>Ga0073934_10008716_pt1 | contig 13391 bp, 10 predicted proteins | sample LarsenN4metaG_FD_76834 | JGI IMG/M metagenome (GOLD analysis project Ga0073934, IMG submission 76834) | Hot spring sediment bacterial and archeal communities from British Columbia, Canada, to study Microbial Dark Matter (Phase II) - Larsen... ...
CGGTTCGCAGCAGTGGGTTGTTTTTGGCAACAAGGGTAAGAGCCAGTCTAAATGACTGTACTTGCCGCCATACCAACCAAATGCAATTTTCTTTGCCATGAAAGTCAACCTCAAACGGAGTGCTTTACCTGAAACCGAGGATAAGGGTAAAACGCGATTTATTATTTCTCAATTAATTGTAGTGATGTCTCCGTCACTGTGTGCGCTCGCTGCCGTGAATACCACTTAAGCAAATTCTTACAAAGCAAGCTTTTTGCTCCTTCCTATCCGTCGAACTCACGTTAAACAAACTATCGGCTTTTTTTGAATCAACCTAACCAGACGGTAAACTACGGACTTCTTTACTGCCAGCCGTGAGGGGGTAAGTATTAATGGTGATGGACTATTAAAAATATGCGGATGACGAGACTCGAACTCGCAAGGCAAAGCCACACGCCCCTCAAACGTGCGCGTATACCAATTCCGCCACATCCGCAAGGTTGCACTAATTATTAAATATAGCACAACAAAATCACTATAGTAGAGTGATAATTAAATTTTTCACAAATTCAAGAGTCTGTATGCACAGAATTTCGACCCTTGACGTATTAAACTGGCGGAACTACAGCCTCCGCAGGAAGGGCATAAACAAAGACCATAGCCAGAACTCCCTGTGGACTTGACACTCTTACGGTTTTAAACTGTGGAATTACGGTGCGTTTGGGGCAAAGTAGAAAACTTCAGGCTCTAGCAGCAGATGTTGGTAGTCTGGTGAATTAAATCAGTGAACAACTTGCTTTGCTCGCTGATAACTGATAACTGATAATTGGTAGCTGTTAAAAGTTCTATGCTATGTCATCTCCTGTCATAATTTGAAATCAAGCGAAAGCGTTGTTTTAAACTAGCCGGGAGAAAATGTCAACCAAAGGCTGAAGTATGAAGTATTTAGACACTCGTTAAGGCGGCTACTCTGCGAAGAAGGGCTACGCTCTGGGAGTGCAGGGTAGGATGAAACAAGCCCATGAAGGTATTCAGTAGAAAATATGAAGTTTTAAACCTCATTCTTCTTTTCATCCTCTATCCTTTACACTTCAGACTTTCTTGGTCAATTTACTTAACTGATATCCACGCTATAAAGATGAAGTTTGACAAAATATTAATTGCTAATCGGGGAGAAATCGCGCTTCGCATTCTCCGGGCTTGTGAAGAAATGGGAATCGCAACTGTGGCCGTACACTCCACCGTTGATCGAAATGCACTGCATGTACAACTAGCTGATGAAGCCGTTTGCATTGGTGAAGCTGCCAGCAGTAAAAGTTATCTCAATATTCCTAATATTATTGCCGCAGCCTTAACACGCAATGCTAGTGCTATTCATCCAGGCTATGGTTTTTTAGCAGAGAATGCCCGGTTTGCGGAAATCTGTGCAGATCATCATATTGCTTTTATCGGCCCTTCTCCAGAGGCTATTCGGTTGATGGGCGATAAATCCACAGCCAAAGAAACCATGCAAAAAGCAGGAGTACCAACAGTACCAGGTAGCGACGGTTTGATAGACTCGGACAAAGAAGGATTAGCGATCGCCAGAAAAATTGGCTACCCCGTGATGATCAAAGCTACTGCTGGTGGTGGTGGGAGGGGTATGCGTCTAGTCCGTTCAGAAAGCGAATTCATCAAATGTTTTCAAGCAGCGCAAGGCGAAGCAGGAGCAGCATTTGGTAATTCTGGAGTTTACCTAGAAAAATTTATCGAGCGTCCGCGCCACATTGAATTTCAAATTTTGGCTGATAATTACGGAAACGTCATTCATTTGGGTGAACGGGATTGCTCAATTCAGCGTCGTAATCAAAAATTACTAGAAGAAGCCCCCAGCCCAGCTCTTGATCCAGAACTACGTGAAAAAATGGGTCAAGCAGCTGTTAAAGCAGCCCAATTTATCAACTATACCGGCGCAGGAACAATCGAATTCCTCTTAGATAGATCAGGTAATTTTTACTTTATGGAAATGAATACCCGCATTCAAGTTGAACATCCTGTGACAGAAATGATTACAGGGGTAGACTTGGTTGTTGAACAAATTCGTATTGCTCAAGGAGAAAGACTAAAACTAACCCAAGACCAAGTAGTTTTACAGGGTCATGCGATCGAATGTCGCATCAACGCCGAAGACCCCGATCACGATTTTCGTCCCGCACCTGGTAGAATTAGCGGTTATCTCCCACCCGGAGGTCCTGGTGTCCGCATAGACTCTCATGTCTACACCGATTATCAAATTCCCCCTTATTACGACTCTCTAATTGGTAAGCTTATTGTTTGGGGACAAGACCGTCCTACAGCCATTAACCGGATGAAACGAGCGCTGCAAGAGTGTGCAATTACTGGACTGCCTACTACTATCAGTTTTCATCAGAAAATTATGGAAAACCCACAGTTTTTACAGGGTAATGTTTACACCAGTTTTATACAAGAAATGCAAGGCTGAGAGATGAAGTAGGTGCAGAGGTGGAAAGGTGGGGAGTATGAGGAGTATGAGGGATGTGTAGACCAGGTAGTGCGGTGGGTGGGTTTCCCGGCATAAAGAAAGAGTCGTGCGCTCCTAGGCTTTGCGTGAGGGTGGAGTAGTAAACCAATAACTACTAACTACTAACCATTAATGTACACAGACGCGATGTTCCTCGCATCTCTACCCACTAACCACCAACTACCAACAGTTATTTAGACATCATAATCAGCAGTCCTTGCTGACCAAGAAGCAATTCTCTAAGCAAACTAAAGATACCAACCCAAATAATCGGCGTAATATCCACCCCACCAATGGGTGGAACTAACTTCCGCATTGGTGTCAAAAATGGCTCTGTTGGCCAAGCTACTAAATTAAAAGGCAAACGATTTAGATCTATTTGCGGATACCAAGTTAAAACTATACGAAAAATAAACAAAAGGGTCATCAATCCCAGTCCGAGACCAAGAATCCAAGCAGTAAGGTTAACACCAGTCATGGTATGAGTTTCTCACTCTCTGCAATAAACAAAAAACCGAGCGTAATTTACAAATTTTGAAGCTTTGTAAAGCTTGATCACTATTATTTTAGCTAAATAGGCAACAGGGAATAGGGAATATTTAATTTCTCCCAAGTCGCCCCCCTTGTCTTTCTTGTCCCCTTGTTTTTTCCAGATCCCCAATCCTCGTAATCTGCGAGAAGCCGAGTCAAGCGCGTCTACCCGTAGTGTCTGCCTCAGGAGAATCGCTGATTCCTATTTTCAAAACAGAAGTCTATGTCCTGTTGCTCCAAGGGTGTAATAGACTATTAAAATTAGGGTAAAGTCTGTAAAAAAAAGGTTGAAAAGTATGACGCCTTCTTTAGCAAATTTTCTTTGGAGCCTGGTTTGGGGTACTGTGATTGTCGTTATCCCTGTTACAGTGGGATTGCTTTTTATTAGCCAAAAAGATAAAATCCAACGTTCTTAATAATACTTGTGGGAGTTAATTTGACTCTCAAAACCAGTGCTTTTCTAGCTTTTGGTAATCATGTAGAGACGCGATGGCAGTCGTACGGTTGTAAACAACACGGCGCTGCCTATAATTTTGCGTCTCTACAATATATTCAGTGCCTTGTTAAAGTAGAGATTTAAATACCAACTCGCTAACATAGATTTTGATATTAGGACAAAAACAATGTTTACTTTTTGGCTGAACTCAGCCAGCGTTCTGGCTCAAGTCAATTTTGGGGCCAACTCAGCCAGTCTTCTAGGAATTTTCCTGGCGATCGCTGGAGCTGCTCTGTATTTTCTCCGCACAGTGCGTCCAGAACTCTCGCGAGATCAAGATATATTTTTTGCTGCTGTGGGCTTACTTTGCGGCTTTATTCTTATTTTCCAAGGATGGCGACTAGACCCGATTTTACAATTTGGTCAGCTACTTTTGGTTGGCTCAACTGTATTTTTCGCGGTTGAAAGCATTCGTCTGCGGGGTATTGCTACTCAACAAGCTAAACGCAACACTCCTATAGTGGATGATGAGCGAGAAGTTAGTAGTCGCTATCAGTATCGGAGAAAATCTCCCTACAAAGCTGAGGTGGATGCAGAACTAGATTCCCTGCCTTACGATGATGAGTATGAAGATGAACTTCCCCGTCCTCGCATTCCAGGTAGCCGAGAAAGCCGTTCATCCCGCAATGATTACTATGAAGATGAACCCCGGCGTATAGAACGTCGCAGTAATGGTGAGAGATCAGAACCCAGCGACAGAATAACTCGTCGGCGTAGTAGTTCGCGTCCAACTAGTCGTGGTAGCGATCGCTTAGAAGATGATTGGGGTACTACAACCTCTAAAGCGGTTGATGATTGGGATAGCCCAACTACTAAAGAAAGAAGACCTTCTCGGCGTAGAACTAACGGTTCTTTGCGTCCAGAAAACCCTGCTGACGATCTTACAGATACCACACCCAAATCACCGAGAAGACGCCGTCCGCCCAATAATTCCGAATCCCGAACTGAACGCCAAGATGATGATGTTATCCCTACTGATTATGTAGAATACAAACCGATCAATCACTCTGAAGGCGAACCTGATAATTCAGTAGATTTTGATGATGTTTAAATAAACTAATGTGGAGGTTGTAAAAGAGAGAACAAAAAACAGTTAAGGTGAAAAAATTTACACCTGGATTTTGGCTCCAACGAAATTGTCTTTGGAGTCTGATTTTTAGTTTTGCAAGTTTACTTGTAGCTTGTAGTCCTGAAAATATTCCTATTGGGCCGACTTCTCTTAACAGTCGCTACACTGAAGAGCAACCGACCTTAAGTGGAAATGGTCGTATTTTAGCCTTTGTATCAACCCGTAATGGTACTCACCAGATACTGCTATACGACTTACAACAGCAAACTTTTTTACGTACACCACGCTTAAATCGCCCTGGGACGATAGTTGAAAGTCCCAGCCTCAGCTATACCGGACGCTACCTAGCCTATATTACCAGCGACCAAGGCAGACCTGTGGTGGCACTTTACGATCGCGCTACACAACAGTCACAGATCGTTACCCCCACATATCGCGGTTGGGTAAGAAATCCTAGTATTAGCCCTGATGGACGCTATGTAGTTTTTGAAACCGCCAGCCGTGGTCAATGGGATGTAGAAGTCCTAGATCGAGGACCAGAGATTGAGTTGGATATTCCTAATGGTGCGGCTGTTGCTCCTGTGCCTTAGTCTGGAGGGGATGATGGGGGGCTAGGGGTCCCCACTTTGTGGGGTTGGGGGGCAATGGGGAGTGTGAGGAGTAAAACAACTAACTACTAACTACTAACAAATGACGAATGACCAAATATATTTTTCTTCCTATACTTACCTTAACAACTTTACTAACTGGCTGTGTTGGCTATCCCCGCCTTTTGAGTTACCCTTTTGATCCTGGCGGTAGGAGTCTTAATAGTCCTGCTTCGGAATTAACTCCGCAAATTTCTGGCAGATATATTGTTTTTACTTCTGACCGACGCGGTAGCCAAGATGTATATATGTTTGATGTGGTGACTCGCAATTTGATTGATATACCTGGTTTAAATGCCTTTGATGCGATCGCCTCTCATCCGAGTGTTTCTGATGATGGTCGTAGTATTGTTTTTGCTGCTTCTCGCCAAGGTCGCACAGGCATATTTTTGTATAACAGAGAAACAAGACAATCACGTAACTTGACCGCTAATTTGCAAGCAGAAGTCCGCAACCCCACAATTAGTGCTGATGGTACGAGAATTGCCTTTGAGTACAGTAACAATGGACAGTGGGATATTTTAGTCTATAACCGTTCTGGGCAGCCTTTGAATATACCGCAAGATCCACGTTAGGGAGGGATTGGGGAGGTGGGGGTGTGAGGGGTGTGTAGACGCGTAGCGGTGAGCCAGTGCGGTGGACTCTTTCCCCGGCATAAAGCACGTGGCGTCACCTGGCGAACCCGGAGGGCTTCCCGTAAGGGTGGGGTGTGAGGGGTGTGAGGAGTATGGGGAGTCAAGATGTTCTCCCTTGTCCTCCTTGTCTCCCTTGTCCTCCTTGTCCCCTTTCCCTATTCCCTATTTCCTTCTTGTTCTATCGCCTCAATCAGCGATCGCACCTGTTGAGTTCCTTCGGAAGGTTCAAATGAAAGGGGAAATTTGCCCTTAGCAAGCATCCGTAAACCTAAGGGTGCAATACCTAGCAATCCTCTCAAATCCCGAAAATAATTACCGACTACTTGTAAAGCGAATTGTCTCTCATCAATCCAACCGCCTGCTTTGACTAACTCTACTAACACTTTGCGATGGCGGATGGAACGACTATCGCTTTTTTGTTTGTGGGCGAGAATTTCTTGTTTAATTTTAGTGATTTGATCTAATGGAGCCACATCCATTGGACATACACTGTTGCAGTAAAAGCAACGGGTACAACCCCACACTCCTTGAGTACCTTCGTTGTATTTTTCTAAGCGGTTTTCTGTTTCACTATCGCGGTTATCTGCTACCATTCGATAAGCTTTTGCCAGTGCATGGGGACCAACAAATTTGGAATTGACTTCAAAGCCATTGCATTCAGAGAAGCAAGCTCCACACATAATACAATTACCGGTTTGATCAAGGCGCGATCGCTCTTGTGGTGTTTGTAAAAATTCTCTTTCTGGTACGTTGCGGCTAGCGGTACTTACATAAGGTGCGATCGCCTCTAGGTTATTCCAAAAATCGTTCATATCTACCACTAAATCTTTAATTACAGGCATATTGCCAAGTGGAGCGATCGTAATTTCTGGAATAGCATTTGCATTGCTTGTTTGTGCTGCTAACTGTTGTAATCTAGAAATTTCACTGCCAACATTTTCTTTACAAGCAAGAGCAGAACGCCCATTAATTCGCATAGCACAACTACCACAAATTGTATTGCGACAATTTTTGCGAAACGCTAAAGTTCCATCTTGTTCCCACTTAATTCGATTGAGGCAATCAAGAATTGTATTACCTGGTTCTACCTGTAAAAGGTAAGTTTGTACCTTAGCAGAAGAATTATGTTGCTGTCGAATAACCTTAAATAGTACTTCCATTATTACTAACCTAAATATTACAATTCTCACATTTACATAGGAAACAGACTTTTGCAGAAGTTAGAGAAGGGTAAAGCTTCAGTACGCAAAAGCTGAAAGTGAAAGGAGGAAAGGATTAATGGATGAAATCCCTTGACTGTTTAATCTTGACCCTTGTCTTTTATAATTTTCTTTTACCTTTTAACTTTTACGCTTCCCTAAACGACATTGCCTACTCAACGAGCTATGCTCTAGCTATTCTTATTTCAAAGCTAGCTGTTAATATGCTGATCATTAAAAATTCCGAAGATAAGCATAAAAATTCTAGTTACAGAAGCTCTGCATGGGTTTAGCGACAGTTTTGTCAACCGCTACACCTTATTACCTTATTACCAAGGTTGGGTGATGTGAAAACCCTACTTTTAAAGGTGAATGGATGAAACAGCACATCACCCGGTAATTGGTGATTTCTTATTACCCATTACCCATTACCTGTTAGCCATTACCAGGACAACCCCGCTACCGAAAATATGGGCGAATCCCCCAAAATTTATTCGGGGGTGTCCCCTCAACTATAGAATATAACTTTATGTTGATGTTAACAGAAGTCAATCAAACTCTTGTTAAAGTCACTTTTGCAAGAGTTCGGTAAAGGGAAGGGTTAAAGATTAAAGGGTTTTTATTTTCCTTTACTCCAACCCCAATAACCTTTTCCCCGACTAATGCCACCAAGTTTAATAAACAATTGTACAAATTCCTCCTTTAGTCGCAAAGTGCTATTTTTTTGGTTATATAGAATTGTTATAGCTGCTGATGAACATGTTGAGGTAATTAATAGGCAGCATCATACTCGGAAATATTTTGTCTGGTCTCAATCAACAAACTTGATCATGTAACTCTGTACTCAAATCTCCTTGTCTATATTAGATGAATTTTTATAAAATCCATACCTCAATACTCACAACGGTAATAAAGCGGGAGGAAAATCCTCACCGCTTTTTGCCTTTCCAAGGTAAATGATATAAGATTTAAAGTCTAGCAATAAGTTTAATTCAAACTTAAACAATTATTTTGTTATTATGATTGCATGTTATTATTTAATATAAAATTACGAACAAACAAAACTGGTCGAAATAGCCGATCAAGTGCGGCTGATACTGCTTTGTTTATTCGTGATGACTAGAGATGAAATTTATTCATCTCTATGGGCAAGATCAAAGAGTGTATGCTCAACAACCTTATGAAAATACTATGCTGTTCTAAGCTTGAGTTAAGCATAAGGAAATTCTTGCAAATTCTTGAGTCTACGGCTTATTAAGTAGTGGAACTCGTTTCCTTTGTAAAGATGGCTTAAAATTACACCGTCGCAATAGCATCAGAAAAGAAAAATATTTCATTTTCGATGGCAAATGATGGTTAAATGTGCCGTAAAATTACCGTAATAAATACCTGAGACAACTGCGACTCTAACAAATTATGGGTAGCCATAAAAGATGATTTTGGTTTGTTAGGATCAGGATTTTACCCTTTTTCTGGGTTTGTCAGCAACTTTAGTGTAAATCACAAAAAGCTAACAGTTGGCAGAGAACTACACCTTTGAATAGTTTGGAGAGAGTAAGGAAATTTTGAGCGTAATGACTGAAACTGCAACTGCACCATTAACCGGAAAAGCACTGCTTGCGAAAGTCAAAGAACTTTCCAATTTACCACGTCGAGAAAGAGCAAAACAGTGTGGCTACTATACTGTTACAAAAAATAATCAGGTGCGTGTGAATCTCACCGATTTTTATGATGCTTTACTATCCGCTAGGGGAATTCCCTTAAGCCCAGAAGCACCAAAAGATGGTCGTGGTCGTGAACCGACTTATCGGGTTAGCGTTCATCAAAACGGTCAAATAGTCATTGGTGCGACATACACTAAAGCAATGGGCTTAAAGCCTGGTGATGAATTTGAAATTAAGCTGGGATACAAGCACATTCACCTCATTCAAGTTGATAGTGACAAAAAAGAACTCCAGTCAGATGTAGACATTGATGAAGAGGAAGATGAGATTGAAGAAGAAGAGTAAATTTTTCTCATCGTAGGGATAAAGTTAAGAGTGAATACCTACTAACTTATCTCCTTGGCAAGGAAAAAATGGTTGCTACCGTTTAAAGATTTTGAGGTAAAAAATAACGATTAGACCTCTTGCAGAAGTTACCTAATTTGGTAGAAGCTTGGTGAAGTAGAGAGAAAAGCACAAAAAAAAGCAAATCATACTAGGGGGTAAATAAAAGGCGATCGCTACTCCTGGTTCAAAATTGCTCGAAAACGTAAAAGCTTTTCTCTCTACAAGCTATAAATTTAGGATTGCGAGAAGTCTGTCGTGTTTTTTTATTCAATTTTGCTAGCCGTATGGAAGTCATCACTCTATAATTGGCAATCATTTTGGGAAAATGCACCAAGTTTGATTGTAGTGATGGCTTTTTTTCTTGCTTGGGCTGGATGTTGGTTTCCAATCGCAGCTTTAGAGGCTGTTTTTCTAAATTGGAAACCTAACCAACCCTTAAAATCAGAGCAGAAAATACCTTTATTATTGTCACTTTATTTATTAGTACCTTTAATTTTTTGGATAATCACTTGGCTGACTAAAACACCTTTGTCAGATTACGGCTTTGTTACCAATATTTCTATCCTTAGTTCCGTCATCCTGGGTTTTATTTTAGGTTTATTCAGCCTAGCTGTGGTTTTTACATGTCAACTTTGGCTGGGATGGTGCAAGTTAGAATACATCAACATCAAGCAACTACCATCTATTTTGCTGCCTACTTTGTTAATAGCTTTATTTGTCGGTGGGATTGAAGAATTAGTTTTTCGTGGATTTTTGTTTACAGAATTAGAGCAAGATTATTCAGTTTGGATAGCAGCAACTATATCTAGCTTGATATTTGCTGTGTTACACTTAATTTGGGAACAACAACAAACCATACCGCAGCTTCCTGGGCTATGGTTAATGGGTGTTGTATTGGTGCTAGCACGGTTTGTTGATCGAGGTAATTTGGGTTTAGCTTGGGGATTGCATAGCAGCTGGATATGGGCGATCGCTTGTATAGATACAGCCCAACTAATCGATTACACCGATCAAATCTCAGATTGGGTGACAGGTAAGAACAAAAAACCCCTAGCCGGAGTCGCAGGGATAGTATGTTTACTGCTAACTGCGGTAATGCTTTGGTTTGGTCATCAATTTAATATTGTCTAACTACCAGTATCTTCAAAAGTCAACACCGAGGTTATATTCTCTTAATTTTTATGGGGTATTTATTGAAAACTTGTGGAATTTAAATAGCTCTGTAGAAAGATTTTTCAGGAGTGGAGATTATGGTACTGTTCTCGATATGAGAGTGGCTTATTTTCTACTTAAACGAATATATTAGTATAAATTTAAGCAATATTTTTATTTTTAAACCCATGAGTTTTAGCGTCTGGATTAAAAGATTGCTAATAATTTCTTTGATGCTTATCTCCTTAACTATTGTTCTTGTGCTTGGGAGAGCGAAGTTACAGCAAAATAGCAGCATCTCATCAAATTCAGATGTAGATCCTGCTGTTTGGAGTCCAGCGAAAGTCCAATTACAAGCAGTCCAAGAGCAAAAAGAGGAAGTTCAAGATTTTTCCAAATCATTAACCAATACTAGTCCAACTCCCAAAGTTGAATCAAAGAACAAACAAGCAGACAAACTGCAAAGTTCTGCTAAACCATCAGTGAATACGGCTGGTGCTGACAAAGTTTCATCAACAAATAACCAAGCAGACAAACTGCAAAATATTCCTCAATATTCGTTCAAAATTACTGAAGCTTTTAAACAATATACCCCTAGTTACAAAATTGCCTTAGCCCACCCAAGCAATTATGGAGAACGTTTTGCTACAGATATTAATGGTGTACCAGTTAACAATCAGGCAATCATAGTACTTCATGAAACTGCTGATTCTGCATCAAGTGCGATTAATACCTTCCAAACAGCCCATAGTGATCAAGATAAGCAAGTAAGCTACCATAGCTTAATTACTTTAGACGGAACAATTATTTATATAGTCCCACCGGATAAACGGGCTTTTGGTGCAGGTAACTCAGTTTTTGATGGGCCAAATGGGTCAGAAACTGTACAAACTAATCCTGGTTTAGAACCATCCGTGAATAATTTTGCTTACCACGTCTCTTTAGAAACGCCACCAGAAGGTCGCAACAAAGAACCATATCACATCGGTTACACTGATGCCCAATACTATTCTCTTGCTTGGTTAATAGCTCAGAGCAGTGTTCCAGATGAGCGTATTACTACCCATCGAGATGTTGATCGTTCGGGTACAAGAATTGATCCCCGCAGTTTTGATTTTGATAAGTTTTTTAATTTACTTCACTCCTTTCGACAGCCGATTTCGTGAGATTGACAATTGTGTTGAAAAAAGAATATTTGAAACACCAAGACACTAAGACACTAAGGAAAATACATTATTTAAAGTGTTTTTTTATTCGTGGCTTTGCTAAAAACACCACAATACCAGCATAGTGACAGATTTCGCATTGTATGCTGGCGATTTCTGACAATAGTACTGTCTTTAATGATTAAAACTATATATTTTCTGTGTTTCTAACTGTTCACAACAAATTGATGAAGGTAAAGTCTCTGCTGAGAAAGTCTGGCGATCTAATTGCACTTGCAGATTACTTAGGGGATCAACACCAGGAGAAATCAAAAATTCCAGCTTTTGTACATAGGGTAGACTGACGAGATAATCAAGAATTTGTCCGATCGCTTGTACGTAGGGATGATTTTTTTGTTTGTACCAGTCATGGGTTGCTAGTCGCGGTTGATCAAACCCGAGATGTACTGTTAAAGATGGTTTGTCAAAGAGGGCGATCGCTAAAGGACGAGCTTCTTCTTGTAACAATAAATCATGACTTTTCGCTAAATGGCGCAGTTTTTCCAAGCGTTCATAGCGTTCTGTAACTGCTTGCGGGTCATCTTCCCAGTGGATAGCCATTGTGACCAAATATGTCTGCAACAGCATGTGACCCAGCTTTTTCGCTTTTGTGGTCAAGTAATAGGAGTTATAATCATTGGCTTCGATTAATAAGGGTACGCGATCAACTACTTCTAAGTTATAACCTTTTAACCCGGCAATTTTCCGAGGATTATTGGTAATCAAACGGATTTTATGTACACCCAAATCCATCAGAATTTGTGCGCCCATACCGTAGTCACGCAAATCGGCGGGAAATCCTAAACGTTCGTTAGCTTCAACGGTATCTAGTCCCATATCCTGCAACGAGTAGGCTTTTAGTTTATTAATCAGTCCAATTCCCCGTCCTTCTTGTCGCAGGTATACTACAACACCTTGCCCCGCATTTTCAATCATTTTCAAAGCTGCTTGTAGTTGCATCCGACAGTCGCAACGTAGAGAACCCAATGCATCCCCAGTTAAACATTCGGAATGCATCCGTACCATCACAGGGTGATCATCGAATTGGGAGGGATCTCCCTTGACAATGGCAACGTGTTCGGTATTGTCTAAAGTGTGGCGATAAGCGTAGATTTGGAAAAGACCGAACTGGGTGGGTAAATCGGCAACTGTTTCCCGAATCACAATGCGATCGTGTTTGAGGCGGTAGCTGATTAAATCCGCAATACTAATAATTTTCAGCTTATGATGTTTAGCATATTGGATTAACTGAGGCAACCGCGCCATTGAACCATCAGGGTTTTGAATCTCACAAATCACCCCAGCCGGATACAAACCAGCAAGTCTAGATAAATCGACTGCTGCTTCTGTATGTCCTGCTCGTTTCAGTACACCACCTTCCCTAGCACGAATCGGAAAAATATGACCGGGACGACGCAAATCTGAAGCTTTAGTACTTGGATTAATGGCGACTTGAATTGTCCGGGCGCGGTCTTCTGCTGATATACCAGTTGTTACCCCCAAATGAGGCCCAGCATCAATACTGACGGTGAAAGCAGTCTGGTTAGGATCTGTAACATTACTTACCATCAAAGGCAAGTCTAATTCATCGAGGCGATCGCCCGTCATCGCTAGACAAATCAACCCCCGCGCTTCTACCGCCATGAAATTGATTGTGTCTGGAGTTGCAAATTGAGCGGCACAAATCAGATCGCCTTCATTTTCTCGGTTTTCGTCATCTACTACCACAATGACACGGCCAGCTTTCAAATCTGCCAAAGCGGCGTCAATCGAATCAAATTCAAAGGCTTGGGTTGAAGTTGTCTTGATCTGAGACACAGATTTTAGCTACCAAAAGTAAATTTTTTTAACAAATCCTGTTTTTCAGATTGTACCGCCTTTAGAAGGGTAGAAGCTTAGATAAGCA
>Ga0073934_10008717_pt1 | contig 13389 bp, 11 predicted proteins | sample LarsenN4metaG_FD_76834 | JGI IMG/M metagenome (GOLD analysis project Ga0073934, IMG submission 76834) | Hot spring sediment bacterial and archeal communities from British Columbia, Canada, to study Microbial Dark Matter (Phase II) - Larsen... ...
CACCCGCGCGCGCTCGAGCTGCGGCTCACCGCCCGCGTCGCCACCGGCGACCTCGCCGGCGCCGGCGGCGACCTCGACGCCGTCCTGGCCCTCCCCGCGGACGACGAGATCCGCGAGCGCGTCCTGCCGCGCCTCGGCCGCGACCTCGCCGCCCACGTCGAGCGCGGCGGCCCCGAGGCCGACGGCGCGGCGGCGCTGCCGCTCGCACGGAAGGTCTACGCCGCGCTCGCCGGCGAGGGCGACGCGTCGGCGCGGATCGCGCTCGCCGGGCTCTCCCTCCGCGCCGGCGACGCCGCCGAAGCGCGCCGCCTCTACGAGGCGGCGCTCGCGGCCGATCCCGCGTCCTCCGAGGCGCGGCGCGGCGCGGCGAAGGCGGCGGCGCAGGCCGGCGACCGCCCCGCCGCGCTCGCCCGCTGGCGCGAGATCCTCGAGGCGAGCCCGCCCGGCGGCACGGCGTGGTACGAGGCGCGGATCGCCCAGGTCGAGCTCCTCGCCGCCGACGGCCGCCGGGCGCAGGCCTGCGAGCTGATCCGCCAGTCGCGCGGGCGCGCGACGACGGCGGGCGCCGACCAGCTCGAGGCGCGGCTGCGCGGGCTCGAGCCCACCGTCTGCCGCTAGCGGCGCCCGCGGCGTCAGTCGACGGGCGTGACGAAGCCTTCCGTCTCGCCGGTCTCGACGTCCTCGATCGAGATGCGCGCCTCGCGGTACGTCGCCGCCGGGTAGACGAGGTAGCCGGCGACCGTCGTCTTCGGCGGGATGCGCCGCTCGCCCAGGCGATCCGCGCGGACCGCGGCGCCGCCGGGACCCGACGCGAGCGCCGCATCGAACGCGGCGCCCGCGAGCGGCGTCGCGGAGTCGCCCGCCGGCGTGACGAGCGAGAGCCGCTCGGGGTCGACGCGGACGGCGCGGTCGGTGTGGTTCCGGACCGTGACGCGGACCGCGACCGCGCCCCCGAGGGTGGCCGGGGCGCCGAGGTCCATCGTGGCCTCCTCGGGCGAGAGCGTGTGGACGCGCACCTCGAGCCCGGCGGCGGCGCGCGGCACGTCGACGTCCTCCGGCATGGCGACGAGGCTCTTGAACGAGTACCCGAAGGCGCGGCTGTACTCCCAGTTCGGCAGCACGTCGGGCTCCACGGGCGTCAGCACGGAGCCCTTCTCGTCGCACTCGATCACGACGCCGACCCGGACCGGCGAGCCGTCGGCGCCGCCCTTCACGCCGTCGATCCGGCCGGTCCGCTCCGGCGTGGCGGGAGCGATCGCGGTGACGCGGTAGCCGAGGGTGATGAGCGTCTTGTAGGCGGTGCGGGTGGCCGGCTCGCAGCCGAGCCCCGGCCGCACGATCCGGTAGCGCCCGGCGGTGGAGCACGCCGCGAGCGATGCGAGGAGGAAGAGGAGGAGTCCGCGTCGCACGGCCCTGTGCTACACGGGGACCGCGTGGTCGTCCACACGCTGGGACATTCGACGCGCTCGCTCGCGGAGTTCCTCGCCGTCCTGGAGACGCACGGCATCGGGGGCATCGCCGACGTGCGCCGCTTCCCGGCGTCGCGCCGGTATCCGCACTTCGCCCGCGAGGCGCTCGCGCGCGCGCTCGTGGAGAGCGGACGCCGCTACGAGTGGATCGAGGGCCTCGGCGGGCGGCGCGGGCCCGCGCCCGACTCTCCCCACGTCGCGTGGCGGAACGCGGCGTTCCGCGCCTACGCGGATCACATGGACGGCGCCGTCTTCCGGGCCGCGCTCGAGCGGCTGGTGGCGCTCGCCGCGGAGCGGCCGACGGCGGTCCTCTGCGCGGAGGCGGTGCCGTGGCGGTGTCACCGCCAGCTGATCGCCGACGCCCTCGTCGCGCGTGGGATCGAGGTGCGGCACGTGATCGGTCACGGGCCGCCCGCGCTCCATCGCCTCACTCCGTTCGCGCGCCTGCAAGGCTCGCGCGTCGTGTACGACGGCGGCCACCTGCCGCTCGGGTCCGCGGGCGTCGCGGCTTCCCGCCGTCGGCGCGATCGTCCATAATCGCCCCGGATGTCGCTCCACGTCCGCATCGTGAGCCACGGTCCGCACTGCCTGGACGGCGTCACGGCGGCCGTCGCCCTGGCGCGCTTCTACGCCGGCCGGGCCGACGTCGAGCCGCGGTTCGCGGCGAACAGCGAGGTCGACGCCGTCCTGCGCAGCCTCCCCCCCGAGCCCGGGCGCGACAACGAGCTGTGGATCACGGACATCTCGTGGAAGGACCCCGCGACCGACGCGCACCTCCGCCGGCTCGCCGCGGCGGGAACGAGGATATTCTGGATCGACCACCATCGGACGGCGATCGAGCGCTTCGCGGCGGGCGGCGTCGACGTGCCGTTCGCGGACCGCGTGCTGAGCGAGCAGTTCGCCGCCTCGCGGCTGGTGTACGAGTACCTCGGCCGCCGGCTCGCGGCCGAGGGCGGCCGGGCGCCCGCGTTCTCCGCGTTCGCGCCCGTCGTCGCGATGGCCGACGACAACGACCGGTGGCTCCACCGGGTTGCCGGCTCCCGCGAGCTGGCCTGGGTGGTCCGGGTCCTCGGCCCGGACGCGTACGACGAATTCCTGCGGCTGGACGAGCGCGTCGCGTACACGCCCGCGATGCAGGCGGCGCGCGACCGCGTCGAGGCCGAGATCGCGCGGAGCTTCGCCGTCGCCGACGCGAGCCGCGTCGAGCGGCAGGCGGGCGGCGTCCGTCTCGTCGCCGCGGTCTGCGACGGGCACCCGAGCGAGATCGCCGACCGCTGGGGTCGCGAGACCCCCGGCGCCGTCTTCGCGCTCTACGATGCGAAGAGCCTGTCGGTGAGCTTCCGGCGCTCCCCCGACTCCGACGTCGACCTCTCGCGCCTGGCGGCGAGCCTCGGCGGCGGCGGCCATCCGGCGGCGGCGGGGTGCGAGCTGCCCGAGCTGCGCCGGCTCCTCGCCGACGCCCTCGCGGCGCGGGTGGCGGAGAAGCTGCCGTGAAGCCCACCCTGACGCACATCGCGCTCGGCGTCCGCGACCTCGATCGCACGATCGCCTTCTACCGCAAGCACTGCGCCCTGCACGTGGTCCACGAGCGCGACGAGGGCATGCGCGTCGTCTGGCTCGGCGAGCACCCCACCGACGTGCACTTCGTCATCGTGCTGTTCCCCGCGCCCGGCGACGACGCCCCGGGCCCGCACACGCTCCAGCACCTCGGCTTCGCCGTCGGTTCGCGCGCCGAGGTCGACGCCGCCGCCGAGGCCGCCCGCGCCGAAGGCATCCTCCGCATCGAGCCGAACTACGCCGGGCCGGTCGTGGGCTACTTCTGCATCGTGGAGGATCCCGACGGGAACAGCGTCGAGTTCTCCTACGGCCAGCCGATCGAACCGCGTCAGCTGCCCGGCGAGCGCGCCAAGGCCCCGGCGTAGGACCGCCCGGAGCCGCTCGACCCCTGCCGCCCCCTGCGGACCGTCGCTGCGGCGGAGACCCGACAGGCGAGAAGTCCATCGCCTGCGCGATCGAACTCTCGAAGCAAGTGCCCCCACCCCATTCGGCTCCACCGATCCTGCCGGGCCCCCGCCGCAACGACTGTCCACAGCTGGGGACAACTCCGACGTCCCCAGTCGCCTCCGCGGCTCACGCGCCCGCCGGGAATCGCCGTCCCCCGGATGCACGACGAGCGGCGGCGCGCAGGTGCGCCAGGGCGCTGACGTCTCGATCGTGACTGGGGTTGGCGATGTGACGGAAGCGTGAACTGGATGCGACGCGCGGGTAGATACGGAAGATCGCGAGCGCTGTCAAGTAAAAAAGTTAGAGCCGCCCGCGAAACCGGCCCGAGCCCCTTCGCCGTCGTTCACGCCGCGCGTGACATCGCCACGACGTGGACCGCGCGCCGCGGTTGGGGCGGGCGACGTCCGCCGCACACGGCGCGCGCGTGGTCGACCACGAGCGCGACGGCCACGGCGACGACCAGCGCCAACGGCAAGAGGACGATGCTCGCGTCGATCGTCGTGAGCGACGCGCCCAACGGCGCGGCCGGAAGCGCGGGAAGAACGGTGGGAAGGATCGTCGTCATGGCTGTCTCCTCGGGTGCGAAGGTACGCGCCCGCGTGCAGTTAGGCAAATTACTTGTCTCTACGGGCGTGCATTAGAGTCACGAATGCACGACGCGCGCCGGACGGGCGCGCTTGTAAACCCGGGGGGCCGATGCCACAGTCCCGGCATGACGAGGCGGTTGCGGGTCGGGGTGGTCTTCGGCGGACGATCGGGCGAGCACGAGGTCTCGCTCCGGTCGGCCTTCTCCGTCATCCAGGCCCTGAACCCGTCGCGCTACGAGGTCGTGCCCGTCGCGATCACCAGAGACGGCCGCTGGCGCACCGGCCTCGACCTCCTGCGGGTGCTCGACGAGGCGCAGCGCGACCTCCGTCCGTTCCCCGACTACGGCGTCGAGGTGACCATCCCGGCCGATCCCACGCGCGGCGCGCTGGTGCCGCTCGCGGGTGGGACGCCGGTGGCGCTCGACGTCGTGTTCCCCGTGCTGCACGGCACGTTCGGCGAGGACGGCACGGTCCAGGGGCTTCTCGAGCTTGCCGGCATTCCCTACGTCGGCGCCGGCGTGCTGGCGTCGGCGGTGGGCATGGACAAGGCCGCGATGAAGGCGGTCTTCCGCGACGCCGGCATCCCGGTCTGCCGCTGGCTGGTCGCGACGCCGCGATCCGAGTCGGCGGACGCGATCGGGGCGCGCGTCGCCGCCGATCTCGGCTTCCCGTGCTTCGTCAAGCCGGCCAACCTGGGCTCGTCGGTCGGCATCACCAAGGTCGGCACGCCCGACGCCCTGCCGGCGGCGCTGGCGGAGGCGGCCGCCTACGATCCCAAGGTGATCGTCGAGGAGGCGGTCGACGCGCGGGAGTTCGAGTGCGCCGTGCTCGGCAACGACGCGCCCAGGGCGTCGGTCGTGGGCGAGCTGATCCCGTCCCGCGAGTTCTACGACTATGCCGACAAATACGTCGAGCAGGGCGCCCGGGTGGCGATCCCGGCGCCGATCCCGGCGGCGGTGAGCGAGCGCATCCGGAGCCTCTCCCTGGCCGCCTTCCGCGCGATCGACTGCGCCGGCCTCGCGCGCGTCGACTTCTTCCTCGAGCGCGGCACGGATCGCGTCCTCCTGAACGAGATCAACACGATGCCCGGGTTCACGCCCGCCAGCATGTACCCGATGCTGTGGAAGGCCAGCGGCCGCGAGTGGCCGACGGTCGTCGACGAGCTGATCGCTCTCGCCCGCGAGCGTCACGCCGCGCGCGCCGCCCGGCGGCTCTCGTTCACGCCCCCGACCGCCGCCGCGCCGCCCCGCAAGCGCCGCGCGCGCAGCTGACGGCTAGCGCACCGCGACGACGGTGGTACTGTAGCCGCGCTGCCGGAGGCGCTTCGCAAGCTGCTCGGCACGCGAACGGCTGGAGAACGATCCGACCCGCAGGGCCCGCCCGGCCGGAACCGCGGAATACCCGCGGCGCGCGAGCCTCGAGCGCGCGGTGGCCGCGAGCTTGCGGCTGCGATAGGGGCCGAGCTGAACCGCGAAGCGGGCGGCCTCGGAGCGGGGCTCCTCGTCGTCCCCTTCCGCGGCCGCACGGGCGGCCGCCTGGCGCCGCAGGCGCTCGCGCGTGGCCGCCCGCTGGAGACGGTCGAGGCTCGGCAGCATCCCCGCCATCACGACCGGCGGCTTCTCGTCCGGCGCGCCGAACCCGTAGGCGAAGAGCTTCTTCGCATCGCCCCAGAGATCCGACGATCCGAGGAGCGCGATGACGATCTCCCGGTCGTCGTGGTTGGCCGACCCGACGAAGCAGCGCCGCGCGGCGCGCGTGTAGCCCGTCTTGCCGATGACCGGATAGGTGTACCCGGTGAGCAGCCGGTTGTGGGAGCGGAGCGACACGCGCCGGACCGTCGGGCCGTCGATCGGCACCTGGATGGCACGCGTGGCGAGGATCTCGCGGAAGAGCGGGATACCGAGCCCGTGCCGGAACAGCAGGGCGAGGTCGCGCGCGCTCGAGACGTGCCCGGGCGCGGTGAGGCCGTGGGCGTTCGCGAAGCGGGAGTTCACCGCGCCGAGCTGCCGGGCGCGGGCGGTCATCCGGGCGGCGAAGACCTCTTCGGAGCCGGCGAGCCCCTCGGCGACGACGGTGGCGGCGTCGTTCGCCGAGTTGAGCAGCACGGCGTAGAGGAGGTGACGGAGCTCCATCCGCTGCCCCGGACGGAGACCGATCTTGGAGGGCGCCGTCTCCGCCGCGTAACTCGACACGCGAAGCGCGTCGTCGAGCCGGCCGCTCTCGAGCGCGACGATGGCGGTCAGCACCTTCGTGGTGCTCGCCGGCGGGAGGGCGTCGTCGGCGTTCTTCTCGAACAGCACCTCGCCCGTCGCGGCGTCCATCACGATGGCGGCGCGCGCGCCGACCACGGGCGCGGCGCCCGCCGGCGCCACGACGCCGAGAAGCACGGTGCTCAGGACCAGCATCCTTCCGCCCTGCATGCGCACACCTCCCCGACGCTCGGTCCCAGCCCGCTTCATATCGCGAAAACGCCCAGTCGATTCGATTAACCTCGTTCCGCGCAGAAGACAAGCACGATGCCCTGCGGCCGCCGCCGGAGCCGCGCCCGGCGAGGCGAAGATCGGGCGGACGCTGCGGCTCACGCCTCGTCGACTGCGGTGATGCGTTCCCACACGCCGGCCCGGTGGTCGACGACGAACACGCCCGCGTTCCGGGCGACCCGGCGGCTGCTCCACGCGCCGTCGACGTGCCGCCAGAGGGCGTGCATGACGGCCCCGTGGCTCACGACGACGACGTCCATCCCCGGCGCGTCGCGGGCCAGCCGGTCGAGGACGGCGCCGGCGCGCGCGGCGACGTCCACCAGCGTCTCGCCGCCGCCCGGCGGGCGCCAGAGCCAATAGCGTTCCGGGTCCCAGCCGGGCGTCCGGGTCGCGCTCGCGTACGGTTCGCCGGCGAGCGTGCCGTAGGAGCGTTCGCGGAGGTCCTCCTCGACCCGAACTGCGACGCCGAAGCGCGCCGCGAGGATCTCCGACGTCTGCCGCGCGCGCCGGAAGGGGCTCGAGACGACCAGCTCGGGCGCGAAGCGGGCGGCGATCCACTCCGCGGCCGCACGGACCTGCTCGCGGCCCGTCTCGGTGAGCGGCACCTCCGGCGTCGGCGTGAACCGGCGGGCGCGGTTCCCCTCGCTCTCGCCGTGCCGCACGAGGATCAGCCGGCCGGCGGGCTCAGCCGCCATTCTCCGGGGCGTCGTTCAGCCGGTCGATCAGCTGCCGGAGGCGGCCGAAGTGGGTCCGGTCGAACGCGAAGACCAGCCGGGGCAGCGCCGCGAGGAGCGGCTCGTCCTCGGCGTCGAGCGCCCGCGTCTGCACGAGCCGCCCGTCGACGACGATGTCCGCGAAGTCGCGGTTCAGCTCTGCGACGAGCTCGTCGGGCAGGCGTCGCTTCAGCCGGATCACGAGCTCCCGCCCCACGGTGCGCGCGGAATGGTACACGCGGTGGAAGCGCGTGATCTCCTCCACGGCCTCGTCCACCGACGTGGTGACGCGGAAGAGCGAGAGGTCCTCCGGCGAGATGAGCTTCTGCCGGAGGAGGTGATCGTCGACGTAGCGCTTCCACGTCTTCCAGTACGTGCCCCTCGGCGCATCCAGGAAGACGATGGGCATCGGCTTGGCCTTCCCCGTCTGCACCAGGGTGAGACATTCGTACGCCTCGTCGTGGGTGCCGAAGCCGCCGGGGAAGAGCGTGACGGCGTCGGCCTCCTTCATGAACATGAGCTTCCGGGTGAAGAAGTAGCGCGACGTCACGAGCTTCGGGTCGTTGTAGATCACCTCGTTGGCCGCCTGCTCGAAGGGGAGCCGGATGTTCACGCCGAAGCTCCGCTCGCGCCCCGCGCCGAGCTGACAGGCGTGCATGATGCCGCCGCCGGCGCCGGTGATGACCATGTAGCCCGCCTCCGCGATCCGCCGGCCGAACTCGACCGCCGTCCCGAACGCGGGCGCGTCGTCGGGCGTGCGCGCCGACCCGAAGATGCTCACCTTCGGCACGTCGCGGTACGGCGCGAACACCTTGAACGCGTACCGCAGCTCGCGGAGCGCCGCGTTCAGGAGCTTGATGTCGCCGAGGCTCGTCCCGTCGCGGAGGAGCTTCAGGCTCGTCTCCATCATCTCGCGCACGAGCTGCTCCTCGCGCGCGAGCCCCGTCTCGGCCTGGAGACGCGGGAGCATGTCGGCGAGGAGACTCTTCCGCCGGCGGCCCCGGGTGCGTTTCGACGACAGCATCGGCGGCATTGTGCCGGGAATGCGTGCGGGTTGCGAGCTTGCCCGCGGTCGCGGCGCTCCGCTAATCTCCGCGCGTGGTCGCGTCCCCGCGGGAAGCGTTGCGTGCGATCCGCGACGAGCTCCAGCAGACGTTCCTCGAGCGCGGCGAGCTGATCGACGGCGCGCTCGTCGCGCTCCTCGCCGGACAGCACGTCCTGGTCATCGGCCCGCCGGGCACGGCGAAGTCGATGCTCGCCGACGAGGTCTGCCGGCGGATCGACGGCGCGCGGTACTTCCAGTGGCTCCTCACGCGCTTCACCACGCCCGAGGAGCTCTTCGGCGCCGTGAGCCTGCGCGGCCTCGAGGAGGACGACTACCGCCGCCTCACCACCCACAAGCTCCCCGAGGCGCACGTCGCCTTCCTCGACGAGGTCTTCAAGGCGAGCTCGTCGATCCTGAACACGATCCTCACGATCATGAACGAGCGGCGCTTCCACAACGGGCGCGCCGTCGAGACCGTCCCCCTCGTCACGCTCTTCGCGGCCGCCAACGAGCTGCCCGAAGACGACGAGCTGCTCGCGCTGCACGACCGCTTTCTCCTCCGCTTCCTGGTCGACTACCTGCACGAGGACTTCCGTTTTTTGAAGCTCCTCCAGGCCCGGCCGCCCGCGTCGCGCACCACGATCTCCCTCGCGGAGCTGGACGCCGCCCGGGCCGAGGCCGCCCGCGTGCCCGTGCCGGCCGAGGTGCTGCGCGCGATCGCCGACGTCCGGCGGGCGCTCGGCCGGAAGCAGATCCTCGTCTCCGACCGGCGATACGCGCAGGCCGTCGGCGTGCTGCGGGCGCGCGCCTGGCTCGAGGGCCGCGACGCCGTCGCCGAGGAGGATCTCGGGTTCCTGGTCCACGTCCTCTGGCGCGATCCCGCGGAGCGCGAGCCCGTGCGAGAGACGATCCGCGAGCTGCTCCACGGCTACGAAGACGAGGTCCGCGTCCTTCTCTACCAGTCGCGCGAGCTGCGCGACTACGCGCTCCGCGGCTGGGAGAGCGAGGAGCAGCGCTCGCGCGCGGCGCTCGAGGCGCACACGAAGCTCCGCGCGATCCTCGGCAAGGTCGACGACATCCTCGCCCGCGCGCGCGACGGCGGACGGCCGCTCGATCGCGTGACGTCGCTCCGCGAGGAGATCTCCCGCATCCAGCAGGAGATGCAGGGACGGCTGTAGATGGCGCGGAGGCGTACGGCGCCGCCGCCGCGGACGGTGCTCATCCCGCCGCGGCAGCACTGCTGGGTCGAGAGCGACGCCTTCGACCGGACGCTCGTCGCCGAGCTGCTCGCCGACGCGCCGTCGCTCGCGGCCGTCGTCGAGGCGGGCGGGCGGCTCGTGCCGTACTTCCGCGAGCTGGTCGAGGACGTGTTCTGCCTCCTCTACAAGCTCGAGCCGCGCTTCCGCGGCGAACGCGAGGTCGGCCCGGCGGCGGCGCTGAACGGCCGGCTCCTCCGGGACCTCGTCGCGCACCCGGCGCTCGGCGTCCTCCGCGCGGAGACGCAGCTCGACGAGGCGGAGGCCGGGCTGGCGACCCTCCTCCTCGCCGAGGGGCTGCTGGCGCGCCTCAAGACCGAGTCCCTCCTCCCCCGGGGCGACCTCCTCGACCTCTGGGACCTCGCGCGCCAGGAGGACGAGGTGCGCGCGCACGGCGAGGAGGCGGAGAGCCTCGACCGCGCCGCCGGCGAGGGGGAGACGCCCGAGGCGGCCGAGGCCGTGAAGCGCGCGCGGGCGAAGGTGGGCCAGGCGGCGCAGGTGGCCGAGGCCCGCCTCCGGCAGAAGGCGCAGAACGTCGCGCGCCGTCTCGCCGAGATGCCCCAAGGCGGGCGCGACGCGCTGCCGGCGGCGGCCGCGGCCGCCATCCCGCAGCTCGGCCGGGCGCGCGAGAACGCGCAGGCGTGGGGGACCGGTCTCGGCGCCGGCGGTCGCACGTCGCCCGGGAAGCAGATCGAGCTCGGCCGCCGCCTCGCGACCAACCCGAAGCTCAAGCGCCTCGCGCGGCTCGTCGGCCGGATGCGCGCGCAGGCCGCGGCGCTCCGGCGGAAGACCTTCGAGCGCGCGAGCGAGGAGGTGTTCGACGTTCGCCCCGGCCGCGACCTCGAGCGGCTCCTGCCGCCGGAGCTGGTCGCGCTCCGCCACCCGCTCCTCCGCCGGGACTTCGCCCGCCGTCTCGTCGAAGGCCGGCTCCTCGCCTACGCGCTCCGCGGCACCGACGAGCACGGGCGCGGCCCGATGATCGTCTGCCTCGACGGCTCGGGGTCGATGGCGGGCGACAAGGAGCTCTGGTCGAAGGCGGTGGCGCTCACGCTCCTCGAGATCGCCCGCCGCCAGCGGCGGCTCTTCCGCTTCATCGGCTTCTCGTCGCCCGACACGCCGCTCTTCGTCCGCGACCTGAACCCGCGCGCACACTGGGAGGTCCGGATGGACGGCGTGATGGACGTCGCCGAGTACTTCCCGGGCGGCGGGACGGACTTCCAGACGCCCCTCGCCGCCGCGGTCGAGTGCCTGGGAGCCGCGCGGTACCGGCGCGGCGACCTCGTCCTGATCACGGACGGCGAGTGCGAGGTCTCGCCCGAGTGGCGCGAGCGCTTCCTGGCGGACAAGAAGCGCCTCGACTTCTCGCTCTACTCCGTCCTGATCGACGTCGGTCCGAGCGCCACCGGGACGCTCGCCGCGCTCTCCGACCGCGTGACCGCGGTGTCGCAGCTCACCGACGAGGGCGCGCGCGACCTCTTCCTCCGCCTGTGAGCGTCCTCGCCGGCCTCCGGGTCCTCGACGTCACGGACGCGAGCGGCGCCTTCGCGGGCCGGCTCCTCGCGGGGCTCGGCGCCGACGTCGTGCGCGTCGAGCCGCCCGGCGGCGATCCGCTCCGCCGCCTGCCCCCGTTCTGGGACGGCGCGCCGCCCGCGGAGGCGAGCCTCTTCCACTGGTTCTACAACGCGGGCAAGCGGAGCGTCGTCCCGGACGGCGACGGCGCGCTCCGCCGGCTCGCGCTCGCGGCCGACGTCGTCCTCTTCGCCGGCCCGCCGGACGGGCTCGCCGCGCGCGGGCTCGGCGGCCTGCGCGCCGAGCGGCCCGACCTGGTCGTGGCGGCGATCACGCCGTTCGGGCTCGACGGCCCGCGCCGCGCGTGGCGCAGCTCGGACACCGTCGCCCAGGCGACCGGCGGGATGCTCTTCGTCAACGGCCACGCCGACGGCCCGCCGCTCCGTGCGCTCGGCCTCCAGGCGTACCATCAGGCGGGCGTCTTCGCGGCGATCGGCGTCCTCGCGGCGCTCCTCGTCCGCGACACGACCGGCGCCGGGCAGGACGTCGACGTGAGCCTCCAGGCGGCCGTCGCCGGCTCGCTCGAGCACGTCCCCGGGCTCTTCCACCAGGACGGCACCGTCCACGCGCGCCAGGGGACGCTCCACTGGACGCGCTACTTCCGCGTCGGCCGCTGCCGCGACGGCTGGGTGATGCACTGCACGCTCGGCGACTGGACGTCGCTCGTCGAGTGGGTGAAGGCCGACGGCATGGCCGAGAATCTCGACGACCCGGCCTGGGACGATTTGACCTTCCGGAAGACCGCGGCCGAGCACGTCTTCGACGTGCTCGACGCGTGGGCCGCGCGCTACACGGTGGCCGAGCTGGTCGAGGGCGCGCAGCTCCGCCGGATCCCGTACGCCGCCGTCCGCGCGCCCGAGTCGCTGCTGGCCGACCCGCAGCTCGCCGCGCGCGGGTTCTTCGTCCCGCTCGAGCACCCGGACGTCGGGCGCACGGTGCCGTTCCCGGGCGCGCCGTTCCGCCTGACCGACGCCCCGTGGCGGGTCGCGCGGCCGCCGCGGCTCGGCGAGCACGACGCGGCGGTGGCCGCCGAGTGGCTGGCGGCGCCCCGCCCGCGCCGCGCCGCGACGCCCCCGGCGCCCGGTACGCGCCCGCTCGACGGCGTCCGCGTGCTCGACTTCACCTGGGTGGTCGCCGGACCGGTGACCACCCGCATCCTCGCCGACCTGGGCGCCGACGTGATCAAGATCGAGCGCGCGAACGCGCTCGACTTCGGCGACCGCCGCGCCGGCCTCTCCGGCACGCTCATGCGGGGAAAGCGGAGCGTCGTCCTCGACCTCGCCCGCCCCGAGGGCGTCGCGCTCGCCCGCCGTCTCGCCGCCGCCTCCGACGTCGTCGTCGACAACTTCAGCGCGCGCGTGATGCCGAACCTCGGCCTCGACCACGAGACGCTCGCCCGCGCGCGCCCGGATATCGTGACCGTCCGGATGACGGGGCTCGGGCTGACCGGCCCGCAGCGCGACTGGGTGAGCTACGGCCCGACCCTCCAGGCGCTCACCGGATACACCCTCCTGATGGCCGAGCCGGGCGGCGCGCCGGCGGGGTTCGGCTACTCGTACTCCGACCTCGCCGGCGGGAACCTCGGCGCGCTCGCGACCCTGGCCGCGCTCTGGCACCGGCGCCGGACGGGCCGCGGCCAGCTCGTCGACCTCGCCCAGCTCGAGGCCGTCGCGAGCCTCCTCGGCCCGACCCTCCTCGCCCGCGCGCTCGACGGCGGCCCGTCGGCCGCCGTCGGGAACGCGTCGCCCGAGGGGCCGGCGGCCCCGTACGGCGTCTATCGCGCCGCCGGCGCCGACCGCTGGGTCGCGATCACCGTGCTCGACGACGGCGAGTGGGCGCGCTTCGGCGCCGCGCTCGGCGGCCCCGCATGGACGCGGGATCCGCGCTTCGCCACCGCCGGCGGCCGCGCGGCGCACGCGGCGGAGATCGACGCGCACGTCGCCGCGTGGGTGGCGCCGCAGGAGGCGGAGGCGGTCGTCGAGACGCTCCAGGCGGCGGGCGTCGCGGCGGGGCTCGTCGCCGACGCGGCCGACCTCTGCGTCCGCGATCCGCAGCTCGCGGCCCGCGGCCACTTCGTCGACGTCCCGACGCCCGAGGGCCGCACGGTGCGGATCGACGGCCCGCCCTACCGGCTCTCGGCGACGCCCGCCCGCGTGTCCGGGCCCGGCCCGCTCCTCGGCGAGCACACCGACGCGGTCCTCTCCGGCGTCCTCGGCCTGGACGGCGCCGAGATCGCGCGCCTCCGCGCGGAGAAGGTGGTGACATG
>Ga0073934_10008718_pt1 | contig 13384 bp, 13 predicted proteins | sample LarsenN4metaG_FD_76834 | JGI IMG/M metagenome (GOLD analysis project Ga0073934, IMG submission 76834) | Hot spring sediment bacterial and archeal communities from British Columbia, Canada, to study Microbial Dark Matter (Phase II) - Larsen... ...
ATAAATGCCCTTGGTGAAATAGGAGATGCGCCGCCGCCCGCGGATGTCGCGCTTTTCCCAATAGGCGCGGCTTTCCGCGTCGAGGTGCGGCGCGATCATGGTGCGGTAGACTTCCGCATTCTCCTTGTGATCGGCATGGGCGAAGAAGCGGTGGAAGCGTTCGTAATTGGGCAGGTGCTTGATCGCCGCGATCTTGAGCCGCCCCAGCGCCACGTGGGCGCGGTTGAGATCGACCGCTGTGACGCTTTCGGGATTGGCGGTGAGATAGGACAGCGCGTTGCAGCTGCCGCTGGCGATGCACATCACGCGGCTGTCGGGCCGGATGTCGAGCCCTTCCATGTCGACCACCGGGTCTTCCCAGATCTGGGCATAGACCAGTCCCTTGAAGGCGAGCGCGAAGGCCTTGTCGAGCAGCTTGTCGCCAAGCCCTGCGTCCTTGCGGATCACCGCGTCTTCGATGATCCGCTTTGCCTGAGTTGCCATGAGTTCGGGGGTCCTTACGTTAGGTCAGCGCGCTGTCATATTTGGGAAGCGTGTCGGCAATGTGACGGTTTCCACAGGCTAGTCATCGGTAGCAATGGTGTGAGCGAAGGCGGCGGGATCGGCATTGCCGCCGGTTAGCATGATCACCGTGTTTTCATCGACCGGAACCTTGCCCGCCAGCGCCGCCGCCAGGGCCGCCGCCCCGCCGGGCTCGACCACCAGCCGCAGCTCGGCGAAGGCGAAGCGCTGGGCCGCGCGCACCTCGGCATCGGTGACGGTGACGCCCGGTTCGGCGCGGCCCTTGAGCACCGCGAGGTTGATCGGCTTGGTGGCGGGCGGCTGGAGCGCATCGCAGATGGTCTTGGGCGCGTCGGGCGCGGCCGCGACGATGGCTCCGGTCGCGATGGCCTGCCCGACCATGTCCCAGCCTTCGGGTTCGACGATGTGGATGGCGCTCTCGGGAGCGCCGAGCGCAAGGCCCGCGGCAAGGCCCCCGCCGCCGCAGCAGGCGATGATGCGGCCGGGCGCGCGGCCGAGCTGGGCTGCGGCCTCGATCGCGGCGCTGCCCTGACCTTCGATTACCCAGGGATCGCCGAAAGCATGGACCAGCGTGCCGCCCCGTTCGGCAATCAGCTTCGCCGCCACCGCGTCACGATCCTCGCCCCCCTGTTCCCTGGGAGCGCGCCGGTAGAGCACCACCTCAGCCCCAAGCGCGCGGGTGTTCGCCAGTTTCACCTGCGGGGCGTCATGCGGCATCACGATCGCCGCCCTGATCCCGAGCCGCCGCGCCGCCCAGGCCACGCCCTGCGCATGATTGCCCGACGAGACCGCGACCACCCCGGCGGCGCGCTCGGCGGCGGACAGGTTCGACAGCCGCCACCACGCACCCCTGATCTTGAAGGCGCCGATCGGTTGCAGGCTGTCGGCCTTTACCCACGCACGGACCCCGCCGATTGCCACCGGCAGCAAGGGGGTGGGGGGCAGGATCGCGGCGACTGCCTGCGCTGCTGCGACCACGCCTTCGCGTGTGGGGATTCGTTCGGTCATCGGGACGCCAGCCTGTCTGTTGGAGACACATGAGACACTGTCCAGAAGCAGAAAACCGCCCGCCTTGCAAAGCGTCTCGCAGCGCTTTGCCAAGGATGATGTGGGCCGGGCGGGTCATGAGCGGATCATGGCCCATCATGCGCATGTAGGAAATGCGGATCATTTGTCCCCTCAGGCGCATTAGACTAAGCGCAGCGCCAAGATTCGCATCACGAAAGGGCTCCTATCATGTCGGCAGCAAAATCCAGAACCGTCCTCGTCATCGGCGCCGGCGGGGTGAGTTCGGTGTGCGTCCACAAGATGGCGTTCAACCCCGATATCTTCCCCGAGATCCACCTTGCCAGCCGCACCAAGGCCAAGTGCGACGCCATCGCCGCCTCGGTGAAGGAGCGCTGCGGGCGCGATATCGCCACCTACGAGATCGACGCCGAGGAAGTCCCGGCGATGGTCAACCTGATCCGCAAGGTGCAGCCCGGCCTCGTGGTCAACCTCGCGCTGCCCTATCAGGATCTGCCGATCATGGACGCCTGCCTCGAGGCGGGGGTCGATTATCTCGACACTGCCAATTACGAGCCCAAGGACGAGGCCAAGTTCGAATACAAGTGGCAGTGGGCCTATCACGATCGTTACCGCGAGGCCGGCCTGATGGCGCTGCTCGGGTCGGGCTTTGACCCCGGCGTGACCAGCGTGTTCACCATGTGGCTCAAGAAGCACAAGCTCAAGACCATCCGCCAGCTCGACATCCTCGATTGCAACGGCGGCGATCACGGCCAGCACTTCGCCACCAACTTCAACCCGGAAATCAACATCCGCGAAGTCACCGCGCCTGCGCGGCACTGGGAGAACGGAGAGTGGGTGGAAACCCCGGCGATGTCGAACAAGGTCAATTTCGACTTCGAGGCGGTCGGCCCCAAGAACATGTATCTGATGTATCACGAGGAGCTGGAAAGCCTTGCCAAGTTCGTGCCCGAACTGGAGCGCGCGCGGTTCTGGATGACCTTCGGCGATCAATACATCACCCACCTGACCGTGCTGCAGAATGTCGGCATGACCAGTATCGAGCCGGTCAAGTATCAGGGCCGCGACATCATCCCGCTGCAATTCCTCGCCGCGGTGCTCCCCAAGCCCGAAACGCTGGGCGAGACCACCAAGGGCAACACCAATATCGGCGTGATCGCCACCGGCGAGGCGCTCGACGGCTCTGGCGAGAAGACGTTCTACATCAAGAACATCTGCAGCCACGAAGCCGCCTATGAGGAGACCGGCAATCAGGCCGTCAGCTACACCACCGGGGTGCCAGCGATGATCGGCGCGGCGATGATGGTGGAGGGCCACTGGCGCGGCGAGGGGGTGTTCAACGTCGAGCAGATGGACCCCGATCCGTTCATGGCGATGCTGAACGCCCACGGGTTGCCGTGGACGGTCGAGGAAATGGCCGGGCCGGTGGATTTCTGATCTTTGCTGCAAATCGGGCAGACAGGGATCGAGGTTGTCACCGGCAACATCGTGACGATGGGCTTCGACGCCATCGTCAACGCTGCCAATTCGTCGCTGCTGGGCGGGGGCGGGGTGGATGGAGCGATCCACCGTGCCGCCGGGCCCGAGCTTGTGCATGAATGCCGGTTGCTTGGCGGGTGCAAGACCGGGCAAGCGAAAGTCACCAAAGGCTACCGGCTTCCAGCGCGCCACATCATCCACACGGTCGGGCCGGTCTGGCGGGGAGGCGTGCATGGCGAGCCGGACCTGCTGGCAAGCTGTTATAGGCAATCGCTCGATCGCGCGCTCGAGATCGGAGCACGCACAATCGGCTTTCCCGCGATCTCGACGGGCATTTATCGTTTTCCGATCGAGCAAGCAGCGCTGGTCGCGGTCGAGACGGTAACCCTGAAGGTCCGCGACCATCCTGATAGCTTTGACCGGATTGCGCTGGTCTGCTTCGATGCAAGTGCAACCGCTGCTTTCGGCGAAGCACTGCTGGGGGCCTAGATGCGAATGAACCGAACTGTTCTTGGGCTGATCTGCGGGTTCGTCGCGCTCGCCCTCTCGGGGTGCGAGGGAGAGCCGCCGCGCGAGGTCGTGCCTGTGCTCGCGGCCGACACCGGCTGGCCGACCATCCCGGCGGATGCGAAGTTCGGCGAGGTCAGCGCGGTCGATGTGGATGCTGAGGGCAATGTCTGGGTGCTCCACCGCGCCGGGCGGGTGTGGGAGGAGCCGTTCCCCGAAGCGCCCATCGCGGAACCGACCGTTATCAAGTTCGCCCCCGATGGCACGCTGCTCGCGCAATGGGGGGCGGGGCGCTTCATCATGCCGCACGGCCTCTCGATCGACGCCGACGGCAAGGTGTGGATCACCGACGTGGCGCACGAACAGGTGTTCCGCTTCGCGCAGGACGGCACGCTCGAACTGACCCTCGGAGAACGCGGCGTCACCGCGCAGGACGCAGGCCATTTCGGCCGTCCCGCCGATGTCGCCTTCCTTGGAGATCGCGTGCTGGTCGCCGACGGCTACGTCAACACCCGCGTCGCCGAGTTCGCGCCCGACGGCACCTTCATCCGCGACTGGGGCGCGTTCGATGTCGCCCATGCCGTCGCGGTGGACGACGAGCGCATCTACGTCGCCGACCGCGAGAATGCGCGGATCATGATTTACGATCACGCGGGCGAGCTGGTCGAAGAGCGCCAATCGCCGGCGGGCAATCACACCTACAGCCTCAAGCCGCTCGGCGGCGGCCGGCTGCTCGCGGTCGAAGGGCGCGACGGGGCCGATCGGAAGGGCGCGGTGATCCGCATCTATGCCGCCGACGGGCGCGCCGATCGCGCCTTCGACATCAGCCTGCCCGGCAAGGACGCGAGCCTCGGCCATGATCTTGCGATCGGCCCGGACGGGCATATCTACGTCACCGACGTGCCCGGCGGGCGCGTGGTGCGCTTCAACCTTCCCCAGCAATCGGACCAGTAACCATGCAGACCAAGGCCGGTGATCCCGGGGCCTTTGCCCATTTCGACCTTTCGCGCGTCGACAGCCCCGCCTTCGTGGTCGACGCGGCCAAACTGCGCGCCAATTGCCGCGTGCTCGCCGGCGTGCGCGATGCGGCGGCCGCGGACGGCGCGGATATCAAGGTGTTTGCCGCATTGAAGGCCTTCTCGATGTGGTCGGCTGCGCCGATCATCGGCGAATATCTCGATGGGGTGTCGACTAGCGGCCTGTGGGAGGCGCGGCTCGCCTCCGAGTTCTACGACGGCGAGATCGCGACCTATTCGGCCGCCTTCAAGCCCGAGGAGCTCGACGAGATCTGCCGCCTGTCGGATCACGTGATCTTCAACTCGCCCTTCCAGCACCAGCGCGCCCGGCTGATCCTCGAGGCGGCCGCCGCCAACGGTGCGCCGGTCAGCGTCGGCCTCAGGATCAACCCGCAGGTCGCGACCGGCGAGGTCGCCAAATACGATCCCAGCGCCCCCGGCTCGCGCCTCGGCTTCCCGCTCGACCAGCTGACCGAGGAACACATGGAAGGGGTCGAAGGCATCCACTTCCACAACCTGTGCGAACAGGATCTCGAGCCGCTGCGACAGACCTGGGACCGGGTGTTCGACGTGATCGAGCCTTATTTCGGGCAACTCAAGTGGATCAACATGGGCGGCGGCCACCACATCACCCGCGCCGATTACCAGCGCGAGGAGCTGATCGAGTTCCTCAAGGACGCTGCCAGCGACACCGGCTGCCAGATCATTCTCGAACCGGGCGAGGCGGTCGCCCTCGATGCGGGCATTCTGGTCGGCACGCTGCTCGATACCATGTTCAACGAGGTGCCCGTCGGCATAACCGACATCAGCGCCACCTGCCACATGCCCGATGTGCTCGAGGCGCCCTATCGCCCGGCGATGCTGGGCGAGCTCACCGATCCCGGGATGATCCCGATCCGCCTCGGCGGCCCGTCCTGCCTCGCCGGGGACGTGATCGGCGATTATCGCCTGCCCGTACCGGCCGAGCCGGGTGCGCGCTTCGCCTTTCTCGACCAGGCGCATTATTCGATGGTCAAGACCAACACCTTCAACGGCGTCGCGCTGCCGAGCATCTGGATGTGGGACAGCGAGACGGATGCACTCGACTGCATCAAGCGCTTCGCATACGAAGACTTCAGAGATCGATTGAGCTGATCCGGGGGCTCCCGGCCAGTGGTGCGGGAGGGCCTATGAAATCTGCTGCTGTAATGATGGCCGGGGCGCTGGCGCTGGGACTGCTTGCCGCACCGGCCAGCGCGCAGGACTATGCGCCGGATCGGGTCAAGAAATCGGTCGAGATCGCCGATCTTGCCGCCGTGGTAGGCTCGCTCGGACATCAGGTGATCGAGGAGGGCGAGGGCGAGGACGTCCTCGTCATCGGCGAGGACCCCGATCAGATCAAATACATCCTGCTCGGCACCGCCTGCAATCTCGAGGGGGTGGCCGGGTGTCAGGGGGTGCTGATGCAGGTGCAGTTCGATCTGCCGGCCGGCACCACGCCCGAGACCCTGGCCAAGGCCAACCTCGAATATGCTGCGCTCAACGTCTGGGCCAATTTCGAGGACAAGACGCTCGGCTTCACGCGCTACGTGGTGCTCGATCAGGGGGTGACCATGGCCAACCTGCGCGCCAATATCGAAGTGCTGCTGAGCCTCGTCGCCAATGCCTATCCGGTAGCCGCCGGGGAAGACCCGGTGGCCGAAACGCCCGCCGGAGCCTAGCAGCTAGAGCCCCTTGCGCCCGAAACCGCCCGCCGGGCGCTGAACGGGCAGGGGATCGGGCAAGGGGGTGGCCGACGCCTGGTCAGGCATCGACCCGGCGAGGGCGCTCGGCTCGTCGCGCACCCGGCCCCGCTCGTTCTGGTTGATCGCCAATGCAAGCCCCGCCAGCGCGGCGAATTGTTCGGCCGCTTCCTCGGCCCGCATCCGGTCCTCGTCCGCATTCAACGTGCCGCTCTCGAACAGGTCGCGGCCCTCCACCGCGAGGATCACCTCGCCGCGGCTGAACAGCGCGCGCAACTCCTTGGCCCCGAAGGCGCTCTCGAGCCGCAGCAGGTGCTCGACATAGGAGGGATGGACCAGCACCCGCGCTTCGACCTGGTCGTCGCTGAACAGGCCGAACTTCTCGGCAAAGGCGGGATGGACCTGGTCGACATAGTCGAGCCGGTGCCCGTCGAAACTGACGCTGTCCTTGGTGCCGCCGAGCCCGAACCACTTGCGATGCGCGCCGGCGCGCTGGAGCAGGGTGGTGGAGTGAAACGGGCGGCCGAAGCCCATCTGGATGATCACCCCGCGGAACACCGTCACCCGGCGGCGGTTCTTGCCCGATCCGCGCTCTTCCTGGAGATGGGCCTCGTAAAGATTGAAGGCGTGCCCTTCGAGCGTGCCGAACCAGCGGTCCTCGAAGGAGGAATCGTCAAACGAGGGCACAAGGCCGTAACGCCTGGCCGCCTCGAATTCCGGTCCGGGCTCGACATCGTGCTCATAGTCAATCCCGTAGCTGCGGGCGATGGCGGAATTGATCCCGACCTTGATCGCTTTCTTGGCCGCGGCGATCGGCTGGTAGCCCCAGATGCCGACCAGCAGCAGCCCGCCGACCGTGACGATGAACCGGAAACTTCCGCCCCATTCAGGGCCGAACCACAGGAAGGCAAGCGCCGGCATCAGCAGCGCCGCACCCCAGGTCCAGCGCGAGGCGGCCCTTTCCTTGGCCGCGGCTCGCATGGCGGTCTGCTCGGCCAACCACTGGCCGAGATCGCCCTGCATCAGAGTGTTGACATCGGCGCGCATCGCCAGCCTTTAGCGCAAAGCTTGTCTGCAATCCCTTAATGATTGCATATTATCCTTAAGGCCAGACAAGGGAGCTTGCGGATCATGGTGGATATTCTCGGTTGGTTCTGGACCTCGGCGATTCTCGTGATCGCGGTGGCTCTCGTGCTGTTGCTGATCGGAATCTACAACAATCTGGTGCGTCTGCGGCAGAACGTGCAGCAGGGCGTGGCCGATATCGACGCCCAGCTGCGCCAGCGCCACGATCTCATCCCCAATCTGGTCGAAACCGTGAAGGGCTATGCCGGGCACGAGGCCGCCACGCTCGAAGCGGTGATCGCGGCGCGCAATGCCGCGGCCAAAGGCGAGCCTTCCTCGGGCAGCGAACAGAAGCTGCGCGTCGCGCTCGACAACCTGCTGGCGCTGGGCGAGGCCTATCCCGACTTGAAGGCGAGCGCCAATTTCCAGTCGCTGCAGAACGAACTCGCCGATGTCGAGGACAAGCTCGCCGCCGCGCGCCGCGCGCTCAATGCGGCGGTGGCGCGCTTCAATTCCGCGCGCGAGTCCTTCCCCGCGGTGCTGTTTGCCGGACTGCTCGGATTCGGCGCGGCGGACTTTTCCCGACTCGACGACAGCGAGCAGGGCACCGTCGATCAGACCCCGAAAATCGCGTTCTGAGCCGCAAAAGGTGCCGTGCGGCGCGTGGAAATCGCGGGATTTCCGTCATATTCCGGTCATTCTGAGGCCACTGTCTTCAAAAAGTAACATTTCGGCCCGCGCGACCCCTTTTTTCGTTTGCATTTCCCCCCCCAAGCCCTAAATGCGCCCTTCCGCTGCCCCAAGGGGACTTCCAAACCGCAAGGCAGCTTGTCGTTTTATGGTTCAACGAACCGTTTTGGGGGTCCCTTGAGTTGCACATCTATCCTGACGCACTGGCTGTAGTCCGCGACCTTCGTCCGGACGAACCCGTCATTCTCAACCGCCCGCACGCCGCGCGGCGCGCCGCCCGTTTCTTCGTCGAGAAGTTTCCGGGCAAGGTGCTCTATGCGGTGAAGGCCAACCCGGCGCCCGATCTGATCAAGGTGCTGTGGGAGGCGGGTGTCACCCACTTCGATGTCGCCTCGATTGCCGAGGTGCGGCTGGTGCGCGGGATTCTGCCCGACGCCGTGCTGTGCTTCATGCATCCGGTGAAAACCCCGGCGGCGATCACCGAGGCCTATTTCGAGCACGGCGTGCGCACCTTCAGCCTCGATACCGTCGAGGAGCTGGAGAAGATCGTCACCGCCTGCACCGATCCGGCCACCGGCGAGGCGCCGCGCGACCTCCGGCTGTGCGTGCGTCTGCGCGTGTCGAGCGAATATTCCGAGCTCAGCCTCGCGTCGAAGTTCGGCTGCGATCTCGTCGAGGCGCCGCAGCTGCTCCAGCAGGCCCGCCAGCATTGCGACTGGCTGGGCGTGTGCTTCCACGTCGGCAGCCAGGCGATGACCCCCTTCGCCTATGTCCAGGCGCTGGACCGCACCCGTGCGGCCATCGCCGAGGCATCGGTGGTGATCGACATGATCGACGTCGGCGGAGGCTTCCCGAGCGCCTATCCGGGCCTCGAGCCGCCGCCGATGGAGGATTACTTCGCGATCATCGCGCGCCACTTCGAAGCCCTGCCGATCGCCTACAACGCCGAGCTGTGGTGCGAACCCGGCCGCGCGCTCTCGGCCGAATACAGCTCGATGATCGTGCAGGTGAACAAGCGCCGCGGCGAGGAGCTCTACATCAACGACGGCGCCTATGGCGCGCTCTACGATGCCGCCCACGTGGCGTGGCGCTTCCCGGTGCGCGCGCTCGAGGACGATCTGATCGAGGAGGACGAGGACTTCGCCTTCTACGGGCCGACCTGCGACGATGCCGATTACATGAAGGGCCCGTTCCGGCTCCCGGCCGACATCCAGGCGGGAGACTACATCGAGATCGGGATGATCGGCGCTTACGGCGCGGCGATGAAGACCGGCTTCAACGGCTATGGCGCGGCGGCGGTGGTCACCGTGGCCGACGAGCCGATGATGAGCCTGTTCAACGGCACCCGGGTGCGCGAGGCGAGCGACAACGTGGTGAGCTTGCGCTGAAACGCTTGCGGGTGGAGGCTTGCGCCGCGTGCTGCCAGCCTCCACTACCGGCCGCATGACGATTGCCCTCTATGCCCTTGCCGCGCTCGCCGAGATTGCCGGATGCTTTGCCTTCTGGGCCTGGGCGCGGGCGGACCGGTCGCCGCTCTGGCTGATCCCCGGCATCGCCAGTCTGGCGTTGTTTGCGCTCCTGCTCAGCCGTATCGATGCGGCCTTCGCCGGAAGGGCCTATGCGGCCTATGGCGGGGTCTATATCGCCGCGAGCCTTGGCTGGCTGTGGGCGGTGGAAGGCGCGCGTCCGGACCGCTGGGATTTGCTGGGTGCGGCGGTGTGTCTCGTGGGTGCAGCGATCATCCTGTGGGCTCCGCGCGGGGGGTGAGGGGCTCGTCCTCGAACCCCACGAAGCGCGCCGCCTCGTCGACGCTGCGGCGGGTAATCTTCACCGGGTTGGCCGGAAAATCCGGATCGGGCCAGCCCATCGCCACCGCCTTCATGATCACCTGATCATCCGGAATGCCGGCATGTTCGCGCACCACCGGGGACTGCATGATCCCTTGCGAGTTGATCACGCAACCGAGGCCCCTGGACCATGCCGCATTGACCAGCGCGGTCGTCACCGCGCCGCAGTCGAAGGGCGTATCGTCGCTCCCGGCAAGCTCGCGGTCGTAGGTGATGATCACGCAGACCGGCGCGTCGAACTGGCGGAAGCCGCGCAGCACCCAGTCCTGCCGCGCGTCCTTGTCGTCGCGGGCGATGCCCATCGCCTCGAACAGCTGGATCGCGCAGGCCACCTGCCGTTCGCGGTGGACGCCGGCGAAGGGCTCGCCACGCCGGAACTCGCGGCTGTCGGGAACGCCGGCGAGGATGCGCTCGGTGTTGCCCTTGCGGATCCGGTCGAGCGGGGCGCCGGTGATGACGTGGAAATGATAGGGCTGGGTGTTCATCGACGAGGGCGAGCGCATCGCCAGCATCAGCACCTCCTCGATCAGCGCGCGCGGCACGGGCTTGTCGAGGTAGCCGCGGATGCTGCGCCGCCCGAGGACGACCTCGGCGTAAGTCTGGTCAGGCGTGCCGCCCATTTCCGGTTTCTCCCGAATCTGCTTTCGGGAGCGAGTGCTAGCGACAAATCCCGCCGCGGCAAGCACCGGACGATTAGGCGGCCTGTGCCAGCTCCAGCTCCAGCCGGTCCCAGATCTCGACCAGCGCCGCGGTCAGCTCGTCCATCATCGGCTCGGTGTGGTGCGGACCGGGGGTGAAGCGCAGCCGTTCGGTGCCGCGCGGCACGGTGGGGAAGTTGATCGGCTGCACATAGACGCCGTATTCGGCGAGCAGGATGTCGCTGATCTTCTTGGCGCGCACCGGATCGCCGACCATCAGGGGCACGATGTGGGTGACCGAGTCCATCACCGGCAGGCCGGCTTCGGCGAATTTCAGCTTCAGCATCGCAGCGGCGCGCTGCTGGGCGTTGCGCTCGACGCTGCTTTCCTTGAGGTGCCGCACCGAAGCGAGCACGCCCGCGACCAGCACCGGCGACAGCGAGGTGGTGAAGATGAAGCCGGGCGCATAGGAGCGGATGCAGTCGACCACCTTGGCGCTCGCGGCGATGTAACCGCCCATCACCCCGAACGCCTTGCCCAGCGTGCCTTCGATGATGTCGATCCGGTGCGCCGCGCCGTCGCGCTCCGAGATGCCGCCACCGCGCGCGCCGTACATGCCGACCGCGTGGACCTCGTCGATATAGGTCAGCGCGTTGTACTTCTCGGCCAGGTCGCAGATCGCGTGGATCGGGGCGACGTCGCCGTCCATCGAATAGACGCTCTCGAAGGCGATCAGCTTGGGCGTGTCGATATCCTCGGCAGCCAGCAGTTCCTCGAGGTGGGCGACGTCATTGTGGCGGAACACCCGCTTGGCGCAGCCCGAATTGCGGATGCCGGCGATCATGCTGGCGTGGTTCAGCTCGTCGGAGAAGATCACGCAGCCCGGCAGCAGCTTGGCCAGCGTCGAGAGCGTCGCGTCGTTCGAGACATAGCCCGAGGTGAACAGCAGCGCGCTTTCCTTGCCGTGCAAGTCGGCGAGTTCTTCTTCAAGCTGCACATGGAGGTGGGTGTTGCCGCCGATATTGCGGGTCCCGCCGCTGCCCGCGCCGACATCGTGCAGCGCGGCTTCCATCGCGCCGATCACCTTGTCGTGCTGGCCCATGCACAGGTAGTCGTTGGAACACCACACCGTGATCGGCTTGGGGCCGTTGTGGCCGTGGAAACAGCGCGCGTTGGGATAGGCGCCCTTGTTCCGGAGGATGTCGATGAAGACGCGGTAGCGGCCTTCCTCATGCAGGCGGTTGATCGCCTGGTCGAAGATCTGATCGTAGTTCACTCGCGTCTCTTCAATGCGGCGGGACGGTGTGCCGGCCCTGCCTTTGTCCTGCCTGCTCCACCTGCCGACAACTGCCGAGGCGGCCGATGGTTTCGCGGATATTTAGGGGGCGGGGAAGGCTTTTGCCACCGCGATCTTTGCGAGCGCTTCGCAAGCGAAGCCGCCCCGGTCAGAAGGCCTCGGCGGCACCGAAACCGCGCGCGGCGAGTGCGGCTTCGAGCCCGGCTGCGCCTTCGAGCGGCCCGGTGACGACGAAGCGGTTGGGGCCGCTCGTTGCCATGGGCTGGCCCTCGAGCAGATGCGCGATCCGCCGCGCAATGCCCTGCGCCCCGTCGACCTGCGCGACATCGGGGCCGAAGGCGGCCGACAGTTCCTCGCCCAGCAGCGGGAAGTGGGTGCAGGCCAGCACCAAGGTGTCGATTTCCGCGCCGCCCGGCATGGCGACCAGCCGATCATGCACATCGGCGATCACCGCCGGATCGACGCTGCGCCCGCGCAGCTTGGCCTCGGCCGCTTCGACCAGACCGGGGGCGGCAATGCGCAGCAGGCGCTTGTCCGCTGCAAAGCGCGCCGCGAGATCGTCGACATAGGCCTGGCGGATGGTCGCCTCGGTCCCGATCAGGCCGATCGTGCCGGTCCCGCTGAGCGCTGCCGCGGGCTTGATCGCCGGGACGGTGCCGACCACCGGGATGGCGAGCACGTCGCGCACCATGCCGAGCGCGATGGTGCTCGCGGTGTTGCAGGCGATGCAGGCGAGGCGGGGCTGGTAGCGTTCGGCCATGCGCCCGAGCAGCCCGGCGACGCGCGCGGCGATCTGCGCTTCGGTCTTCGTGCCATAGGGCAGTCCGGCGAGATCGGCGGCGTAGATGACGGGCGCCTCGGGCAGCACCGCGCGCAGGGCGTCGTAGACGGTCAGCCCGCCGACACCGGAATCGAACAGCAGGATCGGGGAGGATGGGTTGTCCGACAAAAAACCTCCGTTCGCCCTGAGCTTGTCGAAGCCCTGTCCTTTTCTTTTCGACATGGGCCATTAGAAGAAAGTGCAGCCGTTGGGCAATGCCCGCCCTTACGGGTCGACAAGCTCAGGGCGAACGGGGTTACATTTCATGAATTTCGCTTTCGCCGCCGTGCTCGGCTTTCTTTTCGGCTCGATCCCTTTCGGCCTGATCCTCACCCGCGCGGCGGGGCTGGGCGATGTGCGCCAGATCGGCAGCGGGAGCATCGGCGCGACCAATGTGCTGCGTACCGGCAACAAGGGCCTCGCCGCGGCGACCGTGCTGCTCGATGCGGCCAAGGCCGTGATCCCGATCCTGTTGGCCAAGAACCTTTGGCCCGGCACGGAAGGAATCGCAGCGGTTGCGGCGGTGGCAGGACATTGCTTCACCCCGTGGCTCGCTTTCAAGGGCGGCAAGGGTTTTGCCAGCGCCGCAGGCGCGCTTGGCGCGCTGGCCTTTCCGGCGTTCTTTGTCTGCGCGATGATCTGGGTCGCAACGCTCGCCGCCAGCCGGATTTCCTCGGTGTCCTCGCTGGTGAGCGTGATCGCCGCGCCGCTGGTGGCGTGGGGCATGGGCTTTCCGCAGATCGTTCCTGCGCTGAT
>Ga0073934_10008719_pt1 | contig 13383 bp, 18 predicted proteins | sample LarsenN4metaG_FD_76834 | JGI IMG/M metagenome (GOLD analysis project Ga0073934, IMG submission 76834) | Hot spring sediment bacterial and archeal communities from British Columbia, Canada, to study Microbial Dark Matter (Phase II) - Larsen... ...
AGCAGGCGATCCGCGATGACGGCCGACCGCGTGTCGGCATAGTCGCGTGGTCGGCGTAGGTCGACCTATGCCGAGGTCGGCATAGATCGACGAGCTGGGCTACCTGCCGCTGCAGGCGGAAGGGGCGGCCGCCCTCTTCGAGGTCGTCCAGCGCCGCTACCTGAAGGGCTCGATCGTCCTCACCACCAACCGGGGGATCGCGAGCTGGGGCGAGATCTTCGACGACCCGATGATCGCCGCCGCCATGCTCGACCGGCTCCTGCACCGCTCGGTCGTCCTCCAGATCGACGGCGAGAGCTACCGCATGCGCGCCCACCGCGCCAGAAGCGAGGCGCTGCGGGCGGCCGCGCGGCGATGAGCGGCCTTCAGGGACTCGCTCGCGTCCGTGAGAGCGCCTCCGCCGACGCCTCCAACCGGCGCGAACGGCGCGAGCGGGGCGCTTTCGGCCGCCGAGGGCGGAAAGCGAGGCGCTGAGAGCCGATCTGCGGCCCTGCGAGCGCTCGCCGCGACCGATCACTCGGCCAGTTTCGACGTCGAAGCGCAGGGCGCGGGCCCTTCCGGGCCCGCGCCGGCGGGTCTCGCTCGCTCTCCGAAGGAGCAGCGAGCCCCGCCGGGATCGACTACACTCGCCCCGGTCGACCTGCCGCTCACCTGGGGAATTTCGGTGATCGGGTCCGGGGAGATTCGCGTGATCGTCCTCACAGACGTCGCCGGGCACCTCGAGCTCGACCGGGATGAGCTGCTGGAGCAACTCTTCAGGCGGTAGGCCCCTGCGTCCCGGGGCCGGGTCGTCCACGCTCCACCGCGGAGCGAGCCGAAGTCAGTCGCTGGCTTGCAGCTCGGCGAGCGCCCTTTGTGGCGTGAGGATGCTGACCCCGCGGTGCTCGCCGAGCGGGAGGAGGTGTCGGCGGTCACCCGTGGCGAGCACATCGACCGCCGCCTCGACCGCGCAGGCGAGGATCGCGTCGTCCGAGGGGTCTCCGGTAACCGCCTCGACCGAGCGGGGCGGCCCGGGTCGCGAAGTCGCCACGCCGGCGAGGAGCTGGCAGGCCGCGCGGGCGTGCTCCTCGTCGAAGCCGAGCTTCTCTCTCAGCACGCGGCTCAGCTCGTCGAGGACGAGCTCGGGCAGCACGAGCTCGATGCGGCCGTCGATCGCCTCCTCGAGCAGGCGGCTCGGTGGCCCGTCGGCGATCAGCGCCGAGACGAGGACGTTGGTGTCGCAGACGACGCGGACGGGTCAGCCTCGTTCGGCGCGCAGCTCGTCGACGAGCGCCTCGGCGTCCTCCGGGCCGATTCCTCGCTCCTCCGCTTGTCGCCGCCCGTAGCGCTGCAGCTCGCGGAAGCGCTCCAGCTGGAGCTGGCGGCGGAGCGCGTCCCGCACGAGCTCGCTCTTGGTCCGACCCTGGGCGCGGGCGAGCGCCTCCGTCTCACGCATGAGCTCGTCCGGGATCGAGACGGAGAGGATCTTCGCCATCGCATGTGAAGATATCACATCGGCGATCGGGAGCCGGGGAGTCAGGTCTTCCGCGTTCCACGAGCCGCCCGGGCGCGGGAAGGCCCTGCCGAGACACGCGGGCGCGCCGGCGCGCACCCTGAGCGACTCCTCCCGTTTACGCCGACTCGGTCAGGAGCAAGCGGCAGCGTCGCCGCAGCTCGGTCAGCGTGCCCGCGCGAAGCGATCCCATCCGGCGCACGATTCGCTCGTGCGCGAGCGCGCGGAGTTGCTCGGGCATCGCGTAGCTTCGCTCCCGGAGACCGCCCTCCGGGGGATCGATGGCGAGATGGAGGGCGTTTCCGAAGTCGGTGCGGGTGAGCGGTACGGCCAGGGAGAGAGCCAGCGGCGAGCGGTTGAGGTGGTCGACCGAGACGATCACGAAGGGTCGGGCCTTGGCCTGCTCGCGTCCGCGGGTCGGATCGGGATCGGCCCAGACGACGCTCCCTTGCCGCGGCTTCACGCCGCCGTCCTAGTGCTCCGGAAGCGGGGGCTCGAAGCCTTCCAGCGCCTGGGACTCGGCTCTGTAGGCAGCGAGCGCCGCCGGGTCGGCCGCGAGCCGCTCCCAGCCCTCCGCGGCATCCGCGAGGAGGGCGCGCTCGTCGGCCTCTTGGGCGAGCTCGGCCACGATCTCGCTCACCGGTGCGCCCCGACGGCGCGCCAGCGCGTTGAGCCGGTCCCGTGTCTCGGAGGAGACCCGGATCGTCGTCGTCGTCCCCATGTAGAGCCCCAGTCTACACTGCGCCCTCTGCCGGGATCACGACGTGGGCGACGGGCAGGGCGAAGCGCTCGCGGGCCCGCTCGACGACGCGCCGCTCGAGCCAGGCGGCGCTCTCCTCGGGGTGCGTGGCGACGACGATCTCGTCCGCCCCGAAGGTGCGCAGCGCGTCCTCGAGCGCCTGCAGCGGGTCGTCGTCGCCGACCTCGCCGCGCACGTCGTCGAAGCCGGCCGCGCGCAGCCGGCCCAGGCTCGCGTGCAGGCGGCGCTCCGCCAGCGCGCGGCCGCCGTCCACGTCCGAGGCCCAGTGGCGCACCGCCGAGGTGAGCGCGGGGCAGACGACGAGGATGCGCGCGCGGCGGCCCGCAGCCGCGCGCTCGACCTCCTCGACGAGGCGCGCGGAGGCGAGCGTCTCGTTCGCGAGCACGAGGATGCGCCGCTCGTCGGGGCCGCCGGCGTGGGCGGGCGCCGTCCTGATCGGCCGCGTGCGCCTGGGTCGCAGGTAGAGCAAGGCGGCCGCGCCGGTTGCGGCGATCCAGACGGGCACGCCCACCCACGGGCCGCCGAGGACGCTCGCCAGCGCGATGACCGTGAAGGCGCCGACGGTGAGGAGCAGGAAGCGGAACGCCTCCGGCTCGCTCGAGAACGGGGTGCGCACGCTCATGCCACGTCGCCCGCGCGCTCCGCGAGCGCCTCCCGGACGGACGCCAGCAGCCAATCCGGGTCCACGACGGAATCGGCTGCGACGACGAGCGGCGTGCCGGGGAGGCGCGCGCGCAGCGCCGCGAGCACCTCGCGCCCGGCCGGGCGGTCGTGGCCGAGGGCGGTGACGACGACGTCGGCGCCGTGGGCGGCGGCGCAGCCCTCTGGCCCTACGAGCGGGCAGCGCTCCGACTCCGCCGGGCCGGGACAAACGGCCACCGCGAACCCCTCCCCGCGGAGGACGGACGCGAGCGCCAGGCCGGTGGCCTCGTCCGGATGCTCGATCAGCACGCGCGGCTGCCCGACCCAAGGCCAGGGCTGGGGATCGAGGCGGGCCGTCGGGGGTCTCATGCCGAACCTCCCTCGCGAGCTCGACGAGGGCAGCGGGCCCAGGGTACTCCGGCCCCGGGGGGAGCGAAATGATCGAGATCGATCAGCCCGCGGGCTCGAGCGCCGGCGCGGGCGGACGGCGGGCGAGGAGGATGACGAGCGCGGGCGCGACGACCGCCGCCGTCGCCCCCAGCGCGACCGAGGCGACCCCCCACTCCGCGTAGGCGGCCCCGCCGAGGAGCGCGAGCCCCGCCGCCAGCAGCCCCGCCGCCAAGTCGGTCGCGCCGACGAGCCGGCCGCGCTCGACGGGCGTCGCGTGCGTGACGAGCTCGGCCGAGGCGGCGACGTAGGAAAGGTTCCAGCCGAGGCCGAGGAGGAAGAGCGAGACCGACGTCCACAGGATCGACTCCGCCCAGACGAGCAGGAGCGTGGAGACGGCCATGAGCGCGAGGCCGGAAACGAGCGACTGCCGGCGCCCGATCCGGTCGATGAGCTCCCCGATGACGAGGACGAGGGCGTACATGCCGACGATGTGGAGGCTGATCACGGTGAAGACGTCGGCCTGCTCGTGGTGGTGGCCGACGACGATGTAGCCGCTCAGGTTCATCACCGAGACCATGACGGCGAAGCTCGCCAAGGCCGCGACCACGGCCGAGGGCACGCCCGGGCGGAGGAGGATCGCACGCAGCGGCGCGGCGGGCGCGCTCGGCGGCGCGTGCTCGTCCGCGAGCTGGAGCTCGAGCGCGATCGTGCGCGGGTCGGGACGGATGCAGAGCGCGACCACGAGCCCCACGAGCGCGATCCCGGCGGCGACGAACCAGGGGAGGACGAGCGCGTCGAGCTCGAGGTCCTTGCCCGCGAACAGGGGCCGGAAGACGAGCGGCCCGAGCACGGCGCCGAAGAGCGCCCCGAAGAGGACGTACGAGATCGCCCGCGCCCGCCGCTCGGGGGGATACATGTCGGCGACGACGGCCCGCGCGAGCAGCACCGCCCCGTTCATCGCGCCGATGCCGACGAAGCCGAGCACGACGAGCGCCGCGCTGTCCAGCACGCAGCCGAGCGCGGTCAGCGCGCAGCCGGCCGCGCCCAGCGCGAACCCGCCCGCGATGACGGGGACGCGGCCGACGCGGTCCATCAGCCGCCCCGCCGGCAGCGCGGCGAGCGCCGCCGCGGTCACGAAGATCGCCGGGCCGAGCCCGAGGATCGACTCGATCCCGGTCACGAGGACGAGCGTGATCGTCGCCACCGCGACCGCGAGCTGGAGCACGCCCGAGAGCAGGAGCAGGCAGAGCGAGAGGAGGAGCGTGTTACGCCCGACCGGGTGCGAGACAGCCGTGATCGCGCAATTCAACCATCCGCCTCGCGCCACGGCCCGGACGGGTACGCGGCGAACGCATCCGCGCCCGCGGCCTCGCTACCTGCGCACGAACGCCGCCGCCGCGGGTGCCGCGCCTGGCTCGGGCGTCTGGGCGGACGTCGAGAGCCCTGAGCGAGCTCAGTACGCAGGCTGCAGGCCCTCGAGCATCGGGAAGTGGCGGACATTGGTCGTAAGGAGCTCGGCGTCGAGCAGGAGCGCGGACGCGGCGATCAGGTAGTCGACGTCCTCGATTCCGCCGTGGCTCACTCGGAAGCGCCGCGCCAGAGCTCCGCCGAGCCGTGCGACTTCGGCATCCACGGGGACCCAGACAACCGCCTCGAAGAAGCGCACGAGCGCTGAGAGCTCGTCGTCCCGCGCGCCTGCGAGGAGCTCGAAGCGGACGAGCTCGCTCGCGACCATGAGCTCGTCCGAGCGCACGAGCCCGTCGAGGAGGGATACGGCAGGCGGGACGCCGCGCAGGTAGTCGACGACGACGTTCGTGTCGAGAAGCTTCACTCGATGCCGAGACGGCGAAGACCCTCGTTCATGTCACCGCCCCGGATCGCATCGACGTACTCGGCGCCGGTGAACTGGCGGTCCTTCCAGATCCCCCTAGCCGCCCGGAGAGCCTCCAGCCTCTCCTCCTTCGTCAGCTCCCGGCGGTACGTGCTTCGGATCGCCCGACGGATGAGCTCCGAGACGGATGCGCCGCTCACCTTGGAGATCCGCTCGAGCACCTCGCGATCTCGCGCGTCGAGGTAGATCTGCGTTCGACTCATCGACATCGGTATACATCACTAGATGTTACAGAAGCGAGACCGCTTCGAAACGCCTTTGCGCCGCCGTGCGACGGGTGGCGGACGCACGGGGGCCCGAGCGCCCGCTCGGCGAGGCGCCCGACTGCGACGAGCGACCGGCCGGCGGCGAGCGGCTCGAGGAAGCGGAGCCCGGCTGCGACCTCCGCCGGCGTGGGCGGGCGGTTGGAGCGCTCGGTGCCCGGATGGGTCGGCACCACATTCCAGAGGAGGACGTCCTCCTCGAGCCCGAGCTCGGCGAGCACGCGGTGGACGATGGTCGCGGTCGCTTCCGCCGGACCCGCCCCGGTGAGCTGGCGCTCGGAGGTGAAGGGGATCCCGGACACGCGCGCTCCCCGGTAGCCCGGAGCCTCGCCGACGAGGAGGATTCGCGCCGTGCGCCGGGCTTCGAGGTAGGCGGCGAGCCGCGCGCGCAAGAGCGGCGCCCGCGGGCCCTCGGCGTACTGGTTGAAGGTGGCGCCGATCCGGGCCGCGGCCAGCTCCGCGACGAAAGCCGCAGGCGCTAGCATGCGGGCAGCGTACGGGGAGCTCGGGGCAACCGGGCTGAGAGGGCGGCTGGAGCGCGCCGCCGACCCGCAGAACCTGACCTGGGTAATGCCAGCGGAGGAAGGCGTGCCGGAGGAGACCGTGGTGGTGGTGGCAGGCGGGGAGGCTCCCGCCCCCGAGGCCGCGCTCGGCGTCCCGCTCGGAGCGCCGGTGATCGCCGCCGACGGGGGGCTCGAGCACGCGCGCACGCTCGGGCTCGAGGTCGCCCTCGTCGTGGGCGACCTCGACTCCGCCTCGCCCGAGGCGGTGGCCGCGGCAAAGGCGGCGGGCGTGCGCGTCGAGCGGCACCCGGCGGCGAAGGACGCGACCGACCTCGAGCTCGCGCTCGAGGCCGCCCGCGCGCTCGCACCGGCGCGCGTGCTCGTGCTCGCGGGCGCAGGCGGCCGGCTCGACCACCTGCTCTCGGCGCTCCTCCTGCTCGGCTCGCCGCGGTGGACGGACGTGGAGCTCGACGCCTGGATCGGCGCCGCGCGGGTGCACGTCGTGCGCGGCGAGCGCGCGCTCGCCGGGGAGCCGGGTGAGCTCGTCTCGCTCCTCGCCCTGCACGGGCCGGCCGAGGGCGTCGTCACCGAGGGGCTCCGCTACCCCCTCACCGGCGAGACGCTCGCGCCCGGCTCGAGCCGCGGCGTCTCGAACGTCTTCGCGGGCACGCGGGCGCTCGTGCGCGTGGGGCGCGGCGTCCTGTTGGCGGTGCGCCCGGGTCCCGAGGAAGAGGAAGGAGGCTCCAAGTGACAAAGTGTCACAAGCTCGTGTGCACCGCCCTCGTCGCGGCCGCCGCCCTCGCCTTGGCGCTGGCGACCGCAGCCTGCGGCGGTGGGGAGAAGCCGACCGAGGTCGTGCTCCTCACGCACGACTCGTTCGCGCTCTCGGACGGCGTGAAGCAGGCGTTCGAGCGGGAGAGTGGGCTGACCTGGCGGATCCTGCAGGCCGGCGATGCCGGCGAGGTGGTCACGAAGGCGCTGCTGACCGCCGGCAACCCCGAGGGCGACGTCCTCTTCGGGGTCGACAACAACCTGCTCGCGCGCGCGCTCGAGGGCGACCTCTTCGTCCCCTACGAGTCGCCCGGGCTCGCGAGCGTCGACGAGACCTGGGTGCTCGACCCCGAGCACCGGGTGACGCCCATCGACCACGGCGAGGTGTGCCTCAACTACGACAAGGCCTGGTTCGCCGAGCGCGGCCTCGCCCCGCCGGCGTCGCTGGACGACCTGACCAAGCCGGAGTACCGCAAGCTGCTCGTGGTCGAGAACCCGGCCACCTCGACACCGGGCCTCGCCTTCCTGCTGGCCACGGTCGCCCGCTACGGCGAGGGCGGCTGGCAGGACTACTGGCGCCGGCTGCGCGCAAACGGCGTCCTCGTCGTGGACGGCTGGGAGGAGGCCTACACGGTGCGCTTCTCGGGCGCGGCCGGGAGCAAGGGGAACCGCCCCATCGTCGTCTCCTACGCGTCGAGCCCGCCGGCGGAGGTGATCTTCCGCACGCCGCGGCCGGAGGAGGCGCCGACCGGGGTGGTCGAGTCGAGCTGCTTCCGCCAGATCGAGTTCGCAGGCATCCTGCGCGGCGCCCGCAACGAGGAGGGCGCGCGGAAGCTGATCGACTTCCTGCTCTCGCGGCGCTTCCAGGAGGACATCCCGCTGCAGATGTTCGTCTTCCCCGTGAACCGCGAGGCGAAGCTCCCGCCCGAGTTCGAGCGCTTCGCGGTCGTTCCGCCGGACCCGCTCACGCTCGCGCCGGAGGAGATCGAGGCCAACCGCGAGCGCTGGGTGGACGAGTGGACGCGGATCGTCGTCCGCTGAGCCCGCGCGCGGCGACCGTCCTCGCCTACGGGCTGCCGCTCGCCTTCCTGGCGGTCTTCTTCGCCTCCCCCCTGGGGACGATCGTCGCCCGGGGCCTGGCCGGGGACGGGGCAGGGCCGGCGCTCGCCGTCCTCGCCGACCCGCTCACGAGGGAGGTCGTCTGGTTCACGGTGTGGCAGGCGGTCGCCTCGACCGCGCTCACGCTCGTGGTCGCCCTCCCGGCCGCGGCCGTTGTCGGGCGCTACGACTTCCCGGGCCGGAGCGTCGTGCGGGCCGCCGTCGTCGTCCCGTTCGTGCTGCCGACGGTGGTGGTCGCGCTCGCCTTCCTCGCCGTCTTGCCCGAACGTCTCGAGCGCGGCTGGCTCCCGATCCTGATCGCGCACGCGTTCTTCAACGTCGCCGTCGTCGTGCGGGTCGTGGGGACGTTCTGGGCGGGCCTCGACCGGCGCGTGTCCGAGGCGGCGGCGACGCTGGGGGCGGGCCCCGGGCGGCGCTTCCGCGAGGTCACCCTGCCGCTGCTCGCACCGGCGCTCGCCGCGGCGGCGGCGATCGTCTTCCTCTTCTCCTTCACCTCCTTCGGGGTCGTCCTCATCCTCGGGGGGCCCCGCTACGCGACGATCGAGGCGGAGATCTACAACCAGGCGGTGCGCCTCTTCGACCTGCGCGCCGCCGCCGTCCTCTCCCTCGTCCAGCTCGGCTTCGTCGCGGCGGCGGTCGCGGCGACGATGCGGCTCGAGGCCAGGCTGGCCGTGGCCGGCATCTTGCGGGCCGAGCGGGACGTGCTGCGGCGGCCGCGCACGGCCGGGGAGATGGCCCTCGTCGCGGGGAGCGTGGGCGGGCTGGCCATCTTCCTCGGCGCGCCGCTGGCCGTGCTCGTGGAGCGGTCGCTCGCGGTCGGGGGCGGGCACGGGCTCGCCGCCTACCGAGCGCTCACGCACCCGACCAGCGCCCTCCTCGCGGCGCCCTGGGAGGCCGTGGCGAACTCGCTCGTCTACGCCGTCGCCGCGACCGCGCTCGCGCTCGCCGTCGGCGGCTTGGCCGCCTTCGCGGTCGCCTCGCCGGGAGGATCGCGCCTCCTCGACGGCCTCCTCATGCTCCCGCTCGGAGCCTCGGCGGTGATGCTCGGCTTCGGCATCGTGATCTCCTTCGATCGGCCTCCCTTCGACTTTCGGGCGGCGCCGTGGATCGTCCCGGTCGCGCAAGCGCTGGTGGCGATTCCGTTCGTCGTCCGGATCGTGGCACCGGCGCTGCGCGCGATCGACCAGCGACAGCGCGAGGCCGCAGCGCTCCTGGGCGCGCCCCCGGGCCGGGTGCGGCGCGAGGTCGACCTGCCCGTGGTCTCGCGGGCGCTCGCGGTCGCGGCCGGGTTCGCGTTCGCGATCTCGCTCGGCGAGTTCGGAGCTACGGTCTTCCTGGCGCGGCCGGACCGGCCGACGCTGCCGGTGGCCATCTTCCGCTTCCTCGGCCGGCCGGGGGAGCTGAACGCGGCGCAGGCCTACGCGCTCGCGGTCATCCTGATGGCAGTGACGGCGCTCTCGGTGTTCGCGGTCGACCGGATTCGCGTCCGCCGCGGAGGATGGGTGTAGGTCGTGCTCGGGGTCGAGGAGGTCACGGTTCGCTTCGGGGAGACGCTCGCGCTCGACCGCATCTCGCTCGAGGTCGCGGACGGGGAGGTCGTGACCGTGCTCGGGCCGAGCGGCTCGGGGAAGACGACGCTGCTGCGGGTGATCGCGGGGCTCCAGCGGCCGGACGCGGGGCGCGTCCTCCTCGACGGGCGCGACCTCGCCGGGGTCCCGCCACACCGCCGCGGGATCGGGCTCGTCTTCCAGGATCACGCGCTCTTCCAGCACCGGGACGTGTGGGGCAACGTCGCCTTCGGGCTGCGCATGCGCGGCGAGCCGCGGGCGGCGATCGACCGGCGGGTCGGGGAGCTGCTGGAGCTGGTCGGCCTCGCCGGCTACGAGCGGCGCTCGGTGGCGACGCTCTCCGGAGGAGAGGCGCAGCGCGTCGCGCTCGCGCGCGCGCTGGCGCCCGAGCCGCGGGTGCTCCTGCTCGACGAGCCGCTCGGCTCCCTCGACCGCCGTCTGCGCGACCGCCTGCTCGACGATCTCGGTCGGCTCTTCGCGGAGCTGCGCGTGACCGCGCTCTACGTCACCCACGACCAGGCGGAGGCCTTTGCGCTCGGCGACCGGGTGGCGGTCATGCGGGCCGGTCGGGTCGTGCAGACGGGAACGCCGGACGAGCTGTGGGCGCGCCCAGCCGATGCGGACGTCGCGCGCTTCCTCGGGCTCCGGAACGTCTGGGACGGGCGGATCGTCCGACCCGAAGCGGTTTCGGTGCAGCGCGTCGAGGGCGGCGCGGGCGGCGACGGCGTCGTGGAGGCGGCCGTGCGCCAGGGCCCGACGGTGCGGCTCGTCGTGCGCCTCGACGACGGGAGCGCGCTCGAGGCGGCGGTGGCCTCGCTCGACCATCCGCTACCCGGCGACCGCGTCCGGGTGGACGTCGATCGCGCGGGCGTCGTCGAGCTGGTAGAGCCGGTGTCAGACACCGCGACGTGAGCGAACGTCCATTCGGATGTCCCTTCGGGACGAGGCGAGTGCGTCCTCGCAGCGTCGACTCGAGACCTGGAGCCGGCTCGCGGCGGCCCGAGCCTCGCGCCACCCTGTGGACTCTTTGGTACGGATTCGACACGAAGAGACCTTGACAAGAAAAGGTGTCTGACACCGCTGGCAGCGTTCGCACTGTTCGGAGGCGCGTCGTCGCCCACGGCCACGTGCAGGGCGTCTACTTCCGCGACACGCTACGCCGGCACGCGCTCGCCGCCGGGGTCGCCGGCTGGGCCCGCAACAACCGCGACGGGACCGTCGAGGCGGTCTTCGAGGGCGCGCCCGACGCGGTCGCCCGCCTCGTCGACCTCTGCCGCACGGGCCCGCGCGGAGCGCGGGTCGACCGGATCGACGTGATCGAGGAGAGCCCGGAAGGCTTGAGCGGCTTCCGGATCGGGTAGCTGGCCCGCCGGCGGGCGCCCGAGGGGCCATGGTCAACCCCGTCGCGCGCCCCTCGACGCTCCCAGGCGCTCGGCCCTCCACCCGCCGCGCGGCCCTCCCGAGCCCTACTCGGCCCTCCGCCCGCCGCGCGGCCCCGCCGAGCCCTACTCGACCTCGTCGTCCTCCAGCTCTCCTTCCCAGGGCTCGTCCTCGTCGAGCTCGACCGGCTCCAGCAGGTCCTCCTCGAGGTCGGCCTCGATGCTCTCCGCTCCCCAGTCGTTCTCTCCGCCGAAGCCCTCGTCGTGCCACGGATCGCCCATCGGCTGTCCTCCTCCTCCTCCTCGTCCTCATCGACGTCGTCGACGCGATCGCAACGGTTGCCGGCCGACGAGCTTAGCGCGACGGCTACTCCCACTCGATCGTTGCCGGCGGCTTCGAGGAGATGTCGTAGACGACCCGGTTGACGCCCGGGATCTCGTTGATGATCCGGCTCGAGATCGCCTCCAGCACGTCGTAGGGGAGCCGCGCCCAGTCCGCGGTCATCGCGTCCTCGGAGGTGACCGCGCGGACGACGATCGGATAGGCGTACGTGCGCTCGTCCCCCTGGACGCCCACGGAGCGGATCGCGGGCAGGACGGCGAAGCTCTGCCAGAGGTCGCGGTAGAGGCCGGCGCGGCGGATCTCCTCGAGCAGGATCGCGTCCGCGCGGCGGAGGATGGCGAGCCGCTCCTCCGTCACCTCCCCGACGATGCGGATGGCGAGGCCGGGGCCGGGGAAGGGCTGCCGCCAGACCATCCGCTCGGGCAGGCCGAGCTCCTCCCCCACCCGGCGCACCTCGTCCTTGAAGAGCAGCCGGAGCGGCTCGACCAGCTCCATGCGCATGTCGGCAGGGAGCCCACCGACGTTGTGGTGGGACTTGATCTTCGCCGCCAGCCCGTCCTCGCCGCCGCCCGACTCGATCACGTCCGAGTAGAGCGTCCCCTGGACGAGGAAGCGGACGTCGCCGAGCGAGCGCGCCTCCTCCTCGAAGACCCGGATGAACTCCTCGCCCACGATCCGGCGCTTGTCCTCCGGGTCGGTCACCCCGCTCAGGCGGGCGAGGAAGCGCTCCTGCGCGCGCACGTGCACGAGCGGCACGCGGAAGTGCCCGGTGAAGGTCTCCACGACCTGCTCCGCCTCCTGCTCGCGCAGGAGCCCGTGGTCGACGAAGACACAGGTGAGCTGGTCGCCGACCGCCTTGTGCACGAGCAGCGCGGCCACCGCGGAGTCGACGCCGCCCGAGAGCGCGCACAGCACGCGCTCGGAGCCGACCACCGCCCGGATCCGCTCCACCTGCTCCTCGATCACGGCCGCGGGCGTCCACGTCGGCGGCGCGCCCGCGACCTCGTACAGGAAGTTCTTCAGTAGCTCCTGTCCGTAGCGCGTGTGCACGACCTCGGGGTGGAACTGGACGCCGTAGAGCCGTCGCTCCCGATCCTCGAAGGCGGCGATCGGCGTCGTCGGCGAGGACGCGGTCACGCGCGCGCCGGCCGGGGGAGCGGTCACGGAGTCGCGATGGCTCATCCACACGACCTGCTCGCCGGGGAGGTCGTGGAACAGCTCCGACTCCTGCGCGGAGAGCTGGGCCCGGCCGAACTCCGAGCTGCCCGTGCGCTCGACCGCCCCGCCCAGCTCCCGCGCCATGAGCTGCATGCCGTAGCAGATGCCGAGGGTGGGGATGCCGAGCGAGAAGATGCCGGGATCGACCTCGGGCGCGCCCGGCTCGTAGACGGAGGCCGGGCCGCCGGAGAGGACGAGCGCGGCGGGGCGCCGGCGCGCGATCTCCTCGGCCGGCAGGCGGTGGCTGACGAGCTCGGAGTAGACCCGCGCCTCGCGCACGCGCCGGGCGATCAGCTGGCTGTACTGGCCCCCGAGGTCGAGGACGAGGACCGGGTGCTCCTCCGCGGGAGCCTGCGGCGCCGGCAGCCGCGCGACGGTCGCGCTCATCGGCGGTAGTTGGGGGCGTCCTTCGTGATCGTGACCCCGTGCGGGTGGCTCTCCTGCAGGCCCGCCGGGGTGATGCGGACGAAGCGCGTGCGCTCCTTCAGCTCCGCGATCGTGGCCGCGCCGCAGTAGCCCATCGCCTGCCGGAGCCCGCCCACGACCTGGTGCACGATGGGGGCGAGGGGGCCCTTGTAGGGGACGCGGCCCTCGATCCCCTCCGGGACGAGCTTGTCCACGTCTTCGACGTCCCCCTGGAAGTAGCGGTCCTTCGAGAAGGAGCGGGCCTTCATCGCGCCGAGCGAGCCCATCCCGCGGTACTCCTTGAAGCGCTCCCCTTGGGCGACGATGACGTCACCAGGGGCCTCGTCCGTGCCGGCGAGGAGGGAGCCGAGCATGACCGCGTCCGCCCCGGCCGCGATCGCCTTGGCGATGTCGCCCGAGGAGCGGACGCCGCCGTCGGCGATCACCGGCACGCCCTGCCCGGCGAGCGCCTGCGCCACCTCCCAGACCGCCGTCACCTGCGGCACGCCTACGCCGGCGACGACGCGGGTGGTGCAGATGCTGCCCGGCCCGACCCCGACCTTGACCGCGTCCGCGCCGGCGTCCACGAGCGCCCGCGCCGCCTCGCCGGTCGCGATGTTGCCGGCGACGACCTCGACC
>Ga0073934_10008721_pt1 | contig 13380 bp, 9 predicted proteins | sample LarsenN4metaG_FD_76834 | JGI IMG/M metagenome (GOLD analysis project Ga0073934, IMG submission 76834) | Hot spring sediment bacterial and archeal communities from British Columbia, Canada, to study Microbial Dark Matter (Phase II) - Larsen... ...
AGCGCCATCGTCGAGCCGAGGCCGTCCGGCAGGTAGTAGTGCGTCGCCGTCCCGGACACCTGGGGGATGCGGCCGAGGCCGTAGACGTAGCGGAACGTCTCATCGTCCAACACTTGAGGTATCGACCGCGCCACGTCCCACGTGAAGGTCGCTGAGTGCTCCTTCAGCCCAAGCCCCTGCGAGAGCAGACGCCATGCAACCTAGCCCCACCACGACGAAACCGAGGGGAAACAGTTTTCGAAAGAGGCGACTACGCTTCTCTAATAATCTGTCGTAATCGTCTTTTACTGGCCCCGGTCTGTAACCGCGAAGATTTGTCTTTTGGTCGATCCAGTCAACCCAAGTGGGTTTCAAAAGCAGCACAAACCCGACTCCGGAAAGGACAAAGCCCATCACCAGAAGCGCCATGAGCTCGCCTCAAAAGACGTAGTAACAAGTCCCTGAAATCGCGATGAGGGATGAAATACCAACTCCACCTCCTACTTCCCAGAAGGGTCCTGCCGAGAATCCTCCCTCCTTCCCGTTCCATCGAATCCCGCCAACGACCACGGACAATTCCTCAATCGCGAATTGAACTTAGAAGAACGGTGGGCACGCCAAAGAAAATCGCGAAGAACAACAGCCCGGCAACTCCAAACCCGAGTGAGGCTAGAATCGGTAGCACGATTGCTAAAATGCGTCCAAACCGCAGCCAACCATGTCCTTGGCCCGTTTTGCTAACCTTGAAAGCCATTAGCCCGACAACAAGATAGGACGCCAGGACAGCGGTAAACGGAATGCCGACAAACCAGACACTATTGGGATTCTCGTCGAGGGCCGAGGGAACAATTGCGGATAGTGAACTCGCAATGCCCCACATTACGGCAACATAGAGGCGCTTTGGAACATCTAATCGTAGGCTGGTCAAGAAGTCGTGTTCCTTATTGCGCTCCACTACAGAAGCGATACTCAAAAGGATTTGTGAGGGAGATGGTTCGGTAAGCTGCAGAAAAGTCCTCGCCGTAGGGCTTCGCCGAAATCTGAATGTTACCTGAGGCACTGAACGTAATGTTGACACGGAAGTAAGTCTCGAAGTTGGCGCTTCGGGCGTGCAGATCTATGTCGGCGGAACCTGGCCGCATGCTCTTATCCAGTGAAATCGATTCCCAGTCGTTGTCTGAGTAAATATTTATGTCCACAATACCAAAATCCGGGCCAAAAGTTATCTGCCCGGGCTCAAAACTTGCTCTTAGTGCAACCGGCTGTCTGCCTATGAACACTACGCTAGCTTCCAGCGTAAATAGAGGGTCTTGAGTGAAGGGAACTAAATCGCCGAAACCGTACGGTCGATAGATCGCGTGACAATAGCGGACGGATTCGCTAACTAGCCCGGACCGATCGAGGTAGACGCATGGATTGTTCAATGCATAAGCGTAACGATTCTGGCTTGATGGCTTCTGTACGGACCCAAGAAGTGGATCTTTCGACCAGAACCGCCCCGTCTCCATGTCGTAGTAGCGCGCCCGCAGGTACTGCAGCCCAGTTGCGGCGTCGACCTGCTCGCCGGCGAACGTGAACTCGTTGGGCTGGGTGCCCGTCGAACCGCGCAGGGCGCCGAAGACGTCGTAGTCGTAGGCGTCGACCACGGCGCCGGCCGCGTCGATCAGCGCCATCGTAGAGCCGAGGCCGTCCGTCAGGTAGTAGTGCGTCGCCGTCCCGGAGACCTGGGCGATGCGGCCGAGGCCGTAGACGTAGCGGAACGTCTCGTCGTCCAACACTTGAGGTATCGACCGCGCCGCGTCCCAGGTGAAGGCGGCCGTGTTGCCGGAGACGGTGCGGGAGTGGCGCAGGCCGTCGCCGTTGTAGGCCGAAGGTCCCAGCCAAGCCAAGCGCGATTCACAGTCGATTAGCCAACCGTGGCCCTCCTCATCTTGCCTGCTCAACAACAATCCGCCAGTCCCGATCCCGAAGGTTCTGCCAACTAAGTCGCTCAGATAGGAGGACGAAGCCGTTTGCGTCTCTCGCCTCAAAGAGCTTTTGACCATCGAATTCGCCAAAGCTGAAGGTCTTCTGCTCGTTCGGCTGAATCATGCCTATTATGTCACCAGCTTCGTACACGGTGATAGCCTCACCTGTCCGATTGACGAACGTGACTCCTTGGCTCGGATCGCAGCCCAGTAATACAATTGCCGCGAACAGAGTTGCTGCAGGTAATAGTCGTTTGAATCTCTTCATTCGCGGACTGTAAGATTTAAAAATAGATTCATTCCTTGCCTGGGCACTGTACACGTTCCTCTGCTTCTCGCCGCGCTTCCTCTTCAAACTTGTTACACGCATATCCTCTCGTTATCTGCTCCCATACGTAAACCGGTATCCACGCCAGACCATAATCGTCTCCCTGGCGGACATGGGCCAATTCATGAAGACGACGGGATGGCGACATCTTTTGCTCTGAGAAAACTACGTGGCCAAACGTAATCTCTGTTGCTGGAATGAGTTTCAAGAACCAGCAGCTGCCCCAGCAATTCTCATAGAACGTGACATCGTCGATTCGTGAGCGTTCTCCGCTTGACGTGAGGGCCACCGCCGTTCCCATCGTCTGCTGCACGACGCTTACAGGGTGATTCGCCACAGTCTTGCCCCAGTCGACGACGTCCATTACCTTCTCCGCGACGCAGTGATGGGGGTGCGCCAGCGGCGCACAGTGCAGTCCCAGGGGGTCAACGAGATTCACTGGGTCGTTAAGCACAAAGGGGTACCGGTTAAGAGATCCCGGCTCAGCCCAGACTCCGGACAGGGGGTCTCGGCTGAGGAACCGCCCCGTCTCCATGTCGTAGTAGCGCGCCCGGAGGTACTGCAGCCCGGTGGCGGCATCGACCTGCTCGCCCGCGAACGCGAACTCGTTCGGCTGGGTGCCCGTCGAACCGCGCAGGGCGCCGAAGACGTCGTAGTCGTAGGCGTTGACCACGGTGCCGGCCGCGTCGATCAGCGCCATCGTCGAGCCGAGGCCGTCCGGCAGGTAGTAGTGCGTCGCCGTCCCGGACACCTGGGCGATGCGGCCGAGGCCGTAGACGTAGCGGAACGTCTCGTCGTCCAACACTTGAGGTATCGACCGCGCCACCTCCCAGGTGAAGGTGGTGGTGTTGCCGGCGAACGTGCGGGAGTGGCGCAGGCCGTCGCCGTTGTAGGCAAAGGCAGTCGTGGCGCCGGAGACCGTCGCGGAGGTGAGGCGGTCCTCGGCGTCCCAGGTGAAGGTGTCGGCGCCGCGGCTGGTGAGGTTGCCGTTGTCGTCGTAGGCGTAAGCGACGCCGCCGGCCGCGAGCATGCGGTCGGCCGCGTCGTAGGTGTAGCCGCCGCTGACGCCGGTCTTGGTCAGGCGGTTGCCGACGGCATCGTAGGTGTAGAGGTGATTGTCAGGGCCGGGGTAGTCGGCCCCGGTGAGGCGGTGCAGGGCGTCGTAGGTGTAGAGGTGCGTGCCGGCCTGGTCGACGCGCTGCGTGCGGTTGCCGGCGGGGTCGAGGGTGTAGCTGACCGACGCCAGCGTGGTGCTGCCGTTCTTGACCCAGGCGATGCCGGTGAGGCGGTCGGCGTTGTCGTAGGTGTAGGTACCCACGACGCCGGTGCTCGAGGGCAGCGTCACCGTGGCGAGCATGCCGGCATTGTCGTAGGTGTAGTTCGTCTGGTTGCCGTTCCAGTCGGTCACAGAAATCAGATTGTTGGCCTCATCGTAGGCGTAGGTGACCTGGTTGGTGCCGCCAGGATACGTGATCGACGTGCGGTTGCCAACGTTGCTGTATCCGTAGCTAACGGTCCGAGAGCCGGGGAAGGTGACCGAGGTGAGGCGGTTGAGCGCGTCGTAGACGTAGATCGTCGTGCCCGTGCCGTCCGTCATCTGCGTGCGATTGCGCAGGGCGTCGTACTGGAAAGTCACGTCCGGCGTCCCCGGCGGGTAGTCGATGGACGTCAGGTCGTTCCTCAGGTTGTAGGCGTAGGTCGTCTGTTGTGACTTCGGGTCGGTGCGGGACGTGAGACGGCTTGCAGCGTCGTAGCCGTACGTCCAGGTGTTGCCAAGAGCGTCTTTCTGCGATGCGAGGCGGTTGAGGTTGTCGTAGGCGTAGAGGACGGACGGGCAGCCGTCGTCGACGGCTCCGTCGCCGTCGTTGTCGACGCCGTTGCCAGTCCCGGAGGCCCCACAGGCGCTGCCGGTCTCCGGCGAACCGACCGCCTGCCGGTTTGCGTTCGTGACCGAGTTGCGGTTCCCGACAGCGTCGTAGCGGTACACAGTCGTTTTGCCCAAGGCGTCGATGACGCCGACAAGTCTGTCGTAGTCGTCGTAATTGTAGATGGTCGACGGACAGCCGTCGTCGATTACGGTGTCGCCGTCGTCGTCTATCCCGTTGCCTGTTTCCGCGCCGCCGCAGGCCGAGCCGGCCTCGGCGCTCCCCACCGTCTTCCGGTTGGCGTCTGTAATCGTTTTCAGGTTGCCTTTGGGGTCGTACGTGTTGACCGTCTTGTTGCCGATGTGGTCCTGGACGGTGAGGACGTTGTTCTGGTTGTCGTACGTGAACGTGGTCGTGTGGCCGAGCTCGTTGGTCACGGTGAGGCGGCGGCCGCCGAGGTCATAGGTCATGGTGGTCTTTGGCGGCGTGCCCTGGCTCGAGAAACGCGGGTCGATAACCGCCGTCTGGTTGCCGTACTGATCGTACTCGAACTTCGTCTTGTTTCCTGTGCAGTCGGTCAGGGTTGCCGATTCGATGACTTCGGTGACTAGGCCTTTGTTTTGGCCTGACGTGGGGACGGTGAAGCAAGTCCTCAGCTTCACACTGCCACCGCTGTCCTTGCGAATGACCTCGATCAGGTTGCCGTTGGCGTCATAGACGTAATCCGTCTGCCGACCCAGCGGGTCAGTCTCCAGGTCTATATCGTTTAGGACGGTGTAGGAGTAGGTCCACTTGACGCCGCCAGCCTTTAGTGCGCAGCTGGCGTCCGTGTTTTCGGCGTCGATTACCCCTGTGACGTTACCTTTGGCGTCGTAAGTATATCCCGTCTTGTGGCCGAGCGGGTCGGTGACGCAGGTACGGTTGTGCGCAAAGTCGTAGCCATAGCTCGCCTCGCCGCCATCGTGATCCGCAACCTTGATGGTTTGACCCAGCGAGTTAAACGTGTACGTAGTTTTCTTGCCTCGTGCGTCAACGACCACGGTTTGAGTGGCTGCTGGCGCAGGGTTGACGCCGGGACAAGCGGCGCTTGCATACGCGGGAGGCTGCCCGAAGTAAAGACAAGTCACGTTGCCCAAAGCATCTCGCTGTTCAACGACGCGACCTGCGCTGTCATAGACGTTGGCGACCATCACGTGATCATTGGAATCTGTCAAGGATGTGAGTCTGTGATTCGAGTACGCGTATTCTGTGACGCCCCCTTTGACATCCGTAACGGTTATTAGGTCATCGCCTTCCGCGTCGTACTCGAAACTCACAGTTCTGCCTAACGGATCCTCTATGCCTGTTATCCGGCCTGTAGCATTCACGGTGAAGTTGAAGATTCTCCCGCCGGCATCAGTCACGGTGTCAAGGAAGCCATTCGAATCGTACGCCAACGAGGTGGCATTCCCGTTCCGGTCGACGATGCTCGTGAGCTTGCCGGCCGAACTGAAGTTGTACCTAAGGGCGCTCACCATCGTGAGCGTGTAGCTGTTATCACCGTTCTTTACCAAGGTCTCATACACACCAGGACGCGGAATGTAATTGCTGCCTGAGGCGTTGAAACGAACAGCGTGGCCGTCAGGGTAGAAGGCGTTTACGTCTGAACCATCGAAGGTCAGGTAGAAGTCGTATGAGTGAGTCCAGCCGACGCCAAGCGACCGGCTGACGCTCGACCCGGAGTGATAGTACCGGGTGAACTCGAGGGGGATGCCTTTGCCGGGAATGAGGAGGTCCGTATGCTGGTGGGTGAAATCGCCAGAATAGATGCTGACAGGATCTTTCGTGAACTGATCGGATGGCAGCGCAAACGCGTCGTGAACTTCGGAATTAAAGCTCAGAACGGCGAGAGCTCGAGTCCCGGTTTCCTCGCCAATCTGCGGCAATGCGACCCAATCGGACTGCGTGACGGCTGCCCAATCTCTTGTCCCCCCTTGGGGTAGTACAGCGGCCTTTCCCTGATATCCCCAACTGACATAGAAGTTGTCGTTTGTCGCAGAGTAGGCAATCCCGTTGAGAGAGCCGACGCCCAGAGGCGGGAGCGCGCCAACAGGCTGCCAAGTGGCGCCATTGTCGATGGACCGGCCCAGGAAGGAGCCGCCCGTTTCCTGGTAGTAAGCGAACAGCAGGCCGGGAACCTCCGTCCTTATAACGTCGATGTTGCTGGAAGATCCTGAAGGACCTGACTGCAGGTATCGCTGAGTCCACGATGCGCCGTTGTTGTCGGTTGTCCAAATGTTAAAGGAACCATAGTGGTCGTAGATCACAACCAGACGACTGTCACTCCAGACTGCGCGGAAACCGTTTGCGGTTGCTCCAAAGGCCGACCAGTTCCAGGTGCCTCCTCCGTTCAGCGTGTAGATCAGCCTGGCGCCTAATCCTCGCTGAACCGTTACGGCTACGCGGCCTGGATCCGAAGCGTGACAAGATAGAGAGCCGTTTTGGTGCGCGGCGTTCTGCGAGCCGAAAGCTTGGTCAAAGACAAGATTGATCGTGACGCCGTAGTCGTCGGAATAGTAGATTCTTGTCCTCGCGTCGTCGTTCTTCTGCCACGCGAGCCAGAGCCTCCCATCGGAACAGAGGTCAGCATCCACCGGTCCAAAGCTCGTATCGTCGCTTGGCTTAGCGGTTTGGGTCCACGTTTCACCGCCATCTGTTGACACGCGGAAGGTGTAACCACCACCGCCACCCGTCGCCTTCTCCTTGTAAACCATCAAGGCACCGCGCGTTTTCAGGTTGCCAGCCAGACTCGTCGCCGCGCCGGCTTCTTGTTCCCACGTCGAAGATCCTGGCGCGAGTCGCCAGTGCTTACCGCCCGAGGCGGTCGTGACGGCGTATAAGCCCCCGAATTCAATCGTGGCGTGCGCCGACTGCGGGGGCTTCAAGGAAACAGCGATTGTCAGTACCAGGAAGGCGAGAAGGCAGGTCCTCAAACGCACAAAAACCCGGCCAGGCATCGGCTCCCTCCGAATGCCCGCCAACGCGGCGGGGGTTGTGAATCGGCCAGCCCGGCCGGACCTTGCCTCCTGTCGAGGAATCTATGTCGCACGAGAGTACCTTGTCAACGATTTATTACGTAAACCTAAAAAGCTTGGGCCAGGATGCAGGGCGCATTGGCATGGTCCCAAGACAGTGGTGGGAATCGCTTCACCAACTGCAGCCCGGTGGCGGCGTCGACCTGCTCGCCGGCCAACTCGAAGTCGTTGGGCTGGGTGCCCGTCTCAGTCATTGGCACCGTTTGTCAGGTCACCCCTCAGACGATTGCTACGATGACGAGCCCCGCGAGGATTGCGCCCAGAGCTGGAATCCAAATCAGTGCTTCTAACTTGTCATAGTAATCATCAGAAGCGACGAATACTGGAGCAAAACGCCTGAAAAAGGCCCTCCACCCTTCATCCGGCGCTGGTTGGCCTGCACTTCTCCTACGCAGATAGAGCCAGCGACCGAAGAGCATCCCAATCCCGACGATGATGAGGAGCAGGCCTGTTGCTGTCATGTGCTTCTCCATTTGAGGTCCTCAGAAGAGGTTGGGCAGAACGTAGTAGCACGTCGCCGATACTCCTGGCTGACCGATGTACAGTCCGCCGCCACCGTCGTCCCCACCACTCGCGATAGCCTCTCCACCAACCTTCTTCACGCGCTCCGGACACGGCGCGCCGAAGACACACAGTCCTGACGGGTCGACGAAGTTCGCCGGACTGCCGGCCCTCCTGGATGCGGCCACGCCCAGTTCGACGGCGAGACCCGCTGAAGGCCGTCAGAAGGCCGTCGACAGGACAGACCTCACACCGCGAAGCAGCAGACGCCGTTCGACGAAGAGGTGGCCAAGGCGACACTCGTGCTTTCGGCCGCTAGGGCCGGGCAACGATGCGGTTGCGCAGCACGCCGATCTGCGGCGATGACACCTCGACAACGTCGCCGGCTTTGAGAAACAGCTTGTCGCTGGCGAAGCCCCCGCCCTCCACCCGCGGCGTGGAATCCATTGCGGTGCCTTTGCAGGTGCCGGCGGCGATCGTGTCCCCCGGAGAAAACGTGATGTCCCGCGTCACGTACTCCAGGTACTCGGCGAAGCTGAAGGTCATGTCGCGCGTGTTGCCGCTCTGACGGACCTCGCCGTTGACCAGGGTCTGGAAAGGGACGTCCTGCGGGTCCTCAATCTCGCCGACGGCGATCGCGGGGCCGATGGAGGCGGAGCCGTCCCAGTTCTTCATCAGGTTCATGGACAGCGTGCCGACCACGTTATCGCGCTGGTCCCTGGCGCTCCAGTCGTTCATCAGCGTGTAGCCCCAGACGCAGCTCTCCAGGTCTGACGCCGCAGCGTCTTTCACCCGCTTGCCGATGACGATTGCGACCTCGCCCTCGTAGTCCAGGTAGTTCGTCTTGGCGGGATAGCTGATTTCGTCTTCGGGGTCCGCAACGAATGCGGCGAGCTTCCAGAAACCGCCGATACCGCGCTCTCGCGATCGTTGCCTGACCTGCTCCATGGTCACGCCCGGGTCCTGCGCGCGCATGATATCAAAGAGATGGTCGGCGTAGTTGGCGCCGGCCATGCACAGCTTCACGCCGCGATGCGCCAGCGGGGCGTGGAGTCTTGTCCCCGGCAGCGGGAAGAGAAGCTGCTCGCCGCGCGGGCCGAGGCGGTCGCCTGCCCGCGTCGTGAGATACTCGACGGCTTCTCGCGCCCGCTCGATGGCGCCGCTTCCAAGGGTAATGAACTGCTCCAGGTCGTGGGGCACGCTGGCAGCGGCGAGGGCGTAGGGTAGCGCGTGGTCCAGGAGCTCGCGCGCCAGCTTCGCGTAAGCCAGCTCTGCGTCGACGACAGCCTCCCCTTCCAGGATGCCAACGCGGCGTTCAGGACCGTAAACTGCAACTTTCACTCGCCTCTCCCATTCTCCGGCTAAATCTCGCCGCGCAACTCGCCGTAAGCGACGCTGAGGTTAGCGACGAAGCGCTCCGCTTCCGGCCAGTCCGCGTACGGGCCGAGATCGATTTCCTTCGCCGCTTGCTCGGGCGTCAGTCCTTGCTCGAAGCAGCGGCGCGCCTGCTCCATCAGGAACTCGAAGTACTCGCGCTCGTCCTCGAGCTCTCTCTGGCCGCCGACGGGGCCGTGGCCGGGCACGATGAGCTCGACGTCCAGGCCTTTGATGCGCTCGATCGCCTCTAGCCAGCCGCCGACTTTGCCGGCGACCAGGGGCATGGAGTAGAAGAAGGCGATGTCGCCCGCGAAGAGGACCTTGGACCGCGGGAAGTAGACGAGGGTGTCGCCGAAGGTGTGGGCCGGGCCGTAGTAGAGCAGCTCGACTTCGGTTTCGCCGTAGCGCAGCGTCAGCTTGTCCTCGTAGGTGAGGGTCGGCAGCGGGATGTGGCGGCCGGGGTCGGCGGCCACGAGGTCGAACATGCGCTGCATCGCCGGGGTGCGCGGCATGAGGGCCATCAGGGCCGGTCGCGGTTCGCCGCTTGCCCGCGGGGCGGCCTGGCGCTGCATCTCCTCGCGGCAGATGCGATGGGAGACGATCTCGGCGCCCGCGAAGAGGCGGTTGCCGCCGGTGTGGTCCGGATGGCTGTGGGTGTTGATCAGGTGGCGGAAAGGTCTGTCCGAGACGCGCCGGATCTGCTCGATGAACGCCTGCGCCATGGACGCGACCATGGTGGCGTCGATGACCAACAGGCCTTCGTCTCCGACCATGAAGCCGGCGTTGCTGATGCCCCAGCTGCCGTCGTGCTGGAGGTAGGCGTAGGTGTCCGGCGCCACTTCGCGGAGCCCGGTGTGCCACGACGGCGGCGGGCGCACGGGCACTAGCGGCCTCTCTGCGCGAGCGGGTTCTCCGCGCGGCCGTCCCTGAGCTTCTGCGGGTAGTCCCGGGCGTGCTCGGGCACCGGCAGCAGTCCTTGCATGCCGTCCCTCACGTAGGAGGACTCGCGCTTCTCGCGCTTCGCCGTCAGGCGCATCGTGCCGATGCCCTCGATCCACAGCTCGACGACGTCGCCCGGCTCGATCCAGCGGCCGGTGTCCACCGAACAGCTATCGCCGATCGTGCCGGCGGCGATGACGTCGCCGGGCTGCAGCATTTCCTCGTCGGAGGCGTAGGCGACGATGTCGCGCATGCGGAAGTTGCGGCGCTGGCCGGTGTTGCCCTCCCACCAGACCTCGCCGTTGACGCGGATGCCGCAACGCGCGTCCATCTCGTCGAACTCGTCCGGCGTCACCAGGCACGGCCCCAGGTTGGTGCCGAAGTCCTTGTGCTTGTAGGGACCGAGCATTTCCTTCACGGAGACGTCGCGGGCGCTGCCATCGACGAAGATCGTGTAGCCGGCGATGCAGGCTTCGGCATCGTCAGGCGTCAGGTTCATGCCCTGCTTGTAGAGCACGGCGGCAAGCTCCAGCTCCGGGTCGAGCATGTCGGAGTAGTCGGGCCAGCGCAGCGGGTCGTCCGGGCCGAAGACCATGTCCGGGTTGCCCTTGTAGCAGGTGCCGAAGTGGTACCAGGAGGCCGGCTTCTGGGCGTCCGGCCGGCGGCGCATCATGTGCTCCTCGTAGACGGAGAAGTCGCGCAGCGTCCGCGGCCGGGGGACGGGCGCCAGGAGCTTGACTTCGCGCCGCTGGAAGACGAGCTGTCCCTCTTCCGGGCCGGCCCCACCGTTCGCCGCGAAGCGCAGCGCCTGCCGGGCGCGGTCCATCGCCTGCGGTCCGCCCTCGAGGAACTCGAGCATGGCGGCCGGCAGGGCGGCGTCGGCGATCTGGCGCCAGCGCGGCTCGCCGCCCTCGCGCAGGAGCAAGCCGTAGGCGGTGTTCAGGTCGACGATGCGCGCGTCGTCGCCGACCTCCGCATCCAGCAGCGCGCCGGTCCGCCGCACCGGGCCGAAGGGCGTTCGCGACTCGAAGGAAACCAATTTCATTGCGCTGTCCCGCCTTTTCGTAGGTGATGGTCGCAGGTTAACCAAACACCAGCGCGGCTGGAAGAATCCCCGCCGGCTCAGGCCCGCTTCAGCGGAGGACGCTCCGGGTCCAGCCAGAGGGTGGAAGGGTTGTTGGGCGTGCCGCCGCGGCTGCCCCCCTGGTAGACCTGGCGGTTGCGCACTGCCGGCCAGCCCAACGAGAAGCCCGTCCCGCCGCCAAAGCGCGGGTAGAAGTTCTTGCCGCCCTCGTAGCGCTGGATTTCGTGCACCAGGTCCAGGCGGCGCTTGTCGTCGAATTCGGCCACCGCCTTGGAGGTGAGGTCGTCCAGGGTGGAGTCGGTGCCCATGCGCAGGCTGCCCCGCGAGTTGTAGTAGCTGAACAGGTAGTTTGCGGGGTCTTCGTTGAGATTGGAGAGCGAGATCGCGACGCCGGAAAACGGAGCCAGGGACTGGTTGTGGTACTTCGGGAAGAACTCCGCGAAGTAGTTCTGGACGATGTTGAGGCGCCAGCGGAACAGGCCGCTGTCCTGCGTGAGGCCGATGACCGGCTCGACGAGGGCGCTGTAAGCCGCCGGCACAGCCGCCTGGGGCGCCGCGTAGATGAGCTCGAAGTCCTCGACGCCGTTCGGGTAGCCGGCGGCGCTCAGGAGCTTCTTGGCTTCCGCCAGGTCCTTCTTGAAGAAGCGGGAGTTGGGTCCGAAGTCCTTGCCCTGGGGGTCGAGCAGCCAGCCGGAGAAGGTGTTTGCCTGCAACCCGCTCTCGTAGACGATATCGACCTCCAGGCCGTCCTGGCGGAACCTATCGGCGTTGAAGACCGCGTCCAGAAACAGGTCGCGGTCCCAGGTCAGCACCCACGCCTGGCGCAGACGTTCGTCCAGGAACGGGGAACCGGGCGCGACGCCGAACCCCAACCGCGGCAGGACCGTGCCGTAATAGGTCGGAAGGAGCTCCAGGTCCGGCAGGTCGCGTTTGGTCGGGACGACGTCCTGCGCCTGGATGCCCGCGCCTTCGTAGATGTTGCCCGCGCGGAACTGGGACAGGAACTGCGCGTACTCCTGGATGGTGGGGTACTCCAGCTGGTCGATGAACGGGAACCCGCGCGCGTCCTGGCCGAAACCGGGATTACGCTTGAACGTGATGCCGACGGAAGGCTGAAAGTCGGAGATGTAGTACGGCCCGCTGCCGATGGACGTACGCGCCAGGTTCAAGACGTTGGGGTCCAATGCCTCTTTGGGCACGATGTACATCGAGCCGGGAGTAGGCCTGGCCAGCCTGGCCGTAACGACGGCGTTGGGCGCGGCGAGCTTGATCGAGATCGTGCGGTCGTCCACCGCCGAAATCGAAAGGATGGGCGCGGCCGGGTTGGCGGCGTTGGAGAAGTCGCCCCGCTGGTTGCTGACGGAGGAGTGCCGCTGCCAGGTGGCGGCGACGTCCTGGGCATCGACAGCGCGGCCGTTCACGGGCGGGAGGGGCGCGAAGTGCGCCTTCGACGAGATCTTGGCCGTGATCGTAAGCCTATCGGGCGACATCTCCCACGACTCGACGACGTCGCCTTCGATCGTCCCGTCCGAGTATTCGAGCACTCCGTCCTTTATCTGCCAGAGGTTGCTGTAGGTAGCGGCGACGTGGAAGTTGTTGGGAAACAGGTGGGGGTCGAGCGTGCTGGGCTCGAAGGTGTTGCGGGCCTTGTAGACGCCGCCCCGTTTCGCCGACTTGGTTTCGTCGACCGGTTTGCCGACCAGGCGAGAAACGTCTTCGCCTTCCTCACCATCGCCGCCGCAGGCCGCGGCCAGGGCGGCGCCGGCACTCCCGACGCACGCCGCGGCCAGCGCTCGGCGCCGCGTGAGCCTACCGGTCAGCACTCGGTCCCAGTAGCTGCCCGCCACAGCGCACCTCCCCTATTTAGGTTGACCAGAGTGTATGGTGGGGCCGTGGATTTGAGAAATCGATTGTAGTAATGCCTATCATGCTCCAATCGCATGATCTGGCCTCGTCCAGGCTCCGGCAGTCCCGGAGGGCGGGCGAATTCTTAGGGCCGGAGATATGTGCCACGCGCTGCCCGGCAGTGGCACGGCCCGGGAAACAGGGGCACTACGCGCTTGAAGAACCTCTCTATCGAAGGACCGATGCCTCCGGACGGCGCCTTCGCCACCACGGCAGTTCTGCGAGGGTGAGTAGGCCAGGCCTCCGGCCACGAGCGCAAGGAAGCCCAGGAGGTCCTCCCGGGACGCAGCGCCCTCGGACGTTTCCGACATTTCCCAGGTGGTGATCCAGCGGCAAGCCGTACAGGTACCGCCAGGCTGCC
>Ga0073934_10008723_pt1 | contig 13374 bp, 8 predicted proteins | sample LarsenN4metaG_FD_76834 | JGI IMG/M metagenome (GOLD analysis project Ga0073934, IMG submission 76834) | Hot spring sediment bacterial and archeal communities from British Columbia, Canada, to study Microbial Dark Matter (Phase II) - Larsen... ...
CGCGACGATGTTCTCGCTGGAAACGGCCATCAGGTTACCAGCGCCCTGACCGCCCGCGCCGATGCCGGCAATGTTTAACTTTTCGTTGGGCGATTTGTAGCCCATCGCCTTCAGCGACGGAAACGTTCCGAAGCCGCCGGTCGGGACTGCGCCTGCAAGTAGGCTCCCGTAGAAGAAATGCCTTCTGGAAACTCCCATATTCATGACTCCCTGGCGCCAACTGGGGCGCTGTGGATAGCGTATACCAGTCCAAGGCGTGAGTCACCTGGGCCGGGTGTGTTTCAGGTGCGAAAGTCGGAAGCGGTGGGGGAGATCCGGGGTGCGCCAACCAGGCGCACACCCCGGAAAAGAGGATTCTAACGGCGGCGGAAGAAGCGGAAGGCGGCGCCGGCAAAAAGCCCGCTGCCGAGCAGCGCGAGGCTCGCGGGTTCCGGGACCTCGCCACCCACCGGTAATTCGCTTGCGTCGGCGCGGGAAAACTCGACTCGAAATGCGGTCGGATTTCCACCATTGTTGACGGTGGCCTGAATTTTGTTGATGCCGGCGACGAAGCCGGAACTCATCGTGAAGGGATGCATCGCCCCGAATCCGCCGAAACCTGTGGTGAGTACGACGTTGCCGTTTATCGCGATGGATCCGTCGTTGTCTGTTGAGAACGAACCGGCGATGACTGCGGTAGACGGGTCGAGACCGGTCAAATCGACTTCGAGCTCGTAGGTGTAGTATCCGCCAACCGAGGCATTGCCGCTAGCCTGCGGCGACACCCAAGCTGAGACGAGGTTATCGGCCACGTAGCAGCAGTTGAAGCGGAACGGATTGGAACCCAGAGCTTCGCTCGCGCCGACGGGAGCGACAGAGAGTTCCCAAAATGACGTCACCGCGCCGGGGGCCACCAGAGTGTCGCCGGGGCCGACACCAGTGTTGTGAACTGTGATGGGAGCAGCTAGCGCGACTGCGGAAGCAACACACAACAGCGCGGTCAGAGAACCGAGCTTCATAAGTAGATCTCCTCCAGAGAAAGGAAAAGGCCCTTTGTGAGCCGTTAGGTTCCCTCATCTTGACAGATATTTGGCAAAGCTGGCAAGGCAGCCAGGAGCCTTCCATCGGCTTGAAAACGCTCTCAGTATGATATCTTTAGATAGGTAAAAGCATCGTTTCAAAGCCGTGTACCCGCTCAGGAGCCATAGTTTGAGAGCGCTAATAGATAACCATTACAGCGACTTGCGGGGACTTCGAGAGGCGACCAGCGGGCGTCGATTCAGATAGAGTTATCCGCTTTGTTTTCATTGACTCAGCCAAGCGGGTGTTATATGATCCTTCGCAAACCTCACAGACCATGTACGTCGGTGGGGAAATCTTGACTGAGGGGTCAAAAAGCCTTGAAGCAAATCTCGCGAGTGAGTCAACTCCTTTTCTGTCTGCTTCTCACCGCGTCGGTTGGAACCCTGCTGGGCCAGCAGATTTCAGGTTCCATCAGCGGCGTTGTGAAGGATAACCAGTTGGGTGTGATCACAGGCGCCAAAGTGCAGTTGGTGGACACCGCGCAGGGTACAATGCGCGAACTGACCACCGGCTCGGACGGCGCATTTTCGTTTACTAACCTCCAGCCCGCCACGTATACCCTTACCGTGGAGCAAACGGGTTTCAAGAAGTTTGAACAAAAAGAGCTGAAGATCTTCGCCAGCGATCGTATTCTGCTGGGTGACATCGTTCTTCAGGTGGGTGCTCTTACAGAAACGATCACCGTCGAAGCAACGGTGGCGCAGGTGCAGGCGCAGAGCGCGGAGCGCTCCGGCGTTCTCACCGGCACGCAGGTGGTCGACCTTGCACTGATATCTCGGAACTTCCTCGACTTGGCCCGCACCGTTCCGGGTATCGTGTACACCGGCGGATTGGGCGGTATTCAGTCCAATGGCAACCGCGGCAACCAGAACAACCTGACCGTCGACGGCGTAACCAACGTCGACACCGGCTCAAACGGCGGCGAACTCGCCACCATGAATATCGACATGATCGCCGAGTTCAAGCTGATCACCAATAGTCAGCCGGCCGAATTTGGCCGTTCGTCGGGCGCGCAGATTCAGGTGGTTACCAAGAGCGGCACCAAGGACTTCCATGGAACGGGTTACCTCTTCCACCGCCATGAAGGTCTGAATGCGAATTCCTGGCGCAACAATATCGAAGGCCGCCAGCGCAATCTGTACCGCTACAACTACGCTGGTTTTAACATCGGCGGTCCCGCCTACATCCCGGGAGTGTTCAACAAGAACAAAGAAAAGTTTTTCTTCTTCATGGGAATTGAATGGCAGAACCAGTTGGTGGCGAACGCGCTGCGTAACGTCACTGTACCGACAGCCGCGCAGCGCGCCGGCGATTTCTCGCAGACGCGCGACGGCGGTGGCATTCCGCAGATTATTCGCGATCCGCTCACCGGCCTGCCGTTCCCGGACAACAAGATCCCTGCGAACCGATTCAACCCGGATGGAGTGAAGATTCTCAACTTCTACCCGCTGCCGAACGTCGGCAGCACCGATCCGAGTTTCAACTATCAGACCCAGATTTCGCACGCCTTCCCGCGCCGTGAGCAGATCTATCGCGGCGACTACAACATCAACGAAAAATGGCGTCTGTATTCGCGCTTCATCAAGACTGCCAGTCAGCAGAACATGCCGTATGGCCAGTGGAACGCGGATTACAACATTCCATTCGGCCCGATGAACTTCGGAAACCCTGGCTGGAGCTTCATCACAAACGTTACGACGATCGTGAATCCATCGTTGACGAACGAGTTCATCTTCGGCAGTTCCAAGAACGTGCTCAACATCGATCCAGTCGACGACGCCTTCAAGCGCGCTCCGCTGAACCTGAGCTACAAGATGCCGTTCCCGGATGCAGACAAGCTGGGCCTGGTGCAGAACTGGCGTTACGGCGGCGTTCCGAACGCGCCGACCAGCAACTTCGCCGGCACTCCTTTCCGCAACTTCAACCATACGTGGGATATCACGGACAACGTTTCCAAAATCTGGGGCGCACACACCTTCAAGGCTGGCATTTACCTGCACTACAGCCAGAAGGACCAGACGGCATTCACCACGGTGAATGGTCACATCGACTTCGGCCGTGATTCGAGTAACCCGGGTGACACGAACTGGGCCTTTTCCAATGCGCTGCTCGGGAACTATCGCACGTTGGAGCAATCGAATACGGTTCTCAACGGCCAGTACCGTTACTGGAATGTGGAGTGGTTCCTCCAGGACAACTGGCGTTTGAGCCGTAACCTGACCTTGGACTTCGGCATGCGTTTCTACTGGATCCAGCCGCAGTACGATCAGGCGCTGCAAACCTCGTCGTTCAACCCCGACCTGTATAACAACGCAGCCCGCGGCGTACTGCTCCAGCCGGTTCGCCTGCCGAATGGCACCGTGGTCGCTCGCAACCCGATCACCGGCGCCGATTCTCCGGCGGCTCTGATTGGCGCGATTGTGAATACCGGCCAAGGCTTTGTCAACGGCTTGTATGCCAACGGCATGGGCCGGGCGGGCCAGGATGGCTATCCGAGGGGCCTGATGGACGATCGTGGCATTCACTACGCTCCGCGCATCGGTCTCGCCTGGTCATTCATGCCCAAGACCGTGCTCCGTGTGGGCGGCGGCGTGTTCTACGACCGCTTCCAGGGCAACCCCGTTTTCGACATGTTGCCCAATCCGCCGTCGACGATCCGTCCCCAGTTCTTCTACGGCAACCTAGCGAGCATCCCGTCGGCGAGCGCCGGCGTGTTCTTCCCAGCCAACGTAATCGGCTTCGACAAGCAGGGCCATGTTCCGACGACCTACAACTGGAACGTTTCGATCCAGCGCGAGTTGCCGGGCTCGATCCTGTTTGACATCGGTTACGTCGGTAGCCGCGGTCTCCACAACATTTACCGCCTCAACTACAACGCAATCCCGCTGGGGGCTGCCTGGCTGCCCGAGAACCAGGATCCGCGAATCGCGAATCCTTTGTTTGACGGCACCACGACCAAGCCCATCAACCTGTACCGCCCGCGTCCCGGCTATGCGGACACGAACGTAATCGGGTTCGGCGGCTATTCGAGCTACCATTCGTTGCAGGTCAGCGCCAACCGGCGTCTGAGCCGCGGTCTGACTTTCGGTGCAGCGTACACATGGTCGCGTACGCTGGGCTTGGTCAACGGTGACGGCGACTTCGTCCATCCGGTCAGCGCCCGCAACGTTAACTATGGTCCGCTGAGTTACGACATCCCGCACAACTTCGTGCTGAACCTTGTCTACGATGTTCCTGGCCTGGCACGGGGAAGCAACTTCCTGGATAACCCGGTCGGCCGGCTGATCTTCAACGGCTGGCAGGTTTCGGGAATTTACAACGCCCAGTCCGGCACTCCGACCAACGTCGGCTTCGGCGACGGAGCCGGGAATCAGAACGAGCGCTACACCGGTTCGCCGAACATCGGACCGCGTGTTGTGATGACGGGCAACCCGAACGGCAAGAAGCAGGAATACGCCTGGATCGACACCAGCGTTTTCCGTCTGCCGACGCTGAAGGGTTCCACGGGCATGGAGCACGGGAACAACATGATCCGGAATCCCGGCTATTGGAACCTGGACGCTTCCGTCTTCAAGAACATTCCGATCGCGGGCGAGCAGCGCTTCCTGCAACTCCGCCTGGAAATGTTCAACGCTCTGAACAATCCGCAGTTCAACGGCTTCAACACCGGTATGACGTTCAACCGCAGCACCGGCCAAATTGTGAATCTGCCGAATGCGTTGGGCGGCAACGGTGGCCGTTTCGGTTTCGGCGCTCTCACCGGAACCCGCGATCCGCGCCGTATTCAGCTCGCCGCGAAGTTCTACTTCTAAGCGAGTTCGTTCACTGTTAAGCCAAATAGGGCCGCTCGAAAGGGCGGCCCTTTCTCTTTTTGTGCAACTGGTATCGGACCAGCCTCCGCAGCCTCAAAGCACTGGCTGGCGGCGCAGGAGAGGACCAAGCGGATGGTGAGAATGCAACCGGAGCAGGCTATCCTGGGTTGTAGTGCGGGTTTGGGCCTTTCTTCTTCTGATATCGGGCTGTGCTTCAGGCGCTTCTCAGGATGCGCTTAGTGCCGGGCAGGCAGCCCTGCAGCGCGGGGATTTGCCTGCTGCTGAAGAGCACTTCCGCGCCCACCTCAAAGCGAATCCGAACTCGGCAGAAGCGATGAGCAACCTTGCGGCGGTACTTGTCCGCAAAGGCCAGCTCGCCGAAGCTCTGCCGCTGTATGAGAAAGCACTCCGGCTGAATCCGAAGCGGGTTGAGATCAACTTCAATCTCGCGATCGGGCAGATTCAGGCGAAGCAGCCCGGAGCCGCGGCGGTCAGCTTAAGGAAATTCCTGAAGGCGTATCCGGATGAACCGCGTGCGCAACAACTGCTTGGTCTGTGCCTGGTGGAATCCGGCGACCCGCAAGCGGCACTGCCGCACCTCGAGAAGTCGTATGCGCTGAATCCGCGCGATCCGTCTATTCTGTTCTCGCTGGCATATGCCCACGCGCGTTCCGGCGACGAAGAACGCAGCCTCAAGCTTCTGGAGCAGTCCGAAGCGCGGCCGGTGCAGGCGCGCTTGCTCGAAGGACTCATCGAGTACCGCCGCGGCCGTTTCACCGACGCGAAGTCGAAGTTCGAGGAAGTGCTTGCAGCCGACCCCAACCAGGCGCCTGCCATTGCGGCGCTGGGCCGTCTTGCGTTGCTGGAAAACCGTGACGCGGATGCAATTGCGCTCCTCGAACGGGCATTGAAGCTGGCTCCTCAGGACGCCGAATCCACTTACCAACTGGGTGTACTCTATGCACGCAACGAGCGAGTTGAGGAAGGCAAGACTTTCCTGCGCCGTGCGATGCAACTGCGGGCGAATTATGCCGATCCCCATTACCAACTGGGGCGCGTGTTCTTCAATGAAAAAAAGTATACGGAGGCGTTGAAGGAATTGCAGGCCGCTGCCAAGATACTGCCGCACCACGAGTCCATCCACATGATGCTGGGCCGGACTTATCAGGCGCTGGGGCGAGCGGCTGAAGCGAAAGCAGAGTTTGCGGAGGTGCGGCGGTTGAAAGCGCTGACCATTGACAAGGCTCGCGAACGAGTGGAGGCCGAGATTCCGGTCAAACAATGAAGCGTCTATTTGGAGCGGAGGAACATGGCGGGACTGAAGAAGTCGCGCGCGGGCTGAAGCCCACCCCCCGATTCTGGTGGTTACTGACAGCTCTGGCATTGTGCGCTGCGATTGCGGCGGGGCAGGGAATTGCGAGCCGTAACGTCAAGCCCGCTGCCCGCGCAAAGCCCTCGGGCAGGCCATGGAACGCGAAGTTTACGGATGTCGCCGCGCAGGCGGGGCTGACGAAGGCGACCATTTATGGCGGCATGGAGACGGTCGATTACATCCTGGAGACTTCCGGAGGCGGTGTCGCCCTAATCGACTACGACAACGACGGATTGCCCGATATCTTCCTGGTGAGCGGTACCCGCTTTGGCCAGGCTCCGGCTGAAGCCACCAATCGGCTGTATCGCAACTTGGGCGGACTGAAGTTCGAAGACGTGACAGAGAAGGCCGGTTTGCGGCGCTCCGGTTGGGGAAACGGCGTCTCGATTGGCGATTACGACAACGACGGTTTTACCGATTTGTTCATCACGTATTTTGGTGAGAACGCGTTGTACCGGAACAATGGAGACGGAACCTTTGCCGACGTCACCGCGGACAGCGGGCTACTCACAAAAGCGGATAAGCCACGCTACGGAGCGGGATCCACCTTCGTTGACTACGACCGCGACGGACTGCTCGATCTTTTTGTCTCGAACTATATCGACTTCGATCTGCAACGCACTCCGAAGCCCGGCCAGAACAGCAACTGTAACTGGAAGGGCATGGCGGTGGCGTGCGGCCCGCGCGGGTTGGCCACGGCGCGGCATTATCTGTACCGTAACCTTGGCAACGGCAAGTTCGCCGATGTGAGCCAGAGCGCGGGCATCGCGGGTTCGAAGAGTTCTTTTGGCATGACCGCGGTGGCGGCCGATTTCGATGATGACGGCTGGCCCGACATTTATGTCGCCTGCGATTCGACTCCCAGCCTGTTCTTCCACAATTTGGGCAATGGTAAGTTTGCGGAAGAGGGTATCGAGCGCGGTATCGCACTGAACGAGGACGGTAAGGAACAGGCGGGCATGGGGTTGGGCATCGGCGACTTCAATCTCGACGGCCGTCTCGATATCTTCAAGACGCATTTTGCCGACGATACGCATGTGCTGTATCAGAACGAAGGCGAAGGCACATTCCGCGATGTCACACTGGCTGCGGGCCTGGCGGTGGAGACCCGCTACGTGGGCTGGGGCACGGCGATGGCGGATTTCGATAACGATGGATGGCCGGACATCTTTCTGGTGACCGGCAACGTTTATCCCGAGACCGAGAAGCAGTTGCCTGCTTACCCATACAAAACTCCACCGCTGCTGTTTCGCAATCTCGGCAACAATCGCTTTGAACAAATCTTCGCGGCTCAGGGCGGGCCCGCGCTGGATGCAGCGCATTCCAGCCGCGGCGCCGCCTTCGGCGATCTCGATAACGACGGCGATCTCGATATCGTGGTCTGGAACCGCAATGAGGCTCCTTCATTGCTACGCAACAACCTGGCTGGCGAGGCGAACTGGCTTCAGATTCAGCTGACTGGAGCTAAGGCGAACCGCTCCGCGTTGGGCGCAAGAGTAACTGTAAGTTACTCCGGAAAGAGTCAGGCGCAAGAGGTGTTGAGCCAGTCGAGTTTTTACTCTTCCAACGGCTTACGGCTTCATTTCGGCCTTGGTTCTGCAAACTCGGCGGACGTGGAGATCCGCTGGCCGGGTGGCGAAAGGAGTGTGCGCCGGGCCGTTGGCGCGAATCAGTTAGTTCGCATTGCCGAATAAACATAAGTCCTATAACTACTGTTGTGTGGTACTGGAACTAAACTATCTTTACGGCGCATTCTAAGCGGGTTCAACTTAAGGGATTCCAGTCTATAATTCCGTAGCTGGGTCCATCCAAGGGGTCCCGGTCTCCCGTATCTTCGCGGCGCGCGCTTTTCTTGAGGCGCACGGGAGGTAACCCAACGAGCTTGAAATGCGTAACAAAGTGCTTGGGGGAGTCGTATTGCTGGCGGCCTGCACGGCCAGCCTTGCGCATGCGGCATCGATCGCCCCCGCATTCTCTGGCAGTTACACGCTGCACGACTTGGGCCCCATTAGCGGCTTGCCGCCGGCATACGGCGGCCTGACTTTCGCTGCGGGCGACCCTAACACGCTGATTATCGGTGGAGAAGCAAACACGTCGGATGGGCTGTTCTACTCTGTTCCGGTGATCCGTGGAGTAGACAATCACATCACCGGCTTCGGAGCAGCGACGCCGCTGGGCTTTGGAGCTTTCAACGATGGCGGGGTGACCTACGGCCCCGGCGGTGTATTGTTTTATTCACGGTGGCCAGAGAACGAACTTGGCCAAGTCAAGCCGGGCAGCGCGACGGACGACAAGATCATCGATCTGGGTGCGTTGGGAGTGGCCGAGTCCCATGCTTCGCTCGGTTTCGTTCCGGCCGGTTTTGATGGTGCGGGCAGCCTCAAGCTATCGTCCTGGGCGGGTGGCGAGTTCTACGACGCCACGCTGGTCGCGGATGGGAGCGGTACGTATGATGTGACGTCTATCGTCCAGACCGCGACTCTGCCGGGCGGGCCGGAAGGTTTTATCTGGGTTCCGATCGGATCTCCGCTGTTCGGGACGCAGAGCATGCTGGTTTCCGAATTCTCAGCGGGTTTCGTAGCGGCCTACGAGATCGACGGCGACGGGAACCCGATTGTCGCAACACGGCAGGACTTCGTGGTGGACCTGACCGGCGCTGAGGGAGCAGTGATCGATCCGCTTACCGGGGATTTCCTGTTCTCGACATTCGGCACCGCTGAAGACCGCGTTATCCGGGTGGAGGGTTTCGTGCCGCCTCCTCCGGAAGTGCCCGAGCCGGGGACGGTTGGGTTAATGCTGGCTGGGCTTGCGGCGCTGGCGATCGGCGCGCAGCGCAAACGCAGCGTATCGAAGTAGGCGGCAGGTTTCGAGGCGAGCCGCAGCCGGAGCGCCGGCCACTCCCTGGCTTGCGGCTCGTCGCGATCAGGTTGCCTTCAGAGCCACCAGGATCTCTTTCTTCGCCGCATTGCGGGCAGGGAAGAGGCCTCCGATCAGGCCCATACACAGCGAAAACCCAAGCCCTGACAGCAGAATGGGAAGCGTGACCTTGATACGAAACGAGGTTTCGTTGAAGGTCTGAAAACTTCCGATTCCGGTGTTCAAGTTGTTCAGCGGAAGCACCAGGATGCAACCGATAACCCCGCCCAAAAGCGAGAGCAGTAGCGCTTCCGTGAAAAAGCTGAGCAGGATTTCGCCTTGCGAGAACCCAAGGATGCGGAGCGTTCCGATTTCCTTGGATCGCCGCGCCACGGCGGCGTACATCGTGTTCATTGCGGCAAAGGCGCTGCCGATGGACATGATGACAGCCAGAAGAATGCCTGCATACTGCACCGGGGCGGAAGACGTGCTTTGGCGCGCGAAGTATTCCTTTTCTGGTATTGCGTCGACTTCGAGGTTCTGATCGGAAGAGAGATTGTTGATTAGCGCCTGTACGGCGACTTCGTCCGTTGCGCGCAGCAAACAGGAACTCAAGATCTCCTGGCGGTTGTTCTCTGCACCGACCAGGTTCGCGTCTACCCACAGTTCGCTGTTTACAGCGGACTCGCCGGAATCCATCACGCCGACCACTTCCCAATCCCCGCGGCCAAGCTCAATCTTCGAGCCGATGCGTGCGGCTGGATAGCGCTCGGCCAAACTCCTGCCGACTACTACTTCGCGCCTGCCGGGGGTGAACCAGCGGCCCTGTACGATTCTCAAGCCCTCGCGCAGTTGGATGCCGAGTTGAGAGAGGCCGCGCACATTGATATTGACTCCATCGGGATTTTCGGGGCTTTCCAGCGTGATGACAAGGACGACTTCCAGTGAGGCCATTGGCTCGCCGCTGTTGGCACGGGCGATGCCGCTGCGATACTTCAAGTCCTGGAACGTGGCGCGCGGAAAGTTGCTGAACATTTCAGTCGCGGAACCCTTTCGCAAAACCACAATATTGAGAGGGTGTCCGCTGGCGCGCAGCGTTTGCTTCAATCCCTGTACCAGAGCGAGCACGCTTAAGAGCACTGCCACAGTCAACCCCACCCCGAGAGCCGTCATCGCCGTTGTGGTGCGGCGTTCCCAAAGATTGCGCAGATTGTAGCTCAATGGGATGGTCATGACGCGCTAGTCCGTGAACTTGAGTGCTTGCAGGATCGGGGTCCGCGCGGCGAGCCACGCGGGAACGGCAGAACTAAGAATCCCGATCAGGATACCGATCGAAATCACGATCAAAGCCAGCAATGGTTCCAGGCTCAGGCTGGCGAACTGGACAATCAGGGCGGGCAGTTTGCGCACGCCGTAGGTCATCAGCCATGCGAATCCGCAGCCAATAATTCCTCCGGCCAGGGAGAGCACGGCGGCCTCGCCCACAATCATGCCTAGAATTGCCTGCTGCGAGAATCCAAGTGTCTTCAGCACACCCACCTCACGCACGCGTTCGCGAGCAGCCATAGCCATGGTGTTGGCGGAAACCAGCAGCATGGTGAAAGTCAGCGCCGCGCAGACGCTGATGAGGAACGCCTTGATGTTTCCAAGCATGGAGAGGAACGTCAACGTGAATGCGCGCTCGGCTTCGGTACGCGTGCGGATCGTTGCGTTGCGGAAGGTGGCGTCGATCGCGCGGGCCACTCGTGTCACCGATTCGGGCGATTCTGCGAGCACCGAAAACGCTATGGCGCGATCGCGCCGGTAGGCGGGCAGAAGCTCGAATAGATAATTGATGTTGAAGAACAGCAGTTCGGGGTCCTGCGGGTTCTCGTAAATCGCCCGCACGGTCAGATCGACGGTGACCGGAAAGATGTCGCCTTTCAGTGTGACCCTGTCGCCGAGCTTGAGATTGTACCGCCGTGCGAGTCCCGCACCAATCAGGCAACCGGTGCGGTCACGCAGGAAAGCGAGTTTCTGCTCCTGCGGGACCTTGTACTCGGGGCGAATGATGAATACTCGCGCAGGTTCCACGGCGTAGCGGGCGAAGACATTCTTGCGCTCTTTATATACTCCGCCGAAGAACTGGAACGGCATTACCTCGCGAACTCCGGCGATGCCGCGGATCTTCTCGCGGTACGCGATCGGCATGGAAACGGCGGGGGAGACGCGATTCCGGACCACCAGGCGCAGGGCCTGTTCCGGAGGCGCTTGGCTGAAGAAGAAGGCGTTGTAGACCGCCAGGAGGGTGCCCATCAGGCACAGGGAGATCGCCATGCTGGCGACCGTTAAGCCGGTCCGCCGCGGACTGCGAAGCGTGTTTTTCAGAATCAGGGATAAGTACCGCAGGTTCTAAACCGCGGGCCCGACTTGACTCGTGGCTGCCGCCGCCTCCGATTCCTGCAAGTGTCACTAAGCGGCAGCCCCGATGTCAAATCAGCGCCTCGAATCATCCCGCAGTTTTGGAGCGTGCGAAGCGAACTTGGCCCTCACGTTTTCACGGGTGACGTGAGGGCGGCCGTTCAGGCCCTGCCGCCTTGCATCACGCCCAGTTCATGCTCCGGCATGTGCTCGTGTGCGCCCTTGACCCGTGTTCCGGGCTTCTGGACTCGTTCGAGCAGGCGTTGACACGAGGCTGCATCCTGAACCACGACTTCAGCAGGCCCATTGAGCGTGAGGAGCAATGGTTTACCGGTTTCCTTAAAGTGCTGAAGAAGTTCACTTTGGCAACGTTTAGTTTTGCTTTTTGCTTTCTGTTTTGGTTATTCCGTCTTTTCGACCAAAGATAGGCGAAACCAGGGGTGATGGCAGCGCACTTTACAGTATTGATAGCCCGCCTGCTTCGCCAGCCAAGTCAATTCGCGGCGCTGGAACGCGGCATCCACCGAAACAGGCCCGTCATGAAGAGTGATACTGTTCCATCGGAAAAGCCAGCGTGTGGCCGGGAGGAAATATCTCGCAACGGGGTGACGCAACAAATCGATGATTAATACGCCACGCCGGCTAACGTTGCGAAAGGCCTTCAGCAGACAGATAATCTCGTCATCGCTGAAGTGATGCAAAAACAGGTTGGCCATCACCACGTCGACGCTGCGGGGTGCAAAGGGAAGCGCGAATGCGTCGCCCACCAGTTTGGGAAAAGGCGCCGCGTGAAGATGGTGTTCCGAGCGGTCGAGCGAGATTACCTGCGCCAGAGGGAGCGTGCGCCTGAGCGCCGCGCCCATGTCGCCCGAAGCGGCGCCGACATCCAGGACGGTACAGCGTTTGTCTGCGGGCAGAAGTTCGGCGGCGAGTTGTGCCACGAGGCGGCGTCCCCCAAACCAGCGGTTAATGCGCACCAGGTCGGCGAGGTTCGCCCGGGCTTCGGCTGGAGGAGCGTGGTCCAGAAGTTCGCGCTGTGGGGAGGGTCGCATGGGCAGGCCCGGTGGAAAGGTCTATCGTAGTACGGAAGCCGCAGCGAACTGGCTAGCGGATAGCTGAAACCAGAACGCTCGATCGAATCATCCAAATGTTAGACTTAAAACCAGTTGCCGCCGCTACGAAAGTAGAAACGACGGCGGCTCGAAGGAGAGTGTGACACAGTGAGCGATCCGATCTATCCGCCTCAACCGCCGACTGGCTCCTATCCACCGCAACCCGGCTATGGTGCACCGCCGGTTTACCAGGTTCCAGCGAGCAGCGGATCCGGGTTGAAGTTCCCCATCATCTTCGGCGCGCTCATCGCATTGGTGGCCGCCAACGTATACATGTTCGTGCAGATTGACGGGTTACGCCAGGAGCTTTCCAAGAGCAGGGAAGCGTTGCTGGCGGAAGTGGGCCAGGTGCGCGAGGCGAGTTCAGTTTCGACGCAGGCTGCCCGGCGCAACCTGGAATCGTTGCAAGACCAGTTGGAAACCGCGCGCCGTCAGGCCAGCATGGCCGTCGGTCAAGCCAAGGTGGACGCGCAGAAACACGCTGAAGAGCTAGCACGGAAGCTGGCCGACCAGCAGAAGGCCGCCGAGCAGGCTGTGCGTTCCGAGATCGCCAAAGTCGAATCAGTCGCTTCGACGACAGCCAGCAAGGTTCAGGAAGTGGGAACTGAAGTTTCCAACGTGAAGACGGAAGTGGCGACCGCGAAGTCTGAGATCGACAAGACGATCGCAGATCTGAAGTCTGTGCGGGGCGACTTGGGTTTGCAGAGCGGGCTGATCGCCACCAACTCGAAAGAACTGGCCGCGTTGAAGGCGTTGGGAG
>Ga0073934_10008724_pt1 | contig 13373 bp, 11 predicted proteins | sample LarsenN4metaG_FD_76834 | JGI IMG/M metagenome (GOLD analysis project Ga0073934, IMG submission 76834) | Hot spring sediment bacterial and archeal communities from British Columbia, Canada, to study Microbial Dark Matter (Phase II) - Larsen... ...
ACCCCTGGCTGCCGCCATCCCCTCTCCGGGGTCCGGAAAGGCGACGCAATCAGGCAGCGTCACCGCCGCCCACCGCCGCCGTGTCCCTAACGGGCCGCCCGCCGTAGAGCGAGGATGCCCGCCGGCCTCACCCCTGGCTGCCGCCATCCCCTCTCCGGGACCCGGAAAGGGGACGCAATCAGGCAGCGTCAGCGCCGCCCGCTGCCGCCGTGTCCCGAACGGAGCGCCGGCGTTGAGCGCGATGCCCTCTAGCGGAAGGCCGGCGCGACCCTTTCGCAGAAGAGGCGCAGCGACGCGGCGACGGCTTCGGCCGGCAGCTTCTCGCCGGCGTTGAATTCCGCCACGACGCCGCTGAGGCCCAGCTCCTCGCGCAGCATCTGCAGCCTATCGGCGACCATCTCCGGCGTGCCGGCGGCGACCTTTTCCTCCAGCACCTGCTGCCACGTTAGGGACGCAAGGTGTTGGGCGCGGGCAGCCCTTTCGTCGCGGTCCGCCCCCGCCCGGACGGCCGTGGTGCTGTACTGCTGCCCCAGGCGCGTGAACTGACGCATGAAGCTCTCCTCCGGCTCGGTCAGGGCCCGCTCCCGCGTGGGGGCGACGTAGACGGGCAGGCGAAGCATGACGTCCGGCGCGCCCGCGTGCCCGGCTCCCCGCCAGGCGCGCTCGTACTCCCTCACCTGCGCCGAAAGGTGCGCCAGCGTGGTGTTGCGGATGCCGATGAAAATCGGCATGCCCATCTCGCCGAGGGCGGTGAACGTGTCGTCCGTGGTGGCGGCGATGCGGACCGGCGGGTGCGGCCGCTGCAGCGGCTTCGGGGCTAGGCGGACGTTCTCGTAGGAAAAGTACGTCCCGTGGTGCGTGAACCGGTCCTGCGTCCAGGCGGCGATGATCACGGAAAGGCTTTCGAACATCCGCTCCTTGCTTTCGGAGTACGGCACGCCGTAGCCCTCGTAGGAGCCGGGCATGGAGCTGCGGCCCACGCCGAACTCGAGGCGGCCGTTGCTCACCTGGTCGAGGGTGGCGGTCTCCTCGGCGGTCCGCAGCGGGTTGCCGAGGGGCAGCAGGTGCACCGCGGTGCCGATGGCCAGCCGTTTCGTCATGCCGGCGATCGCGGCGGCGACGATCAACGGCGAGGACAGCAGGGAGCGCTCCGGGTTGAAGTGCGTCTCCGCCAGCCAGACGCCGTCCAGGCCCCATTCCTCCGCCATGCGCACGTGCGCGAAGGACTCGGCGAAGGCGTCCGCTTCGGGCCCCGGCGGTCGGGAGTGGAACTCCATGAAGGACCCGAATCTCATCGTCTTCCTCGCGGCTGTCCGGCGGGGCCTCTGGCTAGGGAGAGTCTACATGCTGAGTCAACCGGCCGGGCTGCCGCGGCCGGCCGCGAAGAGGCTGTTCGGGCCGCCGAGCATGGGCCGAACGGCCGGTGCGGGGCTTTCGCTCCGTTGCCCAATATGGACTTATCCGGCCTGCCTGAGTCCCACGGCACTCACGGTCGAAGGCGGGACGGCCCCCGCGGCACGGCGTATCGTTACGGCTCCCAACCTGCCGTTGTCCGTGGGGTGCGGACGGCGCTCGGCACTTCGGCTCCCCCAGAGCGCGAGATGCGGGGCGCCGCTCCACGTCCCGGAGCGTGACGGCGGGACGGAAACGGGGCCTTACTCGACGAAGATGTCCACCGGCGGCCGCAGCTTGGCGCATTCCGCCAGGACGTGGTGGATCTTGTGCCGCTTGAACGACTCCAGGAGCGACATGTCCACGGACTCGCCGTTGTCCAGCTGCACGTAGGACTGCTCCGTGAGCACGTAGTCGAACCGCGGCGCCCACTTTCGCGAGCCCAGCCGCGCCGTCGTAGAGCAATTGTCCACCATGTACGACACGCCGCGGGCGTGCATGTACGGGTTTAGCGAGTCCACCGCCTCGATCACGGACTCGTTGGCGACCTCCGAGTACGGGTGGCCCTTTTCGAGGAGGATATCGACCTGGGCGATCATGGTGGCGATGTAGACGCCGGCCGTGAACGGGTCCAGCGGGATGTCCTCCTCAACGCGCTTTGCCCGCACCGCCTGGCCCACGCGCCAGGTCTCCGTGCCGTCGATCTTGCCCATCGGCTGCCGCTTCAGGCGCTCGCCCGCCATGATCACGCTGCGGATCTCGTTGCCGGACGAGACCTCGTCGTAGATCTCCTCCAGGAGCGTCCGCGCCGCCGGGTAGGCGGAGGCGTACGCCTTGTCGAACTCCCGCCTGCCGTCCGCGCCGATCGCCTCGTAGACGGCGAGCAGCCCCTGCTTCGAGATCACCTTCGAGATCGGCCCCGTTATCGCCTCGGCCGAATGGAGGAAGGCGTCTTCGCGGCTCATGCCCTGGCTCACGTAGCGGCGGTACAGGCTCTCGATGATCCCGTGCACCGCGCCCAGGAGGATGCCGCGCTCGCCGTAGATGTCGGACTTGTACTCGGACTCCAGCGTCGTCTGGAACGTGTACGGCGAGCCGATGGCTATCGACCAGCCGAGGGCGATGTCCGTCGCGCGACCGTCGATGTCCTGCTCGATGGCGAAGCTGCTGTTGATGCCGGCCCCGTTGATCGACCGGCCCTGGAGGTAGAGCCGGCGCACGGACGGCCCCATGCCCTTCGGGCAGACGGCGATGACGTTCACGTTCTCAGGCCACTTGTCGCCGACGTTCTTGAGGTGGGCGAGGAGGAAGCCGTGCGAGAGGCCGAGCGTGGCGCCGGGCTTCAGCGCGGCGAAGACCTTCGGGTACAGCTCCGCCTGGGCCGCGTCCGAGATCAGGAGGAGGACGAGGTCGGACTCGCGGATGACGTCGAACATCTCGCCCAGCGTGCCGTCCTCCTCGCTGAAGCCGACGGCGCGCGCCTCCTCCATGGAGCTGGACCCGGGCCGCAAGCCGACCTTGACGCGGATGTCCGTCTCGATCAGGGAGTCGCGCAGGTTCTGGGCCTGCGCCGGTCCCTGGGAGCCCCAGCCGATTACGCCGATCTGACTGATGCCTTCGAACGCCTTGGGCAGCAGCGGGAAAAGGTGCCTGCCGCCCTTGACGATCTGCTCCTGCTTTCCGTCGAGGTCGAGCGTATCTACCTGGAAGACCTTGGAGGTGAAACCCAGCGGCATCCGCGCAGTCTCCTTGCCAGTTTGCGGGGCAAATGAATACTACAACGGCCGCGCCTTAGGCTCCCGGATCGAGGCGGGTCAGGTGCTCACGGGCGCGTACGGCCGCCGCGGGCCTCTCGGCGCGCCGCCTGCCGGTCCTTTGGGCGCTGCGAATCCGCGCGGACCGGCGGGCGCGCTACTCGGGGCGCGATGGGCGCGCCGCCGCGCCCTGCGCGGTCAGTGCAACGGCGAAAACGGCGCCGGCTCCATGAAACGCACCAGCTGCTGCACCGGCCGGGCGTCCGCGTGCGGCGGCCAGACGCCCGCCTTGCGGAACGCCGCCCGCACTTCCTCGCGGTGGTCCCAGCTCTTGTACGGGAACAGCTGGTAAAGGCGGTTGAGGTTGCCCTGCTGGCTGGTAAAGATGCCCGCGACAGGGTAGATGGCCGCCCGGCCTGCCAGCGCCTCGCCGAAGGCGGCCGCGACCTTGCCGATGTCCCCCGGCGCGTAGGTGTACATGCGCAGCTCGTAGAGGTCGCCCCAGCGTTGGGGCTCGCCCCAGGCCGGCATGTTCGGCACCGCGTCCAGGATGTCCACCTCCTGGCTGACGAGGAGGTCCATGGTCTTCGGCGGCCACTTGCCGCTCGGGTCCTTCGCCGATGCGGCGCGGATGTCGGCGCGCTGCTGCAGGCTTTCGTAGGGCCAGATGTGGATGACCTGGTTCAGCGGCCCGATCTCCGTGTGCCACATGCCGCCCATCTTCGAGTACTTCTCGCGCACCGAGTACGCCTCGGCGAAGCGAGCCTCGTATTCGGCGACGGCGCCGGGCTTCACGGTGTACGTCCGGATTTCGTAGATCACGCTTTTACCTCCTGCGTCCAAGCAAAGTCACCGGAAGCGGGCGGGGACTGGAGGATTATACGGGCGGCAGCCCCGGCGTCCGCGCTTTCCCTCGCGGACTCTCCTCACGGATACAAGAGCCCGCTCTTGCGGTTGACCACGAAGGCGCCCTGCCGCTCCAGGAAGTCGTCGACGAGGGCGAAGAACGCCTCCGGCCTGTCGCCTTCGATCTCGTGACCGGCGTCGTACACGAAGACGATGTGGCAGTCCGGGATGATCTCGCGGTAGTGGCGGGCCATCTCCGGCGGCAGCATGCGGTCCTCCGTGCCGAAGAGCACCAGCACGGGCATCGGCAGGAGGCCAGGCCGCGCTCCAGCTCTTCGTCGCGGGGCGGCCCCATGATCCTGCGGGTGAGCGCCATCTGCTTTTCGCGCACCTCAGGCGCCGTCTCCGGCAGCGGCGGCAGGCGCTCCGGATGGGCGTAGAGGAGGGCGCCCGGCGGCGCGCCGGCTTGCGGCGGCCGCGGCGGCGCGTTCTCCGGGCGGATGGCGGCAGGCGCCATCAGGACCAGGGAGCGGACGCGCTCCGGGTGGCGGACGGCCAGCCAGGCGGCGAGCTTGCCGCCGAAGGAGTTGCCCTGAAGGTCGAAGCGCTCCAGCCCCAGGTTGGCCGCCGCCTGCGCCATGGTGCCGGCCAGGTCCGCCATCGATTGCGTGCGTTCGTTCGGCGGCGAGTTTCCGAAGCCCGGCGCCTCGAAGAGGATGACGCGGCGCTTCCGCGCGAAGAGGTCATGGGAGCGAAAGCGCATGACGCCGCCGCCCCCGTGCAACACCACCAGGGGCGGCCCTTCGCCCGCCTCCAGGTACCGCACCCGGAAGCCGTCCGCCTCCACGAAGCCCTCGCGGAATTCGGCCGGCTCGTCAGCGATCCTCACCTCGGCGTTCGTCATGGCCTCCTCCGCCCTCGTTGACGCTGGCGATCGAGGGCGCCCGCGCCGTCTCCTTGCTAAATCTCGTGCAGCCTGGGCAGCACCTTCGTCCCGAACAGCTCTATCGAGCGCAGCGAGTGGTCCCTGTCGCCGGCGAAGACGAGGTCGAGGATGCCGGCGCCGAGCTCGTCCCGCAGGCGCTGGGCCTGATGGAGGATGCTATCGGGGCTGCCGCAAAGGATCTGCGCGTTCTCGATGCGGTCTCGGAGGTCGCCGCCCATCCGCACTCGGGCGCGCTGGTTCTCGCGGTCGCGGCCGTAGTAGCCGGCCTGGGCGACGGCGTCGTCGACGCGCATGTTGCTGGTGGCGTAGCCCACATCCCGCGCCTGGGGCGATTGCCCGCCTTCGCCCACCGCCGGCGCCGGCTGGCGCCGCGTGCCGAAGCGCGATGCGTTCTCCATCGCCTCCGCGTCCGTCTCCGCCACCTGAATGCCGACGCGGTAGATGACGTCGTCGGGGCAGGGGTCCCAGCCCGCGTCGTTGGCGGCCGCGCGGTAAATCTGCGACGAGGCCCGCGCCAGCGGCAGCGTCGTTACCGCGAAACCGAGCTTGATGCGGTTGCGCCCCGCCCATTCGGCCGACTCCGGGCTGGACCCGGACATGTACACCGGCGGGTGGGGCTTCTGCACCGGCCGCGGCCAGATTGAGACCGACCGGAACTCGAAGTAGCGCCCCAGCCAGCCGAAGGGCTGCGGCTCCGTCCAGCACTTGACGATGAGCTTCAGCGCTTCCGCGAACCGCTCCCGCGATTCGGAGGGGTTCGTGTTGTAGGTGACGTACTCGTTGGACGTGCCGCGCAGCATCCCGGCGATCACGCGGCCGTTGGTGAGGGTATCGACCATCGCGAACTCCTCGGCCGTGCGCACCGGGTTTATGGTGGGGATGTTCATGCCCAGGAGGGCGACCTTTGCCCGCTTCACCCGCTGGGCGACGGCGCCCGCCATGACCATCGGGTTCGGCGTGAGCGAAAACGGCGCGAAGTGGTGCTCCGCCAGGGTCACCCAATCGAAGCCGCACTCGTCCGCGAGCTGGAACTGCTCCAGGCTGAGCTCCATGGAGTCGCGGGCTGCTTCGTCCGAGTAGTCGTCCACCGGCACCGGCCAGCCGCGACGGCCCGTCGGCGCGACGTAAGGGCTGGGCGAGAACAGCGCTGCCCTCATGATCGCCTCCTGCCCGAGTCCTGTCTCAGGCAGGCCCCATGATAAGGGGAACCGGGGGACGGCAGGGAACCGCCGCCTACAACTCCATCTCCTTCAGGTCCGGCGCGAGCTTCAGCGGCGCCTCCGTGCGCTCGATCACGTAGTCCGCCGTAACGCCGGGGGCAAGCTCCCGCAGGACGAGGCCCTCCCGCGTCACCTCGATGTACGCCAGGTTGGTGACGACCTTGGTGACGCAGCCCTTGGCCGTCAGGGGGTACGTGCAGCGGCGCAAGAGCTTCGGCTCGCCTTCCCGGGTGGTGTGGTCCATGACGACTACGAGCTCGGGCACGTTGGTGCAGAGGTCCATGGCCCCGCCCATGCCGCCCGCAGCCATGTACGGGGCCCACCAGTTCGCCAGGTCCCCGGTCTCCGAGACCTGGAGCCCGCCGAGCACGACCACGTCCAGGTGGCCGCCGCGCGCCATCGTGAACGCCGCAAAGCTGTCGAAAATGGCGCCGCCGGGCAGCATCGTCACGGGCTGGCCCTGGGCGTTGTAGTAGTACCAGCGGTACTCCTCCTCGGTGGGCTCCGGCCCGTAGCCCAAGACGCCGTTCTCCGCGTGCAGTAGCACGCCGGCGTCCGGCCCGATGAAGTTGGAGACGAGCGTCGGCACCCCCATGCCCAGGTTCACGTACTGGCCCGGCCGCAGCATCTTCGCCACCCGCAGCGCCATCAGCTCCTGCGTCAGGCCCACGCGCCCCTCGGCGGATACCTCGCGCCGCGCCCGCCGCTGCCGCTCCTGACGCTCCTGGTCTTCGTCCAGGGACGTGTCGTGTAGCACCAGGCGGTCGACGTAGATGCCCGGTACCTTGACGTCCTCCGGCGCTATCGATCCGATGGGCACGATCTCGTCGACTTCGGCGATCGTCACCTTGCTCGCGGCGGCCATGACGGGATGGAAGTTGAGCGTCGAACCGACGCCGGTCAGGTTGCCGGCCTCGTCGCCCTTCTGCGCCCGCACGAAGCCGAAGTCGGGACGCAACGCCGTCTCGAGGATGTAGTCGCGGCCGTCGATAGTGCGGCGCTCCTTGCCGTTGGCGACCACCGTGTCCACCCCCACCGGCGAAAAGAAGGCGGCTATGCCGGCGGCTCCAGCCCGCAAGCGCTCCGTGAAGATGCCCTGGGGCGCGGGCTCGAACTCCAGCTCGCCGCTGCGGATCTGCTCCTCGCTGGCCGCCGCGCGCCGGTAGACGGACCCGCCGAAGGCGCCGATGAACTTTTTCACCTGGCGGTTCTCCGCCAGCGGCTGGTGGGGGAAGCCGTTGGAGACGATCGTCAGGTCCTTGACCTCCGGCCGCGCCGCCAGGGCCGTGACCAGGGTGATCGGACGGTTGCGCACGGGCCCGAACCCGCCCACGCACACCATCGCCCCGCTGAAGATGTCGGCAACCGCCTCCAGCGCCGAACCGCAGATCTGCTTCTTGATCATCGCCGCTCCCGGTCCTTGTCCATCTCTCGAAATCCGTTTCTGGCAGAAGTATGCGCATTCGGGCAGCCCTGAGCCAACAGCGGGCGGCCGCGCCGGCGCCGGACCCGTCCCCCGTTGTGTCTTCCTTTAGCGGGGCGAATAATGCAGCCATCCGGACCCCGTCCCCTGTTCTCGCGGCCCGCCGGGCTGCAGTGAGGAGCACCGTCATGCCCAGGGTCGAAGTAAACGGCGTCTCGCTTGCCTACGAGGAGATGGGCTCCGGCCCGGCGATCGTCTGGATGCAGGGCGGCCGCTCCGGCCGGGACCTCATGCGCCCCATCGCCCAGGGGCTGGCCTCCGAATACCGCTGCGTGATCTACGACCGCCGCAACTGCGGCGAGTCCGACGTCCTCATCGGCGGCGATGCCTCGGAGCAGGAGATCTGGGCGGACGAGCTCGCCGGCCTCATCCAGAAGCTGGACCTCGGGCCCGCCTACCTCGGCGGCTGGTCGGCCGGCTGCCGGGTCGCCATCCTGACGGCCATCCGCCACCAGAGCCTGGTCAAGGGGCTGCTCCTCGGCTGGGTCACGGGCGGCGGCGTCGCGGCGCAGCGCCTCTCCCACCAGTACTACGGCCAGTTCATCGAGGCCGCGCGCCAGGGAGGCATGGCGGCCGTCGCGGCGACGCCCTTCTTCGCCGAGCGCATCCAGATGAACCCCTCCAACCGCGAGCGCCTGCTCTCGATGGACCCGGCCGCCTTCATTGCCGTCATGGAGCGCTGGTCCCGCTACTTCACCGAAGGCGCGGACCTCCCTGTCATCGGCGCCACCGAGGAGGAGCTGAAGACGATCCGCGTGCCGGTCTCGATCGTCGCCGGCGACGACGACGTGCACCCGCTGAAGGCGGCGCGGGACCTCCACCGCATCCTCCCCGACTCCGAGTTCCACGATCCGCCCATCCCGCGGCCGGAGTGGGACGCCCTCAGCGAATCGCCGGCCAAACGCGACGAGGTAAGGTCGGAGCGGGCGCTGCCGCTGTTCCGGAACTTCCTCGCGCGCGTCGAAGCGCGGAGCGCCGCCCGGAGTGGCTGAGAGGCTGGCAGCCGAACCAGAAGACAACCGCCGCGCAGGCGGCCGGAGCCACGATTTCGAGGGCTGCGCCAACTTCCGGGATCTCGGCGGCCTGCCCGGCGAAGGCGGACGCCTTGTCCGCCGCGGCATCCTCTTCCGGAGCATGACCCCCGAACACATGACGCCGGCCGACCTCGCCCGCGCCCGCGGCCTCGGCATCGCCCTCGTCGTCGACCTCCGCGGCCGCCGGTTCAAGACCTCCGGGGCCTTGGGCGATCCCCCTGCCCGGCGCGTGACCGTCGGCTCCCGGCGCAGCTGGCGCTGGGACCAGCAGGCCCGCATCGCCTTTCAGAACGCGGCGCCGGAAGTGGCCCTGCCCCAGGTGATGGAACGCCTGGGGCGGACCTTCGGCGCGGCGGTCGGCCACATCGCCAGGGCGGAGGGCCCCGCTCTCTACCACTGCCGCCTGGGCAAGGACCGCACCGGCGTCCTGTCCGCCCTCCTGCTCAAGCTCTTCGGCGTGAGCGACGCGGACGTCATCGACGACTACCTGGAGAGCGCCGCCGAGCTCGAGCGCGTGCGGGCGGTGTTGCGCCGGGCGGGCGAGCCGGTAACGCCGCCGGAGGACGCTACCCGCCTCGTGCGCGAGCCGCCGCACCGCGGGGCGATGGAGGCGCTGCTCGCGCGCCTCGAAGCGGAAGGCGGCGCCTTCGCGTTCTTGCGGGACCGCGGCGCCACCAAGCGGGACCTCCTGGCCCTCAAGGCCAGGGCGCTGGGCCAATGAAGTGCCGCCCCGCGCTGCCGCCGGCGTCCCACGCGGATTTCCCGCCTCTTGCTTCTTGCTTCCAGCCCCTAGAATCTATTAGCCCCGCTGCGGGAATAACGTTCAGGTAAACGAGAGAGGACGGCGCAATGGCAATCACCGAGGAAGGCATCCGGAAATACGAACTCGTGAAGGGGTGGGGACAGCTCCCGGACGGCTGGGCCTGGGGACAGGTGGGCGCGGTCTGCGTGGACTCCGAGGACAACGTCCACATCTTCACCCGCGCCGAGCACCCCTACGTCATCTTCGACAAGAACGGCAAGGTGCTCGACCACTGGGGAGAAGGCATCTTCGAGGACGCGCACGGCATGTGCATCACTGCCGACGACACGCTCTACTTCGTCGACCGTCAGCCCCAGATCGTCCTCAAGTTCAACAAGCAGGGGCGCCACCGTCTCACCCTGGGCAAGCGCGGCGAGCATTCCGACACCGGCTACACGCGCGAGGAACGCGAGCCCGCCGGCCCGCTGGCCTCCGGCGGCGGCCTGCCCGTGACCAACGGCGTCGGCTACGCGGGGCCGCCTTTCTACCACCCCACCGACGTCAGCATCGGCCCCAGCGGCGAGATCTACGTCTCCGATGGCTACCGCAACGCCCGCGTCCACAAGTACGCCCCGGACGGCACCCTGCTGATGTCCTGGGGCGAACCCGGCCACGCCCGCGACCTGCGCGACACCAAGGACGGCCCCGGCAAGTTCCACACCGTCCACAGCGTCTGGGAGCACAAGGGCAAGGTCTACGTGGCCGACCGCGAGAACAACCGCATCCAGATCTTCACCCCGGAAGGCAAGTTCCTGGACATGTGGACGGGCTTCCTGCGCCCCACCAAGATCTACGTCGACCGTGAGGACGTCATGTACGTGTCCGAGCTCGAAGACCGCTACAGCGTCGTCGACCTCGAAGGCAACGTCCTCTACCGCTACGGCAGCGAGCGCAGCAACGAGCCGGGCAAGTTCTGGGGCCCGCACGGCATCTGGACCGATTCGGAGGGGTCCGTTTACGTGGCAGAGGTGCTGAACGGCCAGCGGCTGCAGAAGTTCGCCCGCGTCAAGTAGCCGAAAGGCGGTTGTCCGAAGGCGCGAAACGCGGATAATGCGTCTGCGTCCACGCGCAAACGACACAACTAAGCCAAAGGGGCAAACGATGGCCACGAACGAGACCGCCTCCCGCCCGCGGGGCAGGCTCCCTGAATACCGAACCATCGAGGAGGCCGTCGAGATCGCGCGGTCCCTCGCTCCGAAGCTGCGCGAGCGGGTGCCGCAGGCGGAGCAGCTTCGCCGTCTCCCCGAGGAGAACGTCAACGACCTGCTCGCCGCCGGCCTCATAGGCCTCGAAAACCCGAAGCGCTGGGGCGGCCCGGAGCTGAACCTGGACGCCTGCATCGAGGTCAGCGCCGCCCTCGCGGAGGGCTGCAGCTCCACCGGCTGGGTGTATTCCCTGTGGTCCTCGCACATGTGGATGATCGGGCAGTACCCGGAGCACGTCCAGGAGATGGTCTTCTCGGACCCGGACTCCCTCGTGTCGTCCGTGGTCAACACAGTCGGCGCGCCGGAACGCGTCGATGGCGGCTTCCGCTGGACGGGCCGCGGCTTCTTCTCCAGCGGCGTCGACCACTGCAACTGGCTGATCGCGGCCCTGGAAGTGCCCGCCGCCGAAGGCGAGGGCAAGGAGCGGCGCTGGATGCTCATCCCGCGTTCCGACTTCGAGATCGTGGACGACTGGTACACGGTCGGCCTCAAGGGCACCGGCAGCAAGACCATCGTCCTCGAAGACGTCTTCATCCCGGAGGAACGGACGGTGATCTGGAGCGAGCTGTCTGAGGGGCGGGGTTACGGCGCGCGGCTGCACAATTCGCCCCTCTACTGCGCGGCCGTGGACTTCACGTTCAGCCTGCCGCTTTCGGGCCCTGAGCTGGGCATCGCCCGCGCCCTCCTGCGGGCTTTCGAGGGACGGGCCCGGGCCCGCATCTCCGGCTCCAGCCCCAGGCTCGCCGCCGAGCAGACGCTTCATCTGACCCGCTACGCCCGCGCCGCCGCCCAGATCGACGCGGCCCGCGCCCTTCTGCTGGAGGACGCGCGCCGCTTCTGTTTCATGCCCGCCAGCGAGGCCACGGCGCTCGACCGCGCCAAGTGCCGGCGGGACGTCGCCTTCGCCACGCAGATGTGCCGCGAGGCCTGCAACAGCCTCTTCGAGGCCGCGGGCGGCAGCAACATCTTCGAGAGCGCGGAGATCCAGCGCCTCTGGCGCGACGCTAACGTCGCCGCGGCCCACCACGGCCTCACCTGGGACATCAACGGCAACGCCTACGGCCGCGCCGTCATGGACCTGCCGCCGCTCGAACGCTTCGGGCTGTAAGGAGGGACCGAGGGCGGGCATCCCCTCCTTCCTGCCCTGCAGAAGGCGCGCGGGGCGCGGGCGGCCCGCCGAGAGCAGGAGGCTGGCGGAGGCAGCGGCGGCCCGGGGCGGTCGGCTTCCGGGACGCAGCCCAGACGCGAATCCTTCGCCGGGGATGCGCCCGCCGCGCCGGAGTTGCCGTTGCGCGGCCGTCTGGCCGAAGCAGTCCCGCCTCGCCTGAAGATGCGCGTTGGCGGCCCTTCTCGCAATTGGACAAGCCCTGAGCGAGAATGACGGGACCAGGCCATGAACGTCTACGTCCGCGTCTCGCCCTTCGCTCCCGTACCGGAGGTCGGCGCCTTCGCCGTCCGGTGCGAGGCCGCCGGCTTCGACGGCATCGGCTTCGTGGACTCGCAGATGATGACCCGAGAGGTCTTCGTCACCATGGCCCACGCCGCGTCCCTCACCAGGCGCCTGCGCCTCATCACCGCCGTCACGAACCCCATCACCCGCCACCCCTCCGTCATCGCCTCCGCGGCCGCCTCGGTCGATGACATCGCGCCGGGCCGCGTCGAGCTCTGGGTGGGCCGCGGCTTCACCTCGGTCGACCTCGCCGGGCTGCCGGCGGCGACTTCCCGCCAGCTGCGCGACTGCGTCCTTGCCCTGCGGAGGCTGTTCGCCGGCGAATGGGACGTATTCCCGGGCGTCCACAGCCGCCTGCAGAACGCCGGCCACTCCATCCCGGTCTCGATCGCCGCGGAAGGCCCCAAGACCACCCGGCTCGCGGGCGAGGTCGCGGACGGGGTCCTCGTGGCGGGCGGCTTCGACCCGGCCGGCTGGGCCCACGCCCGCGAGCTCGTCCATGAGGGAGCGCGCAGCGCCGGCCGCGACCCGAAGGGGCTGCGCTTCTGCCTGAACCTCCTGACCTGCATCCGGGAGGATCGCGAGGCCGCGATCAGGCACGCGGGGCCGCTCATCGCCCTTCGCCTCGACGACGAGGCGTGGCTTCGCGAGCACGGCATCGATGCCCGCGGCGCCTCCCTGCCGCAGGCGTTCCGCGAACTCTACCCCGACCCCATGCATGCCGAGGACCAGGAACGCGCCCTCGACCTCGCCTCCAGCCTGCCGTACGGCCTTCGCCTCGAGATCGCCGACAAGCTCGGCGCCATCGGCAGCCCGGCCGATTGCGCCGAACGCATCCGCAAGGCGGCGGCCGCCGGCTTCGATGCCGTCTTCATTCGCACCATGGACACGCACGCCTTCCCGGAAGCAGAGGTTGACCTCTTCGCGCGGGCGGTGCGGCCGGCGCTGGCTGCCGTTTCCGGCTAGCCGCCTTCGCAGCCGCGCCCTCCCGTCATGCTTCCCCACGTAGCCGGGGTCTCCCGACCCCGGCGCCATGCTTCGCCTAAACGTCGCCGCGCTCTCCCGACCCCGGCGTCATGCTTCCCCCCATCCGTAGCCGGCGTCTCCTGACCCCGGCGTCATGCCCGGACGTTGCCGCGACGCCGCCGGATGGAGGCGCAAAGGGCAAAACGGGACCGACCTCACCCCTGCCTGCCGGCATCCCCTCTCCGCCCGCGGAGAGGGGACCGAGGCTCTCCCGC
>Ga0073934_10008725_pt1 | contig 13372 bp, 13 predicted proteins | sample LarsenN4metaG_FD_76834 | JGI IMG/M metagenome (GOLD analysis project Ga0073934, IMG submission 76834) | Hot spring sediment bacterial and archeal communities from British Columbia, Canada, to study Microbial Dark Matter (Phase II) - Larsen... ...
CCCTCGACGCGGCCGGCGCCCTCGCTGCGGCGAAGCTCCGCGAGGCCGACCTCACGGGGGGCCGGGCCCTCGGCCCCCTCCACGGGGTCCCGCTCGCCTACAAGGACCTCTGCTTCATCCGGGGGCTCCCCACCTCGTGCGGGACCGCCACCGCCGACTACTTCTTCGCCGAGCACGACGCGACGGCCGTGAGCCGGCTCACCGCCGCCGGCGCCGTCACGCTCGGCAAGCTCAACATGACCGAGCTGGCCCTGGGACCGTTCGGCGACAACGCCCACCAGGGCGACGTGCAGAACCCTTGGGGCCCCGGCCACTGCGCCGGCGGCTCGTCCAGCGGCTCGGGCGCCGCCGTCGCGGCGGGACTGGCCGCCGGCGCCCTGGGGACCGACACCGGCGGCTCGATCCGCCTCCCGGCCGCCTGCTGCGGGATCGCGGGGCTCAAGCCGACCTACGGCCGCGTGAGCCGCGCCGGGGTGATGCCGCTCTCGTGGTCCCTCGACCACGTCGGGCCGATGGCCCGCACCGTGCGGGACGTCGCGCTGCTCCTCGGCGTCATCGCCGGCCGCGATCCGCTGGACGCCACGACCAGTCACCGCGCGGTCCCGGGCTACCTCGTCGCGCTCGACCACGCGGTGACCGGGCTCCGCGTCGGCGTCCCCGAGAACTACTACTGGGACGGGCTCGACCCCGAGGTCGAGCGGGCGGCGCGAGAGGCCGTCCGAACCCTCGCCGCGCTCGGGGCGCGGGTGACCGAGCTGCGCGTCCCCGACCCTCGGGTCGCGGTGGACGTCGGGAACGTGATCGCGCGCGCGGAGAGCTCCGCCATCCACGCCCGCATCGCCCGGGAGCAGCCGCACGCGCTGCAGCCCGCCGTGCGCGCACGGCTCGAGGTGGGCTTCCACGTCTCGGCCTACGACTACCTGCAGGCGACGCGCCTCCGCGCACGGCTGGCGCGGACGTTCGTCGCTGACGTCCTCGCCGAGGTGGACGTGATCGTCAGCCCGACCATCCCCGAGCCCGCCCCGGCGCTGGCCGCCGCCACGGCGGGGTCGACCGAGGACGTCGTGCGGCGCATGGGCGTGTTCTCCCGCCTGACGCGTCCCTGGAACCTCCTCGGCCTCCCGGTCCTCAGCGTCCCCTGCGGCTTCTCGGCGGCAGGGCTGCCCATCGCGATCCAGATCGCCGGCCGCCCCTTCGACGAGCCGACGGTCCTCCGCGTGGGTCATGCCTACGAGCAGGCCGCAGGCTTCTGGCGCCGCCGACCGCCCGTCGATTGACGGCGTCATGCGGGGACCCACGGGTCTAGAATAGGATCCCGAGGCAGGGGGACCAGGCGGTGGGGCTCTTTCACGTTCGGAGCCGGCTCACGGGACCGACGGGGCGCACGGAGGAGGTCGATCTGCTCGTCGACACGGGCGCCACCCTCCTCGTCATGCCCCGCACCCTGGCGGAGCGTCTGGAGGTGGTCCCGCGCCGGTCCCAGCCCGTCCAGACCGCCGGGGGGCGTCGGGAGATCTGGCCGGTGGCCGAGGTCCGAGTGGCCCTCGACGGTCAGGAAGTCACCACGCCGTGCTTCATCGCGCCCGAGGGACCCGCGCTCCTCGGCGCCGTCGCGCTCGAGAGCCTGTTCCTCGCCGTCGATCCCGTGGCGAAGAAGCTGATCCCCGTCGAGGGCTTCGTCGGCTGACGCCGGCCGGCGCGTCTCGCGAGGCGAGGCAGGCGCCGACCGGAATGAGTCGCCTCTTCAGGCAGTCAGTTCGACAGCTCGACCCTCACGGCGCGCACTCCGGGGGCGGCGCGGGGACCCGCCCCAGGCAGCAGCGCTTGTGCTTCCGGCCGGAGCCGCAGGGCGCGATCTCCTCGAGCGTCCTGAGCGCGCGCTCTCCGGGAGGGGGCCGTCCGGGCCCCTCCCGGTGATCTCAGCGGGCTGCCTGGCTGAGGACCCCCTTCGGCAGCACGATCCGGACGGCCATGACGGGCCGCGGGGACGTCCCGATCTTGAAGTCCCCGACGAGGGAGCAGAGGACGTAAGCGTCCTCCGCGGAGAGGCGCGTCGTCCCGGCGATGAGCCGGACCGCGGCTCGCGCAGCGTCGCGGCAGGCCTCGTCGAGGCTCGGCCCGGTCCCCACGACCTGCACGGCGTCGGCCGTCTCGATCACCGGACGGTCGAGACGGGCCGGCCGCTCGACCGTCACCCGCAGGGTCACGGTCGCGCCGCACTCGAGCCCGGTGCCGCAGGTGATTCCGTCGCCGATGATCGCGTGGGGGTCGGCGAGGAAGAGGAGGCCACCCGGGCGGAAGACCGGGAGGTGGCAGACCGTCCCGGCCCGGAGCTCGTTCTGGTCGAGGTCGCCGCCGTGCGGCCCGGCGTAGCCGAAGTGGTCCAGCTCCTCGGGCATCGTGGCGAGGGTCCCCAGCGAGGGCCGGACCGGGATCCGGAGGCCACCGAAGTGGACGAAGCCGTCGCGGATCGGCGACACGCGCATCACCGGGCCCGGGAACTCCTTGGGGAGCCAGCCGTAGTTCTTCAGGATGACCGTGACGCCCTCGTCGCCGGGGTCGATCGCGAGCAGGTCGACCCGGAGCGAGTCCCCGGGGAGCGCGCCCTCGACGAAGATGGGACCGGTGACCTTCCCGATCGGATGGCCGACCGCCTCGTCCGTGAACGGCGTCGGCAGCCGCGCGGGGTCGCGGATCCCGAGGAAGCCCTCCGCGACCTCGACGACGAGCACTTCCCCCGGCGTCACCGTGAGCGCGGGGCGGATGTCGGGTTGGGCATCCATCAGGTACAGCTCGCGCTCGGGCTTGAGGTGCTTCACGGTGGGGTCCCGAGACTGCGCGAGGTAGGCGTCTACCGGAATGAGTCGCTTGCCGAGCGGGTCGACTCCCAGGCCGAACGTTTCGAGCGTCTGCGCGCCCAAGAGCATCGGCGACTGATCGGGAGCCAGGAACGCGAGCACCGTCCGCTCCCGCCCCTGGAGCCGTACCCGGACTTCCGCGATCTCCCAGCTGGCGGCCTGACCCGTGGCAAAGATCACCCGCTGGCGATCGACCGCTCGGTATCCCAGCGACACAAGCAAGCTTCCCGGGAGGACGAGGTACGAGGCGCCGGTATCGACCAGCACGGACTGAACGGTCGACGCCCCGCCGTTGACCGGAAGGATTTCGATCTGCACGTGGAAGAGACCCATGGCCACCCCTATTCTACGCCACCGGCTGTCCCACTCAGACGACCACGGGCAGCACGATGTGTGACGGATGGTCACGGTCGTGGTAGACGGTCTGGGTCGCCGGCCGCAGCTCGGCATCGAGGCCGAACGGGTGCCCGGTGTTCGGGTTGCGGTCGAACTGTGGGAAGTTGGAGGATGAGATCTCCACGCGGATCCGGTGCCCCGTCCGGAAGCAGTTGGACGACGACCAGCAGTCGATCTCGTAGCGGTAGACCCGGCCGGGCTCGAGGAGGGTCGGGTGCTCGAACGAGTCGCGGAAGCGCGCCCGGATGATCCCCTGGGCCACGTTCATCGCGTAGCCCGACGGGAAGACGTCGACCAGCTTGGCCGTCCAGTCCGTGTCGGGAGCGCTTGAGGCAGCCCACAGCACGACCTTGATCGCCCCCGTCACCTCGACGTCGGCCTCGAGCGGCGGCGTCGTGTAGCAGAGGACGTCCGGTCGCCACTCGGCCGGGCGCTGATCGCGCGGACCCATGGTGACGGGGGTCACGTCCTCGCCGCAGCACGTGCTGCCGCCGAGGGTCGGCACAGGGTCCCGGGGATCGTAGACGAACGTGTCGGGCGGCTCCCCGTCCGGCCGGCGCCGGTCGAGCCCGCCGTCGCCGAACAGCGTATTGGCCCGTCCGCCCGAGTGGAGGTAGTGCTCGACGTAGCGTGTCCCGGGGATCGGCCAGTCCTCCGCGGTGCGCCAGCGGTTCGCCCCCATGACGAACACGCGCACCGGCGGCTCGTCCGCGATACCGTTGTCGATCCCGCGGAGCCAGTAGTCGAACCACCGGAGCTCCTCGGCCCGGAGGTCGACCAGGGAGTCGGGCCCGAAGTCGACGTCGCCGGTGCGGCTGGAGGTGCCGCGCTCTCCGAGGGCGTGGATCCACGGCCCGATCAGCACTCGTTGGCCCCGCCGCCCGCGCTCGGACCACCCGCGCCGCCGGACACCCATGAAGTTGTTGAGGGTGCCCTGGAGGAAGACGTCGTACCACCCGCCGAACCCGTAGGCCGGCACGTCGATCTCGGCGTAGTCCTTCTCCACGTTGCCGAGCGTCTCCCAGTAGGCGTCGTACGCCGGGTGGCGGATCCACTCCTTGTAGAACTCGCACAGACGCCCCGCGTTCTCGTCGCCGGTGATGAGGGGCAGGTGCCAGAAGAGTGTCGAGAGGTGCTGCTCGGACGGCATCCAGAGGTACTGGATCTGGTTGGTCCGAGTGTGCATCTGGACCGCGCCCCACCGGAGGTTGAAGGCGAGCTGGAACGCGCCGCCCGTGTAGACCCAGTTGTGGTAGAGGTTCGAGAACCCGACCCGCGGCGCCATGGCTGAGAGATGGGGGTTCCGGAGCGGGGCTGGCAGCCACTGGGTCAGCCCGACGTAGGAGGCCCCGCTCGTCCCCACCTTCCCGGTGGACCAGGGCTGGGTCCCGCACCATTCCTGAGCGTCGTAGCCGTCCTGCGCCTCGTGGACGAAGGGCGACCACTCGCCCTCGGAGTCGTAGCGGCCCCGGACGTCCTGGATCACCACCGCGTAGCCTCGACTCGCGAAGTAGACCGCGTCTTCGACCTGGGAGTCGAGGTTGTTGTTGTACGGGGTGCGGATCAGGATGGCGGCGAAGCGCCCGGGGGCGTCCGGCAGGTAGACGTCGGTCGACAGGCGCACCCCGTCCCGCATGGGGACCGGCACGCCGAGCCGGGTGCGGATCTTGTACCGCGGATGGGCAACGCCGCGGTTGGGCTGGATCATGGGGCTCGTCCTCAGGCTCGGGTGGGATGTCGGTCCGCGGCCACACGACCGCGACCGGGCGACTCTCGCACGCCCTGCGACGAAGCAAGCAGGCCCTCCCCCCGTCCCGGACTCGGTGGGGGGAGGGCAGGACGGCCGGACCCGGGGTCCGCGAGGGCGCTAACCGACGTCGACGACGACGTAGCGGTGCGCGCCGCCGCGCTCGACCCGGAGCAGCACCTGGCTCCGGCCTCCAGGCCGCCGGCTCACCCCCTTCTCGAGGTCCGCCAGCGACGCCACCGGCGCCCGGTCCACTTCCCGGATGACGTCGCCCTCGGCGATGCCGGCTCGCGCGGCCGGCGAGTCCGGCCGCACGTCGGTCACGACGACCCCCCTGCCGTTCTTGACGCCGAGTCTCGCCGCAAGCTCGGGGGTGAGCTCCTGGAGCTCCAGGCCCAACCGCTCGGCCAGCCGGCTCTCGACGGGCACGGCCTGACGCCGCGCCTCCGCGAGGTTGCCGATCGTGACCCGGACGGCCTGGGGTCGGCCGTCACGCACGAGAGCCACTTCCACCGTGCGGCCCACGCGGGTCCCGGCGACCAGGGTCGACAGCTCGCGCGGGCCCTCGACGGCCTTGCCGTCGTAGCGCGTGATCACGTCGCCCGGCCGGAGCCCGGCCCGCGCGGCGGGCGAGTCGTCCACGACCGAGGCCACCAGCACCCCGTCCGGGCGGTCGAGCCCGAACGACCTCGCCAGGTCGGTCGTCAGCGGCTGCGTCGAGACGCCCAGCCACCCGCGCGTCACGCGGCCGGCCGTCCGGAGCTCGCCGAGGATCGGCCGCGCCAGGTCGCTCGGGATCGCGAACCCGATCCCCTGGAACCCCCCGCTCCGGCTCGCGATCGCCGAGGCGATCCCGATCGCCTGGCCGCGCGTGTTGATGAGCGGCCCGCCGGAGTTGCCGGGGTTGATCGCGGCATCGGTCTGCAGGAAGTCGTCGTAGCGCCCCGCCCCGATGACGCGGCTCTTGGCGCTGATGATCCCGACCGTCACGGTGTGGTCGAGGCCGAACGGGTTCCCGATCGCCATCACCGGCTCGCCCACCCGGACCTCGGCCGAGCTCCCGAGCCCGATCGTCGGGAGCCCCGTGGCGTCGACTTTGAGGAGCGCGAGATCCGTCTCCGGGTCGCTGCCGACGAGCGTCGCCGGGAGCCTGCGCCCGTCGCTCAGCGTGACCTCGATCGACTTCGCGTCGTTGACGACGTGGTGGTTCGTGACGATGTACCCGGTGGCCTCGATGATGAAGCCCGACCCGAGACCGCGGCTCACGCGCGGCCCGCGCGCGGGCTCGCTCGCGACCCGGACGTTCACCACGGCCGGGGTGAGGGCCTCGGCGAGGCGCACCCACGGATACGATTCGGGCAGGGCCAGATCGGCGGGCGCCGGGGCGGCCGGAGACGGCACAGTCGGCGGGGCGGCCCCCGTCCCCGCCACTGCCGCGGTGGCCGCGAGCGCTGCGGCCACCGCGAGCACGATCAGCGGCGCGCCAGGGCGCGCCCGCACGAGAGACAGTCGCCACATACGGTCCTCCTCGTCAGGTGTTCAGGCGCCAGACAGGGGAGGGCCTCACGGCCCTCCCGGTTGTCTAGAAGTTCGCCTCGAAGAAGCGAATCGTCCACCCCGGGGCCCGCGGGTCGACGGCGAGGATCTGGTCGAACGTGCCGACGAGACGCCGCCCGAACTGGGTGTCCACGTAGGCCTGGGCGACGACGCGATGCTTGCCCACGTCGAGGCTCACCGGCGCGCTCGCGCCCGGACGCAGGACGAGAGGGTTCGGGCTCCCGGGCGGCGCGTCGAGGAACACGTGCACCTCCCACGGGGTGCTGTTCGTGATCACGCCTCGCGTGGGATCCGGGGCAGGCCCGGGCGCGCCGGCCGGCGGAGGGGGTGGCGGCGCGACGACCGCCCACTGACCGGGCGGGGGGGGGGGGGGCGGCGGCCCCGCGCTGGGCCGGGGCGGCGGCGCAGCGGCGGCCTGCTGGTGGGCGATCTCGGCGCCCACGATGGTACCCAGGAGGCCGCCGATCAGCGCCCCGAGCGCGGCGCTCTTGCCGCCTCGGCCAATGGCCGCGCCCGCGACCGCGCCCGTTCCCGCACCGATGAGGGTCCCCTTGGCCGTCGTCTCGTTGACCGCACACCCGGCGAGCAGGCTGAGCGACAGCGCGGCCGCTCCCAGGCGATAGCTGACCGGCTTGCCCACGGCGTCCTCCTGAGGGGCGGCGCCCCTTTCGCTCCAGTGTAGCCCGGCCCTCCCGGAGGTGTCCACCGACGGGGTTCCCGGGAGTTCCCGGGCAGGCATCTGACGCCGCCCGAACCATTGGACGCGCGATGGGCGGGGGTGTTCACCCCCCTCTACGCCGTCGGCGTCTGCGGCGCCTGGATCGTGCTCATCCCGCTTCTGATCTCGCTGTTCCTCTCAACCAGACCGCGCTCCTCTTCCGCCGCGACGTCGTGGTCGTCGACGTGCCCTTCCACCTGGAGGCCTGACCGCCCAAGGCCCGGGGTCCTTGACTCGGGCGAGGCCCCGGGTAGTGTAGACGCGATGCGCGTCCAGGCGTTGAAGCGCTTCCTGCTCGGGAGCCCGATCCCGACGACCCACGCCAAGCACGAGCGGCTCAGCCGGGTCACCGGCCTCGCCGTCTTCGCGTCGGACGCCCTGTCCTCGGTGGCCTACGCTACCGAGGCCATCCTGCTCATCCTCGTCCTCGCCGGGACGGCCATCCTCCACCTCTCGGTCCCCATCGGAATCGCCATCGCGGTGCTCGTCCTGATCGTCGTCACCTCCTACCGGCAGGCCATCCTGGCGTATCCCCAGGGAGGGGGCGCCTACCTGGTCACCCGGGAGAACCTCGGGCGCTACCCGAGCCTGGTCGCCGGCGCGGCGCTCCTGATCGACTACGTCCTGACGGTCGCGGTGAGCGTGGCCGCGGGCATCGCCGCGATCACCTCGGCCGTCCCCCTCCTCTACCCCTACCGCGTCCACCTCTGCGTCGCCGGCGTGGCCGGGATCGCGATCGCCAACTTGCGGGGCGTGCGCGAGTCGGGTCGTCTCTTCGCCGTGCCGACCTACCTGTTCATCGCCGCCTACCTGGGGATGATTGCCTGGGGGGTGGCCTGGTGGCTCGGGGGCGGGATCGGCTCGGATGCCGCCGCGCCCCCGGCCGAGGCCAGACCCGGCGGGGAGGAGCTCACGCTATTCCTGATCCTGCGGGCCTTCGCCTCCGGCTGCGCCGCCCTCACGGGCATCGAGGCCGTCTCGGACGGCGTCCCGGCCTTTCGCGCCCCCGAGGCCCAGAACGCGCGGGCTGTCCTGGCGGTCCTCGGCGTCATCCTGATCGTGCTCTTCGTCGGCATCACCTTCCTCGTGAACGCGTTCGGGCTCGTGCCCGTGGCCGAGGAGACGATCAACTCGCAGCTCGCGCGCCGCGTCCTCGGGGAGTCGATCTTCTACTATCTCGTCCAGGGGGTCACCACCCTGATCCTCGTGCTGGCTGCCAACACGAGCTTCGCCGACTTCCCGCGGCTGGCCTCGTTCATGGCGCGGGACCGCTTCCTGCCCCGCCAGCTCGGCAACCGGGGCGATCGCCTCGCGTTTTCCAACGGCATCATCCTCCTCGCGCTGGCCAGCGTGCTGCTGCTCATTGCCTTCCGCGGCGAGACCCACGCCCTGATCCCCCTCTACGCGGTGGGCGTCTTCATGTCGTTCACCCTGAAGCAGTCGGCCATGGTCCGCTACTGGCTCCGCCGCCGGGGGGCCGGGTGGGTGAGCGGGGTCGCGGTCCAAGGGGTCGGCGCGGCGGTGACCGGGATCGTCATGCTGGTGATCGCGACGACCAAGTTCACGCAGGGCGCGTGGATCGTCATCATGCTGCTTCCGATCCTGATCTCCGGCTTCCTCGCGATCCACCGGCACTACGCGGAGGTCGCCCGGCAGCTCTCCGTCGAGAGCGGCACGCCCGACCGCCCGCCGCTCCGCCACACCGTGCTCGTCCTGATCGGCGACGTCCACCGCGGCGTGCTGCCGGCCCTCGACTACGCCAAGGCGCTCTCCCCGAACGCTCGCGCCGTCTACGTCGAGGTCGACGCGGAGGCGACGCGTCGGCTGGAGGACCGCTGGGGCAAGTGGGGCACCCAGATGCCGCTGGTCGTCCTGCGCTCCCCGTACCGCTCCGTCTCCGGGCCCTTCCTTGACTATCTCGACCACCTCCAGCAGCAGGCGCCCAACCAGCTGGTCACGATCATCCTCCCCGAGTTCGTGCCTGCCCGCTGGTGGCAGCACCTCCTCCACAACCAGACCGCGCTCCTCATCAAGGGCGCCCTCCTCTTCCGGAAGGGCGTCATCGTCACCGACGTCCCCTACCATCTGGAACACTGATGAACGGGAGGGGGGCTCCGCCCCTCGCCGGACCTGGAGACGGCGCCATGGCCTCACGACCCAGCCCGCGCTGGCTCTTCATCGTCCGTCGGGACCGGGCGAAGCTCTACGCCAACCTGCGCGAGTCGTTCGAGGGCGTGCCGGCCGTCCAGGTGATCCTGGATCGCCGGGAAGGGAATGGCGCCCCGGCCGGCGACCCGGCCCGGCGCGACCGCCGCGCGCCGCTCAGCCTGCTCGAGCAGGAGCAGTGGCTCACCCTGGGGTTCCGGCTCATCTACCAGGGGGAGGATCTTCAGGTCTACGAGGCGCCCGCCTGGGCTTGACGGTCCTGCGCGTGCGGCGTAGAGTCGGGCCACCCTGAGCGTCCGGCATCCGCCATGGCTGCCCCTGCGGGACCTATCGGTTCAGAGGCGCGGTACCTCGTCGTGATCCGGGGAGACCGCCCGGACGCCCTCGCGCGCCTCCGCGAGTCGTTCGGGAACGACTCCGCCGTCTCCGTGATGCAGGACCGCCGGCTCGCCGAGCGGCGGGCGTCGTGGCCCGCCTTGGGGTATCCGCGGCTACGTCGCGGGGAGCGTCGCCGGCCGCGGACCTGGACGCCGGTCGGCTTCCTGATCGTGCGGGAGCCCGGCGCGGAGCCGATCCCCGCCGCGACGATCGAGGGGCTGGAGGCGGCGGTCCGTCGGGTCCTCGGCGAACGGCGATGAGTCAAGCCGGGATCGAGCCGAACGGGCTCGTCGGCCAGCCGCGACCCCACATGTACTCGCCCGAGCTGTCGCTCTTCCAGCACAAGTACGCCCCCGGCGAGCCCGAGGCCGACCGCCACTACCGGAACCTGGACGAGCGGTTCGGACGGCTCCGCACGCGCGGCGGCGTGTCGGAGAGCCGGGTGCCGTTTGTCCTCAACCGACCGCTCCGCGCCGAGTACGCCGCGCGGGCGGCGGCGGGCGGGCTGCGGAGCCGCCAGATCTTCGACGTCGCCATCAACGGGGTCGACTGATTAGCCGCACGTCGCGTCTCTCACGGAGCACGCGCCCAAGGAGGCATCATGGCGCTGTTCGAGGGGAAGGTCGTGTGGGTCACCGGCGCCGGAACGGGGATCGGCAGGGCCGGCGCCCTGATGTTCGCCGACGAAGGGGCCCGCGTGGCGCTCATGGGACGCCGTCGTGAGAAGCTCGAGGAGGCGGCCGCGGCGATCGCCGCGCGGAAGGGCGAGTGCCGCGTGGTCCCCCTGGACATCGGCGACCGAGAGCAGGTCAACCGGGTCGCGACGACGCTGCTCGCTGCCTTCGGCCGGGTCGACATCCTCGTCAACAACGCCGGCCTCAACATCGCGGGCACCGGCCGGCGCATGGAGAACCTGACGCCGGAGGACTGGGATCTCGTCATCCGCGTCAACCTGACCGGCCAGTTCAACATGTTCCAGGCCGTCTTCCCCGCCATGCGCGCCCAGGGGGACGGGCTGATCATCAACATCATCTCGACGGCGGCCAAGAACCCGTCGGGCGTCTCGGGAATGGCCTAACCAGTCCGCCAAGTACGGCCTGATGGGGCTCGGCGTGTCCCTGAACAAAGAGGCCTGGAAGTTCGGGATTCGCACCTGCAACATCTTCCCCGACGAGACGAACACGGACATCATGCTCAAGCGGCCCGTCCGCTACGCCGAGGAGGAGCTCGCGCGCATCCTCCAGCCTGAGGACCTGGCCCACGCGATGAAGTTCGTCGCGTCGCTGCACCCGCGCGCCTCGGTCCACGACCTGACGATCTACCCGACGTTCCCGAAGATGTACTCGCCCGCCGAAACGGGCCTACCCAGCTAGCAGGGCTTCGCCCTAACCCCCGGGGCGGGGGATAGGATCCCCCGCGCACGTGAAGTGTAGTCCGGTGGACTCCTGAGCAGGAGGTCGCCGGGATGAGGACCATCGCTGAGTGGAGCTCCGCCGTGGCGCTCACGTGCCGCTCGATCGATCGGCTGATCTTGAATGCCTGTATTCCGACCCTGTAGACCCCCGGCGCGGTGCCGCGCCCAGGGGTCCCGGTTGGGGGGGCACGCGCTCCGCGTGCTCGGGGAGATCGCGGCCCGGCGCGACCCTCGCGACCTCGCGGAAGCCGAGCGCCGCTTCGAGGAGGCGCGGACGTTGGGCGTCGAGCTCGGCATGCGCCCGCTCGTGGCCCACTGCCACCTCGGCCTCGGAACGCTGTATGGCCGGGTGGGACGTTCCGACCGCGCGCGGGAGCAGCTCACCACGGCCGCGACGCTCTACCGCGAGCTGGACATGAGCTTCTACCTGGCGCAGGCAGAGGCGGTGCTGGGGGATCTGGGTTGATGGACCTCGTGTTAGCACAGCTGCGGCTGGGCGCGCTCCGCTCTTGCGGCACTCTTGCGGCAATCGGCCCCCGACGGAGGTCGACCAAGGCTGACGGGGGCAGAAACGGAAGGAGCGTAACCCTCAATCTCTTCGAGGGCTACGCTCCTGGGAGGTGGCGGGGTCGACGGGACTTGAACCCGCGGCCTCTGGCTTGACAGGCCAGTGTGCTAACCAGGCTGCACCACGACCCCGATCCAGTTTTTCAAGAACTTAGCGTCGGCCCCCGGCGCTCGTCCCGCCCACCTATGCCCGAAACTATGCCCGTGAGCCGGCGCGCGGCCTCTTGCAGGTCCGCCGGACTCACGATGTGGTACCGGTCAAAGATCGCGCGAGTCTTGTGGCCCGTCACCTCCATGGCCACGCGCTCGGGGACACCCGAGTGTACCAGATTCCGAACGGCCGTGCGACGAAAGTCTTGCCGCAGCTGCCGGAGCCTCGGCCCTGTCCCGCCACGACGGCAGGCGGGGGGAGGGAGGAACTCCGTGAAGCTCAGATCACCGAGGTTAGGGCGGCGAGCGCTATGTCGCGACCTGCCATGCGGTTCACCCCGAGCGCCCATCATAGGGGGACGCGCAGCCGGACTCGAGGCTTCTTGGGCCGGACCCCTGCGAGGCGGGCCACCTGACAGGAGACGACCGTGCGCATCACCGAGGTCGAATCGCACCTGTACCGGATCCCGCCCACCGTGCGGATCCAGGACTCCATCCAGCGGGTGTCCCACTGGGAGTGGATCATCACGACCGTGACGACGGACGCAGGCCTCGGCGGGACAGGCTTCGCCTACACGGGCGGGCTCGGGGGCAGCGCCGTTCGCGAGCTCATCGAGGCCTACCTGGCCCCGCTGGTCCGGGGCGAGGAGGTCCGGGACGTGGAGCGCCTCTGGCGACGGTGCTGGTGGGAGCTCCACTCGCTCGGCTCGGGCGGCATCACGCGGCTCGCCCTGGCCACCATCGACATCGCGCTCTGGGACATCCTGGCCCAGCGCGCCGGCCTGCCGCTCTACCGGCTCCTCGGGGGCGCCCGCGACCGCATCGCCGCCTACGGGAGCGGGATCAACATGCACCTCGACGGGGAGCCCCTGCTCGAGCAGATGCGGGGCTTCCTCGGCCGTGGCTACCGCGCCGTCAAGATGAAGGTGGGCCGGGAGGATCCGGGCGAGGACGTCGAGCGGGTCGCGGCCGTCCGGCGCCTCGTCGGGCCGGGCGTCCCGGTCATGATCGACGCCAACCAGAAGTGGCCGCCGGGCGAGGCCGTCCGCCGCGCGAAGCTCCTCGAACCGTTCGATCCCTACTGGCTCGAGGAGCCGGTCCTCGCCGACGACCGCGAGGGGCACGTCCACGTCCGTCGGCGCATCAGCATCCCGGTCGCGCTCGGCGAGACGCTCTACACGCGCCACGAGTTCGCCGATTACCTCCGCGCGGGCGCGGTCGACGTGGTCCAGGCCGACATCGTACGGGTCGGCGGGTTCACTGAGTCGATGAAGATCGCGAAGCTCGCGGAGAGCTTCAACGTGCCGGTGGCGCCCCACTTCGTCCTGGAGCTCTCGCTCCACGCCGTCTGCGCCGTGCCGAACGGCCTCATCCTGGAGGACCTCCAGGGCGGGTCGCTCACCGAGCTCGGCGTCCTCGCG
>Ga0073934_10008726_pt1 | contig 13371 bp, 10 predicted proteins | sample LarsenN4metaG_FD_76834 | JGI IMG/M metagenome (GOLD analysis project Ga0073934, IMG submission 76834) | Hot spring sediment bacterial and archeal communities from British Columbia, Canada, to study Microbial Dark Matter (Phase II) - Larsen... ...
GAGATCGTTGACCAACGTGCCCCAGCCCATCGCCTGCGGGCCGTAATCGATCCCCGGAAGCGCCGCAGCCAGGCTCCAACGGCTGTAGGCCCAGGGAGTCGGCACTCCGAAAGGTGGTTTGGCCAGCCACAGGCGCAGCGGACCCGGACCCGGCACCGGCCGCACGCGTTCCCCCCGCCCCTCGCACCACGCCGCGCCCCCCGCGAGAAAGAACGGGACATCCGAACCGACCGCCGCGGCCGCGTCGGCAAGAGCGTCGGCATCCAGCGGATTACCGCACAACCCGTTGAGCGCGCTTAGCACGGTGGCCGCATCGCTGCTCCCGCCACCCAGCCCGGCACCGTGGGGAATCCGCTTCGCGAGCCGCAGCGTGATCCGCCCACGCCAGCCCGCCACCCGGCAGAATTCCGCGGCGGCCCGCACCGCGAGATTGCCGGCATCCGCCGGCAGCGACGCGTCGTCGCACGCGAACCCGATGGTCAACCCCTCCGGCAGCCCGTGCTCCACGCCCGCCAACCGTGTGACGGAGCCCGCTCGCTCCCCAGCAATCGGTCCCGCGGCGGCTGCAGGTTCGGGATCAACCTCGATCTCGATCGTATCCGCCAGATCGAGCGGCACCATCAAGGTCCGGACCTCGTGAAACCCATCCGGCCTGCGGCCGAGCACTTCCAGCGAAAGGTTGATCTTGGCCGGGGCGGAAAAACGCATCACCTTCCATCCTGTGCAACCCGAGCCGAAAGACAAAATCATTCTGCCCCTCGACGTCCCCGATGCCGATGCCGCCCGCCGCCTGGCCGGCCAACTCCGCGGCCGCGTCGGACTCTTCAAAATCGGCCTCCAACTCTTCACCGCGGCGGGACCGGGCCTCGTCCGCGAGATCCTGGAAGCCGGCGACGGCGTCTTCCTCGACCTCAAATTCCACGACATCCCCAACACCGTCCGTCACGCCGTGGAGTCGGCGGCCGGGCTGGGGGTGCAGATGACCACCATCCACCTCTCCGGCGGACCCGAGATGATCCGGGCGGCGGTCGCGGGTGCCGGCGGGACCCCACTGCGGGTGTTGGGTGTCACCGTCCTCACCAGTTCCGATGCCGAGACGTTGCGCGCCTGTGGCACCGACCCCGATGTCGCGGCGCAAGTGCTGCGGCTCGCCGCATTGGGCGTGGAGAACGGGATCGGAGGGTTGGTCGCCAGTCCGAAGGAGGTCCCCGCCCTGCGCTCCCGATTCGGCACCGCGCTCCCGCTGGTCATCCCCGGGATCCGGCCCGCCTGGGCCGCCGCCAACGATCAAAAGCGGATCCTCACCCCGGCCGAAGCCGTGCGCGCCGGGGCCGATTACCTCGTGATCGGGCGTCCGATCACCGACCATCCCGAGCCTGCGACCGCGGCGGATCGGATCGCGGAGGAGATCGCGGGGGCGCTCGCCTGAGAAGGCGTTTGCCGGAGGCCCTGCCGCCTGTCGCCGATGACCGCGCCTGCCTGGATCGCACTCACCGGGATCGCCACGATCACGGTGATCGAGATCGTGGTGGACCTGCTCAACCTCGGCCGCCTCGACAAAGCCAACGAGCGGCTCCGGGCCTACCATGCACGGACCGCCCTGCTCGACATCACGCACGCGCTGGTGCGTTTGAACCTCCTCGCGGCATTCTGGATCGGCGGGGGATTCGCCTGGCTTGACCGCGCGACAGGCTCCGCGCTTCCACACCCGGTAGCCGCGGGTCTGGCGTTCTTCGGCCTGCTCGGACTCGGCTCCGCTTTGATCGACCTCCCGTTCCGCGCGGTCCGCACCTTCGGGATCGAGCAGGAGTTCGGGTTCAACCGCACCGGCCCCGCGCTGTTTGCGAGCGATACGGTGCGGGGATTGCTGCTCTCGGGGCTTTTGGGCGGGGCGATGCTCGCGGTCGTGCTGTTCCTCCTCCACCGCTTCGGCCCGGCCGCCTGGCTGCCGGTCTGGCTCGTGACCGGAGTCTTCTCGGTGTTGCTCACTCTCGCCGCGCCGGCGTTGATCTTCCCGCTGTTCAACCGCTTCACCCCCCTGCCGGAATCGCCGTTGCGCGAGGCGGTGTGCGGGCTCTGCGCGCGGGCCGGGTTTCCTGTGCGCGACGTCTGCACGATGGACGGCTCGCGCAGGACCTCCCGCGCGAATGCGTTCTTCGCGGGGATCGGTCCCTCGCGCCGCATCGCGCTGTTCGACACGGTCCTCGCGCGCCATCCCGAGCCGGAAATTCTGGCAGTGGTCGCCCACGAACTGGGCCACTTCCGCAAGCGCCATCTCCCCCGCAGCCTCGCGGCCTCGCTGCTCGGGGCCGGCCTGCTGCTCTTCGCGGGGGCACAGCTCATCGAGCGCGGGGTGGCAAGCCGGATCCTGGGAGAGGGGGTCGCCCCCGTCTCCGCCGCAGCGTTGCTGGGTGCGGCTTTCGGCCTGACGCCCCTCTCCTGGCTGCTGGGGATCGCGGGGCTGGCGCTCTCACGCCGTCACGAGTTCGAAGCGGACCGGTTCGCGGCGGAGAACCTTGGGGAGCCGGGTGCGATGGCAGGAGCGCTCGGCCGACTCGGGCAGGACAACCTCACGCATCCCGACCCCCACCCGCTCGCCATCCTGCTCCACGCCTCGCATCCGCCGATTCCGGAACGGATCGCCAGGCTGGGCTGATCTCCCGGCGGAACGGCAGGGATTCAGGTCGCGCTTGCCTTCCCGGGGGAACCGCGCAAGCGTCCCGGCTTGCCAACATCTATGGGACAAGAGGATCTGGAACGTCTGAAGCAGAAGGGCGGAATCGCCGCGTGGCGGATCCGGCTGGCGTCGTGGGTGGACTCGCACGTGGTCCAGCGATTCATCGTCGGGGTGATCCTGCTCAACGCCGCGGTGCTGGGACTGGAAACAGACCCGGGCTGGATGGCCGCGCACGGCCCGTTGCTCCTGGCGATCGACAAACTCTGTCTGGCGATCTTCATCGCCGAGCTGGGGGCGAAACTGCTGGCGTACCGGGGTGCGTTCTGGCGGAGCGGATGGAACCTGTTCGATCTCGCGGTGGTCTGCATCGCGGTGGTGCCGGGGGCGGGTCCGTGGGCGGTGCTGCGCTCGCTCCGCGTGCTGCGGGTGCTGCGGCTGCTCACCGTGATCCCCTCGCTCCGCCGGGTGGTGGCCGCATTCCTGCACGCGATCCCCGGGTTGCTCGGAGTGATGTCGGTGATGGCCATCTTCTTCTACACCGCCGCGGTCCTTTCCACGAAGCTCTACGGGACGACGTTTCCCGAGTGGTTCGGCAGCATCGGACGCAGCCTCTACACGCTGTTCCAGGTGATGACGCTCGAAAGCTGGTCGATGGGGATCGTGCGCCCCGTCATGGAGCAACACCCCTGGGCTTGGGCGTTCTTCGTCCCCTTCATCGTGGTGGCCACCTTCACCATCCTCAACCTGTTCATCGGCATCATCGTGTCGACCATGCAGGAACTGGCGCTCGCCCCGGACCCCTCCGAACCCCGGCCGGACCCGAAGGTTCTGGAGCTGCTCGGGCGCATGGACGCCGACCTCCGCTCGCTGCGCGACGCCCTGCGCAAAGAGGAATGAAACCGCCCCCTCCAAGGTACTTGCGCTCCTTCGCGATCGACGGTAAATAACGCGGTTCCGCGCACCGGGAAGCCAGAGTAGCTCAGTGGTAGAGCAGGGGACTCATAAGCCCTTGGTCGGGGGTTCAAATCCCTCCTCTGGCACCCATTCTCGATCGCTCAGGAAAAACGGCTGACACGCCCGCGGGGTTCTGCGATGGATCGGGTCATGCCCCGCTCCCCATCCGGCCTCAAGGCCTGGCACGAACGTCACGATTGGCTGTTTGCCGCCGATCCCGAAACCGAGTTGCTCCAGGCACGCGATGAAGGTCGCGACCTCGGCCGCCTGGAGCGCACGCTCGCCGCACTGGCGCAGGAGAAGCGCGCGAACGATCCCTCCCCTGCCCGCTTCGACCGTTGGTTGGAGAAAACCGGAGCCGCGCTCGATGCGGTGCTGCAGCTTCCGATCCGCAAAAATTACCCGTTCCGTGAGCCCGACGCCCTGCCCGCGATCCGCAAGGCCCGGCGACCGGGCGCTCCTGTGCCGGCGTGGAAGGGCAACCGCGCCGCCTTCTCCAAGCAACTCCACGGCGGACTCCTCGGACGCATCTGCGGGTGCATGCTCGGCAAACCGGTCGAGGGCTGGTGGAAACGAGAGATCGAAGCCTCTGCCCGCGGAACAGGAAACTGGCCTCTGAGCGGCTACCTGCGATTCCCCTCGCCCGCCGAAGCCCGGCGGATCACGAAGGAAAGCCCGCGCCGCAAACTCCATTCGGAGTGGCATCACGTCGTCTCGCTCCCCGCGATGCACGGGATGGTCGAGGATGACGACATCAACTACACCGTCATCGGGTTCGGGATCCTGCAGAAATTCGGGACGGACTTCACTCCGGCGGACGTTGCCGCATACTGGGGCTCGAACGTCCCGATCTTCCATACCTGCACCGCGGAACGGGTGGCCTACCGCAACTTCGTCATGGGAATCCTCCCCCCCGCGAGCGCCACCTACCGGAATCCCTACCGCGAATGGATCGGTGCGCAGATCCGGGCCGATTACTTCGGGTTCGCCAACCCGGGTGATCCGGAGCGCGCCGCGGAATGGGCCTGGCGCGACGCCGCGATCAGCCATATCCGGAACGGGATCTACGGGGAGATGTGGGTGGCCGCCATGCTGGCCGCGGCCTACACGGTCGAGGGTTGGGACCGGATCATCCGGTGCGGGCTGGACCAGATCCCCGCCCGCAGCCGGTTGCACGCGGATGTGACCCGCATCCTCGATCTCCACGCGGCGGGAGCCACGTACGTCGATGCCGTCGCGGAAGTGCACTCCCGATGGAACGAGGAGCGGGGGCACGACTGGTGCCACACCAACTCCAACGCGCAGATCGTGGCGATCGGACTCCTGTACGGCGAAGACAACTTCACCCAGACGATCGCCCGCGCCGTCATGCCCGGTTTCGACACCGACTGCAACGGCGCAACCTGCGGGAGCCTCTGGGGAGTCCGGCATGGGGTGGATGCCATTCCCGCCTCCTGGACCCGCCCAATCGCCGATACCGTGCGCACCGGGGTGACCGGATGGCACGAAGCCCGCATCTCGACGCTCGCAGGAGCCATGGCCGATCTCGCCTGGAAACAACGCCGGCGCTGAGCGCCTCCGATGGCCGGGGAACGCGGGAGCGCTTTACGCCCAAACGCATGTCTGTCAACGGCGCAGCCGTTTTGGAGTACAGTGCGTCCCCGCAGCGCTTTCCACCAGCGCGACCACGCCAAGCCACTCGCGATCCCCCGCACGGCCTCGGCTGCAACACCAGTCGAAAGCTCCGCGAGGACGCGGAGCACTCCAAAAGCACTTCGCGCTATGGAACAGCGCGCTCGTCGCCCGATAGACCCCACTGCAACGGCCGGGGCCATCGCCCCGAACCGCCCGGCCCCACGGCAGCGTCGTGGCTAGACGGAGACGCCGAGCGTCGCCGACTGTCCCGTCGTCGAGAGCACCGCGTGCCAGAGCTCTCCCTGGAGATCGAGGCGCTTCTCCGGTCCGTCGAGAAGCGCGACGGGTAAGTGGACGAACCGTCCGTGCAACAAAGCGATCACCAGTCCGGTGCGTCCTGCCATCCCCGCATGCACCGCGTGGCGCGCATACCGATCGGAAAGGATCGCGTCCTCGGTGTTCGCCGCGCATCCCCGGATCGCATAGCCCGGATCGAAATAGCGCATGATCACCGAAAGCGCTTCCCGCTTCGCCCAGCCGGTGATCGCATCCCGCAGGAACAAGCCGATATCCTGAAGCTTCCGGTTGCCCGAGGCGTCGGTTCCTTCTGCCGATCCGGGGATCAGCTCCTGCCCGGCCCCTTCGGCCACCACGATCACGGCGTGCTTGCGCGCGCGCAGGCGGGCTCCGAGCGCAGGCAGGAATCCGCCGGGACCCTCGAGCGCAAACGGCTGCTCGGGCACCAGGCAGAAATTCACATCCTGACTGGCGACCGTGGCCGCGGCGGCGATAAACCCGGCGTTGCGCCCCATGAGCTTCACGAGACTCACCCCGTACGGAACGCTGCGCGCCTCGGTGTGTGCGCTCGCAAGCACGCGCCGCGCTTCCTCCACGGCCGTGGTGAACCCGAACGTGCGATCGACATGCCGCACGTCGTTGTCGATCGTTTTCGGCGCCCCCACCACCGCGAGCGGATGGTTGCGGCGACGTGCCTCGGCGTAAAGCGCCGCACCGCCCCGCTGGGTCCCGTCCCCGCCGACGCACAGCAGCAGATTGATCCCGCGGGCGATCAGGTTGTCCACCGCACGCGGTACATCCACCGGCCCGCGCGAGGTCCCGAGAATCGTGCCGCCGTGGAGATGGATGTCGTCGACCACTTCCGGGGTGAGCAGGAGCGGTTCGTCGGCGGTCTCGGGATCGAGGCCGCCATAGCCGTTGCGGAAGCCGAGCAGCGTCTCCACGCCGTATCCGTAGCGCAACTCGAGCGCCGCCGAGCGGATCACGTTGTTCAAGCCCGGGCACAGCCCGCCGCAGGTGACGATGCCCGCGCGGACCTGATCCGGCGCGAAGAACAACCGGCGCCGCGCCCCCGCCCGCTCCAGGAGCAACGCCTCGGCCGGAGGTCTGCCCTCCCGCCAATCGATCTCCGTGGGGACCAACGCATCGATCTCCGCCGCCTGCCCGATCGGCGACGGGTACACGCAATCCCCCAAACATTCCGGTATCGCCCGCATCCCTCCCTCCTACCGGGTCCGGAGAAACATTCACGCCCAAACTGCCACGCGGTTTCCGCTTCGCTTCCGGCCGCACCTGTGTTCGATTGCTCGTCGCTCCCATGATCATTGTCCTGAAACCCGGAACACCCCGCCCGCAGATCGACGAGATCCTCGCCGAAGTGCGGAAGCTCGGATACGACCCCCGCCCGATCCACGGCGCCCACCAGACCGTGATCGCCGCAGTGGGCGACGAAACCACGCACCACACGCTCGAATCGCTGAACGTCCTGCCCTGCGTCGAGCGGGTCTTCCCGGTGCAGAAGCGCTATAAGCTCGTCAGCCGCGAATCCCACCCGCGCGACACCGTGATCGATGTGGACGGGGTGCGCATCGGCGGCGGCCATTTCGCGATGATGGCCGGACCTTGCTCGGTGGAGAGCGAGGAGCAACTGATCGAGACCGCCCGCGCCGTGAAAGCGGCCGGCGCCACCATCCTCCGCGGTGGAGCCTACAAGCCGCGTACCTCCCCGTACGAGTTCCAGGGGCTCGGACGCGAAGGGCTCCGCCTCCTCGATCTCGCCCGCAAAGAAACCGGGCTCAAGATCATCACGGAGGTGCTGAGCGAGCGCGATGTCGAGCATGTGGCCGAAACCGCCGACATCCTCCAGATCGGCGCCCGCAACGCCCAGAACTTCCGGCTCCTCATCGAATCCGCCCGCACGGGCAAAGCCATCCTGCTCAAGCGCGGGATGAGCGAGCGCATCGAGGAATGGCTGCTGGCCGCGGAATACATCCTCTCGGAAGGCAACCATCGCGTGCTCCTCTGCGAACGCGGGATCCGGACCTTCGAGACCTGGACGCGCAACACGCTCGACCTCGCCGCGGTCGCCATCGCCAAGATGGAATCGCACCTGCCGGTGATCGTCGATCCGAGCCAGGGCTGCGGGCGCGCGGATCTCGTCAAGGTGCTCTGCCGCGGCGCGGTCGCTCTCGGCGCTGACGGATTGCTCATCGAGGTGCACCCGAATCCCGCCGAAGCACTGAGCGACGGACAGCAACAGCTTACGCCGGCAGGGTTCGCCGAACTGGGCAACGAGCTCGCTCCGTTCCTGGCCGCGGCCCGGACGAGCCCGGCATCAGCCTGAGCGCGGACTGCGCCAAGGGTGAGTTGCACACTTGACCTCCGTCCGCGCCCGGGACGAAGGTTGAGCCATGCACCCCTACACCCTCTGGGTCGCAGGCTCGGCCGCGGCGCTGCTCTTGGCCGGTTGCGGTGAGGTGGAGCGCCAGGAACCCCCGCCCTCCCCCACTCCCGCTGCAAGCGCGGGTGGCTGGCTCCAGAATCACGCACCGCCGAGCGCCCCGACTCCGACGCCCGGAGCCTCTGCCGCCCCGTCGAATTGGTTCCAGGAGCGCCTCCAATCTTCTTCGGGAACCCTCAACCGGGCGACCCCGACCCCCGCTCCCGGCGGCCTCGGCGCTCCCGGAAAACTCGGCGAATCCAAACGCTGACCGGGCTTTCCGCAGCAACTGCCCGGGCACCACGGACTTCAACCGCGCGGGTTGGCGTTGTCCCCCATGGCGGATTCTAGGCGAAACACCCGCTCGCGATACGCATTCCACACCGCCTCCCGCTCCCGATGGGGTGAGAACCATTCGGGTTGTGACCGCTCGGCAAACCCGACCCCCAACCCGCGCGCCGCCTGCACGGCCGCCCCGCGCAAGGAAGCCTCGGGCTCACGCGCAACCCCGACCGATCGGCCGAGCAGGTCGGCCATCCGCTGCCCGATCCCCTGAAGCCGGCTGAGCCCGCCAGACAGCACCGGCACCTCGCACCCGCCCGGATCGAGCCGCGCGATCAGTCGGGCGATGCGTTCCAGGACCCCGTCGATTGTGGCGAGCACAAGGTCCGCACCATCCGTATCGGGGCGCACGCCCAGGATCGCACCTCCCGCTTCCAACGCAGGGAAACCGGGCGCCCGCTCGCGCACCACACCCGGCAAGGCGACCAGTGCAGGATGCGGGAGCGGGTCGGAGGACAGCCTGCGCACAAGATCCTCCTGCGAAACGCCAAAGCATCTCCCGGCCTCTCGCACTGCGTTCCCCGCATTGCTGACCGCCGCACCGATCACCCGTCGGTCTGTGTCGATCCAGTAGTCGAACCAACCAGCCTCAGGTCCGGGAGCCGATCGATCGATCGTCCGGCGCACCGCGGCGCTGGTCCCGAGATTCACGGCAAGAAGCCCGGACCGGTCGGCCCCCGATCCCACGGTTCCCGCGGCCCCGTCGCCGATGGCGGCGAAGAGCGGGACGCCCCGCAACCGGGAGTTCCGCACCGCGAGCGCCCCCCCGACCCGGCCGGGCGTGTCGTCGATTGGATTCAACGCCTCCGGCCCGATCCCGGCCAGCCCGAGCATCTCCAGGCTCCACTCTCCCGACGCCCGGTCCAACAGCCCGGTGCCCGAAGCCATGGAGATCCCGCAACGCCACGCGTCCCCCAGCAAAGTCCGTGCGACCCATTCGGCCGCCGACATCCAACGCCAAACCCGCGCACACCATTCCGGGTGCGCACGCTGAAGCCATCGGAGTTTGGCCGGCCAATAGACCCCGTGCACGGGACAACCGGTGAGTGCGCGGACCCGTCCCTGATCCATCTCCTCCCGCAAGCGCTCCGCCTCTCCGGCCGCGCGAGCATCGGCCCAGGTGATGACCGGGGTGACCGGTTCGCCCGCGCGATCCACACCCATCAGGCTGTGCCAGAAACAGGAGATCCCGATCGCGGCGAAGGATCCGCTGGTATCGGCCGCCGCGGCCAGCACTGCCCGCTCCACCGCATCCCGCAGCTCGAGCGGGTCCAGCGTCGCTTCACCCGGCGCCGCGCACCGGAGCACGATCGGCGCACGGACGATCTCTCCCCGCAAGATGACGTCCGGCAACCCATACGCCGCGCATTTCACCGAGGAGGTGCCGAGATCCAGCGCGAGGATCTCGGGGCTGCGTGAGGTCACATCCAGCGGGTTTGTGATCACCGCACGTCCGGGCCGCCGGGAGGACGCACCACCTTCGGTTGTTCGATCCGACACCGGAACGGCCCCGGCGCGAGCAACACCCGTCCGTCCGTGATCGGTCCGACCCCCTCGACGCGGGACTCCGCGTGCACGGGCAGGTCGAAATCGGCATGCGTGTTCGGCGGAACCACACCGGAAACTTCGAGCGCACCTTCGGCCAGGAACTCCCATCCGCATGCGGCGTGACCGGACGGCGTGTCATACCCCGCGCGCGCAAACCCGATCCCCTCGACCGGCGTCGGATGGAGCCAGAGCCGGGCCCAGCCTGCGCCAGCCGGACCGGGATCCTGGTCCAACCCCGCGAGCCAATGGTAAAGCCATTCGCCGACGACGCCGTACGCGTAGTGGTTGAAGCTGTTCATCGATACCTCGCCGAAGCCTCGTTCGTGCGTGTAGCTGTCCCATCGTTCCCACAGCGTCGTCGCCCCTTGCGCAATCGAGAAAAGCCAGCCGGGAAAGCCGGTCGACAGCACCGCCCCCGCCGCAAGGTCCGCGCGGCCAAACCGGCTCAGGACCGGCGCGAGCAACGGCGTCCCGACAAACCCGGTCTGCAACCGTCCGCCGGAACGCGCGAGCAACGCGACCAGATGCGCGAGCGCGCGCGGACGCTCCGCCGCCGGCAACAGATCGAAGCCGAGCGCGAGAAGATATCCCGTCTGCGCGTGACCGACGATCCGCCCGGTGCGCGTGAGGAATTCCCGCGCGAAGGCGCGTCGCACGCGCGCCGCCAACCGCCGGAGGCGCGCCGCCTCGGGTTCCCTGCCGAGCACCGCCGCGGCCCGCGCGGTCAGGTCCGCCGACCATGCCAGGTAGGCGGTGGCCACCACCTCCGCCGGGGTCTTCGCGGCATCGGGCGTGCGGGGATGAGCGCTGGGATCCAGCCAGTCACCGAAGGTGAAGGTGGTCGGCACGAGATTCTCAGAATGCGCGGCCTGCCACCGGACCCACCCGCGCATCAGCTCGAAATTCTCCTGCAACATGCGCCGGTCGCCCGTCATACGATAGACCGTCCACGGCACGATCACCGCCGCATCCGCCCACGCAGCCGCCCCGGCTCCCTCGTCCGGCTTTGCGATGAACGGCCATGCATCGGGCGCCACATGCGGGATCGCCCCACCCTCCCGGACCCCATCCTGCAGATCCCGCATCCACTTGCGATAGAACCGCAGCGTGTCCCGGTTGAACGAGGCGGTCCGGGCGAACACCTGCGCATCCCCCGTCCACCCGAGCCGCTCATCCCGCTGCGGACAGTCGGTCGGCACATCCACGAAGTTGCCGCGCAATCCCCATTGGATGTTGGACTGCAACCGCTCCAGGCCGGCATGGCCGACCCGGAAGGTTCCCGACTCGGCCAGCGCGGAATGCAGCACCACCCCGGTCACGGCATCTTCCCGCAGCGGCTCGCACCCGGAAAGCTCGACATACCGGAACCCGTGGTACGTGAACCGCGGTTCCCAGGTTGCTTCGCCATCCGCGCCGAATGTGTATCGGTCCACGCAGCGCGCGCTCCGGTAATTCGCGTTGTACAGCCGACCGTCCTTTTCGAGCATCTCGGCGAACCGCACCGTCACCGTCTGACCCGCCCCGCCGCGGACCCGGATCCGGGCCACGCCGGCGATGTTCTGTCCGAGATCGAACACGTACCTGCCCGGCTCGGGCTCGGCCATCGTCAACGCGGGCAGTTCGGCCGTCGCGCGGATCGGGTCGCACGGCTTGGCTTCCAGCACCGCGCGATCAAGCGGCTCCACCCCCGCTTCCGCCCAGTCCGAATCATCGAACCCGGGACCATCCCACCCCAACTGTTCCAGCCGGGCGTCGTATTCCTCGCCGTCGAGGAGATCCGCCATCCGGATCGCGCTCTCCGCCTGTTTCCAACCCGGACCCGTCACAACCCGCTGCACCCGTCCGTCGGTCCCAGCGATCTCGAGCTGGGCGAGTAATCCGGATGCCGGGCCATACAAATTGCGCCGCTTGGCCCAGCCCACCCGGCCGTTGTGCCAGCCATCCGCCAGCAACGCAGCGAGAACATTCTCGCCCGGCCGAAGCAGCGCGGTGACGTCGTAGGTCAGGTACGCGAGGCGTTTGCGGTAGTCAGTCCAGCCCGGCGCCAACCGATCCTCGCCGACCCGCGTCCCGTTCAGGAACACCTCGTAGAGCCCGCGCGCGGTGACATAGAGCCGCGCCCGTTCGGCCTCTCCCTCTCCCACATGGAAGGTGGTGCGGAGCATGGGGACCGGGCCTGCGGTTTCTGGCCGCGGGACCACCACCCATCGCGCTTTCCAATCGGCCCTGCGCAACAGCCCCATCTCGAACCACGCAGGAGCGCTCCAATCGGAAGGCTCGACGGAGTCCGGACTCCAGACCCGGACCCGCCACCAGACCCGCATCCGGCTGCGCAGCGGGGCTCCGCTCCATTCGATCCCGTGCGTCAGGCGGCTCTCGACCCGGCCGGTATCCCAGAGGTCCGGATCCTCAAGCCCGGCCTCCGAGCTGGCCGCCACGATCCGGTAGGCGGATTGGAGCCGACCGGGGCTGGAGGGATCGAGCCACCAGCCGAACTGCGGCCGGACCGCGTCGATCCCGAGCGGATCCGCGGAGTGTTCACACCTCAGGCGGACCGGGGCGGGGAAAGCTGAGACCATGGAGCATCTCCTATCCGGGGAGCGGGCTTCGGCCAAGCGGGATCATCGGCTCTGCTGGACACGCGCGGATCGGGGCGGCAGGTTGGGCGTGTGATGGAACTCGAACCCGACACGACACCGACCTGGGAAGGGCTGCCCCGTTTTGTGCTGGGCGATTGCGGGACCGACCGGTTTTTCGTGATCCACCTGCACCGCCCGCGCTTCGTGGGGGAGGTTTTCGAGAACGAAGACGATTCGTTCGAGATCGAGCCGCTCTGGATCGACCCCGCTTCCGAAGCAGGTGGCACTGCCGAGCAGGAAGCGCTCATCCGGGACGCGGCGGAATTCTACCTGGAAAGTTTCGAGTGGGAGCGCGACGAGGAACCCGAGGACGATCGCGACCGCTACTGACCCCGCTCGCCCCGTTTTGAGGGTGGTCCGCACGCCCCCACCCAGACGGTTCGCCGTCGCAGGATTTTCTTCGCGCGACACTTGCAACCCGTGCGGGTTCGTACTATAAAAACCGCTCCTTCGCGGAAACCGGGTAGGTACCGAAGTGGCCAAACGGGGCGGACTGTAAATCCGCTGGCTTACGCCTTCAGTGGTTCGAATCCACTCCTGCCCACCATTTCTTCAGCAGGGGTGGATGAGAACGCCGTTCGATTACCGCGCGCCAGCGCTCCCTCCACCCGGCGAACGCCGCCCAACCCGTAAAGACCTCGCCCCAAGCGAGGTCAATCCACTCCTGCCCACCACTTCTCCAGCAGGAGTGGATGAGAACGCCGTTCGACTGCCGGCGTGCAAGCGCTCTTCTTTTTGTGGCCGGAGGCCGCCCATCTCGCAGAGCCCCGCCTTTCGGCGAGGATAATCCACTCCTGCCCACCATTTCTTCAGCAGGGGTGGATGAGAACGCCGTTCGA
>Ga0073934_10008727_pt1 | contig 13371 bp, 14 predicted proteins | sample LarsenN4metaG_FD_76834 | JGI IMG/M metagenome (GOLD analysis project Ga0073934, IMG submission 76834) | Hot spring sediment bacterial and archeal communities from British Columbia, Canada, to study Microbial Dark Matter (Phase II) - Larsen... ...
ACGCGTGATGTTGCACATGCCGGGCGCCAATGTCGAAGGGCTTGACCGGGTGGCCGAGGGCGTGCGTCGCGGCGGTCGGCTAGTTGAGGCGCTGGCGAAGACGACCTATCTTCCGCCCCTAGCTCTCGAGATGCTCAGGGTGGGCGAGGAATCGGGCGAACTCGCGCTGGTGACCCAACGCACCGCCGAGTTCTACGAGGCCAAGCTTTCGGACCGGCTGGATCGCATCGTGGGCGTCATCGGCCCCGCTGCGATCATCGTGATCGCCGCCCTCATCGGCGGGCTGATCCTCTCGATCCTGTCGGCCCTGCTCAGCGTCAATCAACTCGTGCTTTGAGGAGAAGTCTGTCCCATGCCGATCGAGCTGAACCGGAAAGACCGAACGGGGGGGATGATTCAGGCTGACCGCTGGCGCGCCGGGTTCACGCTGGTGGAGATGCTCGTCGTACTCGTCATCATCGGTCTGATCATGGGCTTGGTCGGACCGCGCGTGCTTGGTTACATGACGGATGCCAAACGCAAGGCGGCGAATTTGCAGATCGAAGCGTTCGTGAATGCGCTCGATCTTTATTACCTTGATGCCGGCAAGTACCCCGCTTCCGGCGAGGGCTTGAATACGCTTGTACGGCGGTCCTCATCAGATTCCTCATGGAATGGGCCATACCTGAAGACAGGGCAAGTCCCTGTCGATCCTTGGGGCAATGCGTATATTTATCGCTCGCCCGCCGAGAATGGCCCGTACGAGATCATCTCTTTGGGCTCTGACGGCCGCGAGGGAGGAAGCGACAGTGCAGCGGATATTAAAGGCGGGCCGCACTAGCGGCCGCTTGGAGGCGAGCGCTCCGTCGAAGCGCGGCTTCGTGCTGCTCGACGTGGTGCTGGCGCTTGCGGTGCTCGGCCTCGTTATGCTGATCGCCTGGCCGCATCAAGCCAGAGGCACCGGCGCGGCGCGCCACGCCGCCTATGCCCTGGAAATTGCTGCCCTGCTCAAGAATGATCGCACTGCAGCGGCTCAGCTTGGCCACAACGTGGCAACTGGCATCGATGTCAGTGCGCGGCGCATTGTCAGCGGTTCCACAGGGCGTGCGATCGTGCTGCCAGCGGACCTCCAGCTGGATGTGCTCGCGAGCGGGATTTGCATCAGTGCGCCGGGCAAGTTTGCGATCACCTTCTCGGAAGACGGACGGTCGTGTGGAGCGGTTGTACGGATTGCCAAAGGTGACAGGGATTGGCGCGTGCGCATCAACTGGCTGTCGGGTCAAATCGATGTCATCGCTCCGCAAAGCTGATCCGGAAAAGTCCGGTTTTGCCCTGCTTGAGGTGCTTGTCGCGACCGCCGTCGCCGTCGTGCTGCTGGCGGCGCTGATGCGCGTTTTTTCCTCGGTGTGGCTTGGCATCGGCTCGGTGCGTGAAGAAGCGGAAGCGGCCATCCTCGCCCGCTCTCTGCTGGAAGCTTCCGCCACGAGAAATGGCCTTGCCCCTCATTACGAGGAAGGCAGGACTGCCGGCTACAGCTGGGGACTGGCCGTGGCTTTGGCTCTCAAGGAAGCCGATCCGCGCACCGTCAAACACGACATGCGACGCTGGAGCGGCGAGGCTACCCCAGACGATCCGCCCGGAATCGGCAGCGGATGGCAGCTTTACCGCCTCACCGCGGTCGTGCAGTCCCCGAGCGGACGGAGGACAGTCTTTGAGACGTTACGGCTGGCGCATCCTAAAAAGTAGCCACCATGGTGGCTTCATGCTGGTCGAAGCGCTTGCGGCGCTGGTGATCGCTGCGGCGATTATCGCCATCATCGCCAGCGTGGCCGGACAAACCCTGCGAAACTGGAATCGCGGGCAAGGCACTATCGGCGGCATAGAGATGGCCACGCGCGGACTTGCGCGGCTTTCGCTCGATTTGGCTGCCACTATACCGATGCGCGTGCCCGGCTCGGATTCGGGCGAACTTTTGTTTCGGGGCGACGCGAGGACCGTGATGTTCGTCGCCGCCACCGGCTTCGCCGCAGGCAACCGTGGGGAGGAACTGATCGGGTTTCGTACCATCACCGAGAACAGCAAGGTGACGCTTGTGCGCGAGCGCGGACCCATCTCAGGTCTCGGCAACGTGATGGGTGACCCCGTCGTGCTGCTTTCGGGTCCGTTGCAGTTCCGTTTCTTTTATCGTGATCGTGATGGACGGCGGCTGGACAGCTGGATTCATCGCAGGGATTTGCCCATCGCCATTGAACTTGAGGTGCGCACAACCGCAGGCACGCCCGTCCTGCCGGCTGCGGCTGTCCTCACCGTGCCGGTGAACTACGGCGTGGATTGTCTGATCGCGGAAACCGATGACGAGGATATGGCGGAGCGCTGTAAATCCGGCACTGCGGTTGCCAACGCCGAACTTGCACCTGCGCCCAAGACGAAGCAGCACTGACTATGAACTGCCGTGGATCCATCTTATTGAGCGTGCTTTTGCTGACCGGTCTGCTGGCTGCACTTGCAGCAGTCGGGGTTAGCGTGCAGAAGGCCGCTTATGCTTCAAGCCGAAACTTCGCAGACGATATTCGGGCCGAGCTTGCCGCGCGCGCGGCAATTGAGAGCGTCGTGGCTCGGCTGGGATCCAGGCTGCACCTTTACATCGATGCCGGGTGGATACGTTTCCGCGACACCGTGGTGCACGTGACCATTCGCGACGAAGCGGCGCGCATCGATCTCAATAACGCGGAGCCGGAACTGATTGAGGGCATTCTCCGCGTGGTTGGAGTGGATGCCGAGCAGGCAAAGATCTATGCCGCACGTGTCGTGGATTGGCGCGACGACGATGATGATCCAGAAGAAGGCGGCGCCGAGCGCGATGACTATCGGGCTGCCGGCCGCGTCGACGGTCCCCGTAACGGGCCTTTCCTGCACGTGGCCGAATTTGCGCTCGTGCTGGGAATTCCCCCAGCGGTGGCTGAGGCTGTCTCCCCGTATGTGACGGTAACTAGCGGCGTTGCCGAAATTAACCCCCTGCTGGCCGATCGCGCAGTGCTGGCGGCGGTCCCGGAAATCGATCAAGCGCAATTGCGCGATTTCCTGCATGATCGTGCTGCCTTTTCCAACGAGGCCGAAAGGTTGGTGGATCGCTTGGATTCGGGTTCAGGCTATTTTACCGAGGACAATGGCGCTGCCGTACGTGTCGAGGCGCGCGTGCGGTTTGGTGAGCGTAATGAACGCCGATTCGAGGCCATTATCACGGTTCTGGAAGGTGATAACGAGCCCTACCGCATTCTATTTTGGGACCCGCATCCGCCAGTCAGGACTTTTGCCGGTGGCTGACCTCATGAATTCTGTAACCAACAGCAGTCTTGGGCGCGGCATAAATTGGTGGCTCGATGGCCTGGTGGACGTACTTGTTTGGCTATCGGACCGCCCCCGCCGCGGCCGTGACCTGAAACTTACGCCGACGGCGGACGGCTACAGCTTCGTGCGCTCCGATAGGCTGCTTGGCGCTCGTGCGAACCTTCGGCTTGCCAACGGCGACACGCCTCACTTCAAACCTGAGCGTCTTGCCCGGATCCTGCGTGATCGAAATGTCGTCCTGGTGCTTAAGCCTGACGAGGTATTGGTCCGCACGCTCGACCCCTTGCCGCCTGATAGCCGACCGTTTCTTGACGACATCGTTCGCCACAACTTGGAGCGCCTGACGCCCTGGCTGCCCTTGGACGTGCTGCATGGTTATGCAGTGGAGCGCGCAGGTCCTTCGGACCCCCGTCTGCTTGTCACGGTCGCGGCGACCGCCCACTCTATCATGGACAAAACCATAGCCGCACTGAAGGCCTGCGCCCCACGTAACATCCGCCTGCTTTATGCCGACGCGGCCTCGAGTGTCGGCCCGATCTCCATCCCGGTCGGCTACGACGCAGAGAAAGAGGCCCGGCGCGCCAGCATCCGGCTGAAAGTGCTGGCCGGCCTTGCTATCGCGGGTCTAGCGGTACTTGGGACGGGGATAATGTTGACGGCCGAGTGGCAAGCCGTCGAGAACGAACGCGCAGAGGTGGAGCAAGCAATCACAGTTATTCAGCGCGAGCTTGGTGCGGGCGGAGGTCCTGGCGCAGAACTCAATGCGGTGTTGGCGAGAAAGCGTGAGACACCGCCATCCGTCAGCATTCTCGAAGAATTGTCGGAGCGTTTGCCGGACGACACTTTTTTGACCGAGTTGCGCATGGCCGACGGCCGCGTGCGCATGGTGGGCGTTTCGAGCAGCGTTGCTGCGCTTATTCCGCTTCTCGAAGAGACGCCCGGCTTCACAGGTACCAACTTTTTCGCGCCGACTATGCGCCTGCCTGACGGTCGTGGCGACCGGTTCCATATCGATGCGCACTTGCAAGCGCCTGTGGCAGGTCCGAAATGAAAATCGGCCCGCTGAACCGGCGTGCTTTAGGGGCGGTCGGACTGCTTCTAGCGCTCGTGCTGGCGTTGCTTTTCGCGGGGCAAGCCATAACAACCGCCATTTATACGGAAAATCTTGTGGTGGGAGCCCGAAAGGCCGAACTTGCTACGCTGCAGCGGCGCCTGAAATTGCTCCACAACAGTGAGGCTGGGTCCGGAGCTGCCGCCTTTGAGCCTTTCCTCGAAGGGCCGACTTTATCCCTCGCGGCGAATACCCTGCAGCAACGTCTGACATCGCTGATCGACACGCAAGAGGCAACCCTGCTCTCGATTGGTATCGATCCGCCCAATCCAGGCGAAGAATCAAAGCTTGTTCGCGTACAGGCTACTGCGGAAATGGACATCACGGCCCTTCAGGCAGTACTTTATCAGCTTGAAAGCGAGATCCCGTTTGTTTTCGTCGATTCCCTCGTCGTTGAACGGGTTGGCCCGCAGCAAAGCGCTGGTAGCGACAGCGACGAGGCTGAGGATAAACTTCGCGTGGAGCTGCGAGTGAGCGGGTATTGGCGCGGGCAATGATACGGGCAGTCACATGTTCAGTAGGCCGAACTCTATGCCTGATTGTTGTGGCAACGCTTGTTTGCTGGCAATATGCTCACGCGCCTCACGCGTACGCAGTCGAAGACAACCGCTTCGGTATCGAACTTCCCCCGCTTGAGGAGATGACCGCAACGCGCGAACGGCCGTTGTTCCGCCCAAGCCGCAGACCTCCGGTAATGGCACCGGTCCCGCCAAGGGGGCCGGCCGATCCCGAGCCTGTCGCGGCGCTGCAGCAATCATCTGCGCCGCCTTTTGTGCTAATGGGTATCGTCAGGGGCGACGACCTGGGGATCGCCGTTCTGCGCAATAACGATAGCATGGAAGTCAAACGGGTTCGTTCGGGAGACAAAGTGGCGGGCTGGACGATTGGTGAAGTTGGGACAAGGCATGTCGTACTTCATCGGGATGCAGTTTCCGTGCGGCTACAACTTTTCCAACAGCAGAAACAGAACTGAGCAAAATGGCACGTAAACGATTGACGGTCGACAAGGCGGTTCAGCGCACCAGACTCACCTTACATCCGGCTATCTCTGTGCCGCACCGCGGCCTGTTTCGGCTGCATCGGTTCCCCCCATCCTCGCGTTAACGTGCCTTTTGCGTGGCCTTTCTTGTGGCCGCCTCCTTTGAAGAGTCGACCTCGCGGAAACTCATTGCGTTCGCGATTATGGGTGGCAGAAGCGAACACGCGCAGGCGGGCGCAGCCGACATGGGATGCTTGTTCATCCAGGCGTTCGTCACAGTGCTCTCGCTGATCACTCATCGGAGAGACGGCTCTCGCGACGCAATCTCTTGCTGGGCATCGCTGTTCCTGGAATTCTCGCGCTGCCCATGCTGTCATCGCCGACCCGAGCGGCGGTGTCGATGCTGCGCACTGGCTTGAACCGCAATCTCGTCGAAGGCGAATCCGAGGTCATCCCTGCCGGAAAGCGCAAAGAAAAAGGAAGCGCGGGCGCAAGCACGGTGGTCGCGGTCGTAAAAACGATGGGCGGAGTCGCGGCCACGACCACCACCATGGGCGGTGGCGTTGGCGTGGCTACTACGATGGCTGCTGGATTTGGACTCCAGTTGGCTGGGCTTGGATTTGCCACTGAGCCGAGACGTTAAAAGGTCCTGTCCTAATTAGGAAATTAGGACAGCACCCGGTTAAAGCCGCCGAACGATTGCCGAACATGGGAGAACATTTGCCGCGCAGCTTCGTTTCCGCGCAAGCTTAGCTATTCCTTAACCTCGCTCGGTGCAGCCGCATCCAAACCGCGTCCGTCCAGCGGTGCTCACCGAAGGTATCCTGGCATTTAAGCCGCTAGGATCGGAAGCGGAAATGTGGCGCTGAAGCATCTCGGTCAGCTTCACACCATGTCGCTGCCAACACGAAGCTGTGGAACGCGCCGCTGCCGGCCCCCCTAGTGGTTCCCCAAGCTCGATCGCAATTGAGACCAAAAAATTAGCTTCCTCGTTTTTGTTTAGCAGCCAAAATCAGCTATGGTGGCGAGGCTGGTCAGATTGATAGAAACTTTAGCAAAGGACTCTACCCACTATGTTCACCCGCCTTGCAGTAACTAGCCTTGCGGTCCTACTCCTTGCCGCCTGCGAAGAACCAAAGGAACAATCCAAACAAGAGGAGAAGTCGATATGTAAGGGGCTGAGCGAAACAGATTGCGTAGCCAAAACCGAATGTGAGTGGATTGCCGAAAAGGCTAAGTGCAATAAAAAGAAGGGCGAGGATACGACGCCCTCGCCTCAAACACCCGCACCTGAAACAACTCCTCCGCAATGATGTCCTAAAGCGGATTGGCAACGTCGCAGGTACGAGAGCGCCAATGGCGCTTCCGCAAGGCGCCAACCAGCGTTGGAGCCTGGACTTCCTGTCGGATGCATTCACTGACGGCCGGCGGTTCCGTATCCTGGCGATCGTCGACGACTTCACCCGGGAATGCCTGGCGCTGGTGGCCGATACTTCGCTGTCGGGGTTGCGCGTCGTGCGTGAACTCGATGCTCTCATCGCAATCCGCGGCCGGCCGGCCATGATCGTCTCCGATAACGGCACCGAGCTCACCAGCATGGCGATCCTGCGCTGGTCGCAAGAGCGGCAGATCGAGTGGCACTACATCGCGCCAGGCAAGCCCCGGCAGAACGCCTTCATCGAGAGCTTTAACGGCCGGCTGCGCGATGAGCTGCCGAACGAGACCCTGTTCGCCTCGCTCGTTCATGCCCGCGAGGCCCTGTCACTCTGGCGGATCGACTACAATCCGTCAGCATAGCGGCCTCGGTAACCTCACGCCGGCGGCCTATGCCAACGCTCCCAACACGCAACGGAATGGGGCGCTGCGCTCGATCGGGGGCTTCGCGCCCCCTTCCGTTGCTTCGCCAAGCCAACGGGGCTTAAATCAACCCAGGACTCTACCCATCGCTGGATGAAAGAAGGGCTCAGGTCACCCGAATAAAGTCGGCTTCTGGGCCCCAAGGGGACACGGGTCTGCGTTAGCGATTCCTGCGCTTCGCAAGAATTTGCGGCTTCGCGTTCACGTATTTTCACGTATTGCGGTCTAGTCGCTAGTAAGTTGGCGTGCGCCGGGGATCGTCGTCCGCCAGCGCGATGAAGCGGTCGCGTCGGAAAACGCCGAAACCGTATCGCGTCAGATTGTGGACCAGGTGGGGAGAGAAGCCGGAACGCTGGCATCCCTTGAGTGAGGGAATGTTGCCTATTTCGACGAACGTGATGACGTAGCGCGCCCCAAACGTCGCCGCTTTCTCCGCAATCTGCGACATGGCGGCGGGCATGATGCCGAGACCGCGGTAGCCCGCAGGCGTGTACGCGTTCTCGAGCAGGGCCTCATCCCTGGCGAGTTCGGGGAAGCCACCAAGGCTGCGAATGAAGTCGTTGTCGACGGCGCCTAACAGCCACTGCACGTAGCAGGGGCTGCCGTCCCGTTCGTCGATCGCGACATGACCGCCAGCCAAGTGCTTCTCGGCGAATGCGCGACGCCATGCGATCTCCAGCCGGTCTTGGGCAGACGTTTCTGGGCCGATCTTGAGGAGCTTCGGCAGGTCCTCCGCAACCAGCGGCCGTACCGCGATCGGTATCTTCGCCTTCGGTGCCACGAACGGCACATTCAGGTCGCGCCTGAGGCCGTAGCGGGTTGCCTCAAAGCGAAGGCCGAGGCGGAGACGGCCGACGATGCGGGTCCCGAGCTTTCGTACCCTATCGGCGAAGGCGGGGGCCAGATCGATGGATACGCCGACGGTTCCGGTGCTCATGGGGAGTCCCCTCGTTGCTAACCCGAATCCAAATTCAGTTCGCCGTGATTTCCAACCGCATTCGGCGGTTAGCATTAACGGTGGCAGCGCGCGCCGTCTTACTACTCCTGCAAACGACTGTATCGCTCAGATACCGTTTGCCTAAGCGCGGCTTTTGGAGGAGTTCTCGGGCTCAGGTCAGGGTGACTAAGTGGATTATCGGTCAGCTTAAGTATCGCCCGGTGAGCTTTGTGATTGTGGACCGCTGACCCGAGTTGCCCCCTGGGTGCCATCCTGTCCTGCTCGGGTGGCGGAGGTGATGGTGCGCTCACGCATCGCCCTAGAAGGCCAACGATTGTCGCCTCTAACCGACCCCGCCGATGGCGAGGGGCTTTGACGGCGCCTTAGCCAAGGCTAGGAGACCTACCCATCATCTAAAGCTCCTCAAATAGGTTGCCCAAAAGGAGCACGGCATAGCTGGTCAGCAGGATCGTGAAACCGCTGTGGGTGTACGGGATCGGCACATTGGCGTAGTGGATGCTGGCGGCCAATCCTGCCAATGCGACAGAGATGAGAAGGGTCAGGCTTTTCGGTGGAGTGAGCTGAAGCATTGTTGCCCCCTGCAAGGCACGGAAGCGAGCGATCATAACATCTCTATCGCCCGTGTCGGGACAACTCAAGGCAAGCACTTGCTCCGTTGGGAGAGTGGTGCCTTTGGATGCGCGATCTCGGCGGAGTTCAACTTGCGACCTTTGAACCGGGGGAGGTAGCTCTTCCTTCGCCGTTGCAGAGAGGACACGACTAACCAACTGCCTTGCTGATCACTTTTGCGCCTGATGCAGTGTCGCCTGACGAAGACGCAGCAGAAAGCGCTCTCGAGCTACCGGCGCCGCCTCAAGCGGCGCGGCGTGTTCGCCTTGAAGTCCACGTCCGCAAAGACGATGCCGCGCTCGTGCGCGGGATGGTGAAGGCGCTCGGCGACCAGGGGTGAGCTAGATCCGCGCATGGCTCGCGCTGGGCGGTAGCACGCCCTTCAAGTCGTAGATCAATCCGCCTGGCGCGAGCAGCGCCTTGATGCCCTTTTCGCCGAGCTTGGCGATCTCGTCGTGCTTCACCGCGAGAATGACCGCATCGAACGGGCCTTGCGGCAGTTCGTTGGAGAGCGCAAGTCCGTATTCCTGCTCGGCGAGCGCCGCATCGGCCAGCGGATCGTAGATCACCACCTCACTGACAAAGTCGCGCAAAGACCGCACGAGATCGGCGACCTTGGTGTTGCGCGTATCTGGCACGTTCTCCTTGAAGGTGAAACCCATCACCAGCACGCGGGCGCGATCGATCGATTGCTTGCGCCTCAGCATGGTCTTGATCACGTCGTTGGCGACATAGGCGGCCATGCCGTCATTGATGCGGCGCCCGGCAAGGATCATCTGCGGGTGGAAGCCGATCTCTTCAGCCTTGTGCGTCAGATAATAAGGATCGACGCCGATGCAGTGGCCGCCGACGAGGCCGGGGCGGAAGGGCTGGAAGTTCCATTTGGTGCCGGCCGCCTCCAGCACCTCGCGCGTCTCCAGGCCCAACTCCTTGAACAGCATGGCAAGCTCGTTGACGAGCGCGATTGAGACATCACGCTGGATGTTCTCGATGACCTTGGCGGCTTCGGCGACGCGGATCGAGCTGGCGCGATAGGTGCCGGCGGTGACGACCGAGGCGTAGACTTGATCGATGAGGTCGGCCGCTTCGGGAGTGGAGCCCGCGGTGATCTTGACGATGTCGGGGAGGCGGTGGGTCTTGTCGCCGGGATTGATGCGCTCCGGCGAATAGCCGACGCAGAAATCCTGGTTCAGGCACAGTCCGGACGCCTGCTCGAGCTCCGGCACGCAGATCTCTTCGGTGGCGCCGGGATAGACCGTCGACTCGTAGACCACGACCTTGCCGGGGGCGAGCACGCTGCCGACCAGGCGGCTTGCTTCAATTAGTGCGGAGAGGTCCGGGCGCTTGGCCTGATCGACCGGCGTCGGAACCGTGACGATATAAAGATTGCAGTCGCGCAGCGCCTCGATCTCGGCGGAATAGTCGAGCGATTTCGCCGCGGCAAACTCCGCCTCAGTCACTTCGCGGGTGCGATCGATCCCGCGCTTGAGCTCGGCCACGCGCCCTTCATCGATGTCGAAGCCGGTCACAGGGAAACGCCGCGCGAGATAGACGGCAAGCGGCAGACCGACATAGCCGAGACCGATCACACCAATCCGCAGCTCGGCAAGGGCGGGCAACTTCATCGCTCTTCCCCGTATGAGAGCAGAGGCTAAAGCCAAGAGGAACCGGGAAACCGACTCGCGGCAAAAAGAGGTCAAATTCGGCCCGCCGCGTTGTTAGCTTTTGCCGCAGGTGAAGTCCAGGAGCCGCAAACGCCTATCGGAGGCCGATTTTGGACAAGATTGGGTGCAAGGGAACGCTGCGGGGTCAGGGGCTTTATCCTCGAGATGAACGCAGCCTGAATGCGCCGCACAGGGGCGGTTCAAATTGAGGCGTCTAAAGAGACTGACGGGGACGGCCCTTCGGCGATTACCCAAGCGGATCGCCAAGGCGTCAGGGCCCGAGGAGAACTAGGATCATGACCCTTTTCAATCGCAAGCTCCATTGCATCGCCTTAGCGGGCGCCATCACGATCGCGGCATGGGCCGGCGCTGCGCCGGCACAGGCGCAAGGGCAATACGCCCGTCCGAACGGCTATCCCGTCACCAATGTCAATCTCAGAGCCGGCCCCGGTACCTACTATCCGGTCATCCTCGTGGTGCCGAGGCATGCGCCGATCAGCATTCTCGGCTGCCTCGGCGACTACACCTGGTGCGATGTGCTGTTCCAAGGCAATCGCGGGTGGATGCGCTCGATCTATATGCAGAAATGGTATCAAGGATACTACTACGCGCTTGGCGATTGGGCCCCGCGGCTCGGCATTCGCGTCATCTCTTTCGACATCGGCCCGTATTGGGATTCCTATTATCGCGATCGCCCGTTCTATCGCGATCGCGGGCGATGGGGCGCGCCCTTCGGTGAGGGATGGACCAATCGCGCGGTGTTCTACAACCGGCTCGCGCCTTACGGGAACTGGATCTGGCTGCAGGGCCAATATGTTTGGGTGCCGCGCAATGTCGGACCCTATTGGCGTCCCTATACGGTCGGACGCTGGGTCTTCACCGACCGGTACGGATGGATGTGGGTGTCCAGCGAGCCGTTCGGCTGGGCGACATATCATTATGGCCGCTGGGGCTTCTCCAAAAGGGTCGGCTGGTTCTGGGTGCCCGGCAATCGCTGGGCGCCGGCTTGGGTGTCATGGCGCCAATCCACCGACTATCTCGCCTGGGCGCCGCTGCCGCCGACGCCCGACGAAGGCTTTGGTCTCAGCATCAGGGTCGACACCATCCCCGATTATTACTGGCAGGCCGTGCCGACGCAGTCCTTCCTCTCGGTCGATCTCTCCGGAGTCATCGTCCGCGACAGGAACCGCTTCAGGCCGATCCTGCAACAAACGCGGCCGATCGGTAACGTCACGGTGGTGAACAACACCACCATCGTGAACAATGTCGTCAACATCACCCATGTCGAGCAGATGACCAAGAAGAAGGTCGTCGTGCATAAGGTCGAAAGAACCAAGGACGAGAAGCTTGCCGGCAAAGTCGAAGGCGCCACGATCGAGGTCTTCCAGCCGGCTGCCGAAGAGGCGCCTCCGACGGTAGCGCCCCCTGAGGCAAAGCCGATCGAAGAAGTCGCCGCGCAGAGCGAGACGAAGGTGCAGGCGGAGGACGCGCCAAGCACCGAGGACCTGCTCGTTCCGGAGGAGATCAAGAAGCTCCCGGGGAAGAAGGAGGGAACGGCGTCCGAGGAAGCAGCAGCGCCCCCACCCCCGCCCGCGCCTTCCGCTACACCTGAGGCCGCAGAAGAGGCAGCGCCCCCGCCGCCACCTCCGCCGGCAGAGGAGGAACCTGCTCCTGCTCCGGCAACCGAGGCCCCTCCGCCGCCACCGGCTGAGGACATGCCATCCGCCCCGCCGGCAGAGGAAGGAGCGCCGCCACCACCACCGCCTGCGGCAGAACAGGAAGCTCCTCCGCCGCCTCCCGCCACAGAGGAAACTCCCCCGCCGCCTCCTCCTGGGGGCGAGGAAGCTCCACCACCGCCGCCTGCGGCCAAGGAGGCAGTTCCTGCCCCGGCACCGCCGGCAGAGGTGCCTACGCCGAAGCCCAAGAAGCAAAAGGGGGAGGAGCGCAAGAAGGAGAAGGACGAGTCCGAGCCTCTTGAGATGCAGGCACCGCCCCCTCCGCCGCAAGAGGATGTGGCACCTCCACCGCCAGCACCGCCCGCGCCAGGGGAAGGCGCAGAGCCGCCTCCACCGCCCGCACCAATGGGCGAAGAAGCGCCGAAGCAGGGCAAGAAGGGGAAGAAGCAGAAGGGCAATCAGGGGCCGCCGCCCCAAGAAGGAGCTCCGCCGCCGGAAGGTGCGCTGCCGGTGCCGAGAACGATGCTCGGAACGCCGATGCAAATGCTGCGGCCTCCGCCGCCTTCAGCCGGCGAAGCGCCGCCCGAGGTCAAGGCGAACGACAAGCCAAAGGGCAAGAAGGGCAAGCCGCCAAGTGAAGCTTGTCCTGAAGGCACCGTTCCGCTTGAGAATGGGACCTGCGCCCCGGCGGAATAGCGAGCCCAACCAAGCCCAACTTAAAAGTCAAGCAGGGGCGCCGGAGAAACCGGCGCCCCTTTTGCTTGGCGAGAGGGCTCAGTCGCAGAAAGCGGTTATGCTAGACGCGATCGAAGAGGGAGTGACCGTGATGCTGGTGGGTGTGCCCAAGGAGATCAAGGACAACGAGTTCCGTGTCGGCTTGATACCGGCAACAGCAGAGGAACTCGTTCGCCGCGGCCATAAAGTGCTGGTCGAAACTGGAGCGGGCTTAGGTGCCGGATTTACCGACGAGACCTACTTAGCGGCGGGCGCGGAGATGGCGGCAGGCCCAAAAGAAATATTCGAGCGTGCCGAACTCATCGTCAAAGTCAAAGAGCCGCTCGCGGCTGAGCGCAAGCTGCTCAAGCGCGATCAAGTCCTCTTCAGCTATCTTCACCTTGCTGCGGACTTCAAGGAAGCCGAAGAGTTGGTGGAGAGCGGCGTGACGGCCATCACCTACGAGGCGGTCACCG
>Ga0073934_10008728_pt1 | contig 13370 bp, 9 predicted proteins | sample LarsenN4metaG_FD_76834 | JGI IMG/M metagenome (GOLD analysis project Ga0073934, IMG submission 76834) | Hot spring sediment bacterial and archeal communities from British Columbia, Canada, to study Microbial Dark Matter (Phase II) - Larsen... ...
CGAGCTGCTCGCCGGCGTCGTCGGCGATGTCGCAGGCCATGTCGAACGTGTCGGCGATCTTCCGCTGGTTACCGATGGGATCCTTAAGCCAGTCGGCCGGCCCGCAGGCGGAATCGATGCGCACCACGCCGTAGGGGCGGATGCCCAGCTCGCGCAGCCGCCGGGCAATGTCGCAGCCCTTCTGCACCTGCTTGAGGAAGTTGCGGCGACCGTCGCCGCTATCGAGCGCCGCCCCGCCGCCCGTGCCGCCCCACACGGGCGCGACGACGGAGCCGATGTTGAGATTCCGCGAAGACGCCTTGTCGGCGAGCTTCTTCAGATCGTCGTCGGTGGCGTCGATGCTGATGTGCGGGTCGAACAGGAACAGGTCGAAGCCGTCGAACTTGACGCCGTCCACCTCGGCCGACGCGGTGTAATTGAGCATGGTGTCGAGGTCGATCGTCGGTTCGGCCCCCGGGGAACCTTTCCCGACGACACCCGGCCAGGCGGCATTGTGAAGTTTGGGATAGTTGTTGCGGCGCATGCGGTTCGCTCTCAAAAAAGTGGTCAATTGGGAAGCTTCGGGAACAACGATTCGACCGGCACGCGGAATCCCGGCAGTTCCGGTTCTGCGGTCAGTTCGTGGCGCGCAGTAAAGATCTGCGCTTCGCCATCAGGCCGGTTGACGGTGACGCGGCGGAGTTCGACGTCGACGATCCAGACCTGTTTCACGCCGGACTCGAAGAAGACGCGAATGCGGTCCACGACGTCCTCGTGCGTGTCGGAGCCGGAGAGGATTTCAATAGCGATGACCGGCGGACCCTCGAACTGATTTCCAAAGCACGCGGCAGAGACGTGTTCCGGTCCAACGAAGTACGCGACATCGAGGCCAACCACTCGCTCCGGATCGCGGCTTAGGCGGCAACGCGCTTCGCCACCGGCGATCACGCCTTCAATTTCAGGATGTTGATCGAGCCAGTTGTTAAGAACCTGGGCGATGCGGGCCATCCCGGTCGAATGCCGTGAATTCCGCGTCGTCATGCTGGCCCCCCACTCGACAATCTCACCGTCGATCAGCGCCAGCCGTGTTCCTTCCGGCGCCGCGGCTTCGGCGCGGAGAAAATCCTCAAGTGTGGCGGGTTTGGTCGTTGCAGTGGCCATAATTCCATCCTACCGCTTATGCGCCCCGACTTCCGGTGCGTCCTTCTGCGCTTCCGGGCCGAAGTAGCGCAGGCCGACCAGCGGGTCGGTGCCGGTGTTCTCGAACGTTATGCCTTCCGCGGCGGCTTTCGCGGTGACGAACACCTCGTCCATCGTCATCTGGCCGAAGCGGATCATCGACGGGGTTTGCAACTTCAGTCCGTTCACGCGGCCTTCACCCTGCACGGTGATCCAACCGTATGCGCCGCCGTCCTTGATGGTGGCCTTTGCGCCGGGATTGACCGTCAACTCCTTGGCAGTGAAAAGTTGCTCTTTCTGAATGCGGCCGTAGACGATCCAGCGGTCGATGTAGCCGTCTTTGTCACTTCCGGAACAGACGATCGGTTCGAGATAGTGGCTGTCCTTGAAGTTGGGATCGACGTTCCCCTCCCAGTCGAGCGCATCCACGAGGTATGCGTTGTCGTTATGCTTCTCTTTGGGGAAGTCCTTCGTCAACAGCGACCGTGGCACCGCGCGGCCTTCCACCATCGATTGATACATGCCGAACACGTCGCTGCCCCACTGTGGCTCATAGGTGAGCAGCGAACCGGGCGCGTGCAGGATGCAGGGCGGAATGAGCCACCCGGTGCCGACTTTGAGGCGGTACGCCTTCGACAGGTCGAGGATGCCGTTGTCGCCGTCGTTCCAGCGGTCGAGGCAGTCGATCACCTGCTGCTTCTTCGTTCCCGGCTCCAGTCCCATGAAAGTGTAGGGGAAATTGTTGCCCACGTTGTTGAGCTGCGGAGGGAAGTAATAGCTCTCCGGTTTGCCTTCCTGGCCGACGAGTTTGGCCTGCTCGGCGTTCTGATGCATGTGGTGCGGAATGGGGCCCATGTTGTCGAAGAACTTCGAGTAAACCGGCCACTTGTGGTACTTGTTCCAGATGTAGTCGCCAACGATCTCGGCGCCCATCTCGGCCACGACGTCGCGCAGCAGGAATTTCTCGTTGCCGGCGACGCAATAGCTGAGGCCTTCGTCGTGATTGCGGTTCTCGTTGGCGGCTTCGGTGGTGGAGGCGAACCAGCGCTCGTCGATGCCGCCGCGGTGCGTGCCGAGTGCGTAGTAGTCGTGCGGATGCAGCTTGAGCCTTCGCCCCGGCTGCAGGAACGACCGCGGCACCCACGTGGGGGCCAGCCGCAACACACCTTTGCCTTCCGACAACGCCGCCGATGCCAACGCTTTGACGCTCGTCATGAGACCGATTCCCCGATGTTGACCTACGTTGCGGTTTCACGTGTCGGCGATCAGGCGTCAGGCAAGATGCGGAGGGTCAGCGCGAAAAAGCGTCTCGCTGCTCTTTCCTGACACCTGCTGCCCGACGCCTTCGTCGTCGTCATTGTGACGGTGGGAATCGGTTTTTGCAAAGGGCCTCGACGCGACCGCGATCCTGCGCAACCTCTCGTGTGTGAGCGTTTCTCGAAGCGTTGGTGAGTTCTTCCTACGCCCAAGCGGCTGCGTCAGGGGTTCCAACTCCAATCCTCTTCGCGGCCGTTGTGCCTTGGCGGCTTCTCAGGAATCGTCCGCGTCAGAACCACTTGCTGCGCAGAAAGAAGTACGTCATCGCCGCGGGTACAATCACGCAGGCGGCCACCGTGCCGCCGAGCACCCAGTTCGATTGGTACGGCAGGTGGGCGAAGTTCTGGCCCCAGAAGCCCGTGATGAACGTGAGCGGCATGAACACGGCGCTGAGCAGCGTCAGCCGCTTCATAATCTCATTGGTTCGCTGCGACGCCGACCACAGGTAGGCATCGAGCGCGTTGCCCAGCAGGTCGCGCGTTCCTTCCACCCATTCGTGGATGCGGAGCACGTGGTCGTACACGTCGCGGAAGTAGACCGCGGTGTGCGAATCGATCCAGCCTTCGCCCCGCTTGGCCAGCAGTCCGAATACGTCGCGCTGCGGCGCTAGGACTTTGCGCAGCTGGACGAGCAGGCGCTTCAAGCGAAAGATGTCGGTCAGTTGCACTTTCTTGCTTTGGCCGAGCACCTGGTCTTCGACGTCTTCGACCTGCGAGGCGATGTCGTCCAGCAGCGGGAAGAAGGAATCGACGATGGCGTCGCAAACCAGGTAGCAGACGAAATCGACGCCGCGCCGCACCAGCGCGGGCTCGCTCTGCAGCCGTTTCCACACGGCCTCGAGCGGCGGGATCGGCTCGACGTGCACGGTGACGAGGTAGCGGTCGCCGAGGAAGTTGTGTAATTCCAGCACCTCGAGCGGTTCCAGTTCGGACGACGTCAAGCGGAATCCGTGCGTGACCAGAAACACGTACTGGCCATATTCCTCCAGCTTGGGGCGCTGGTCGAAGTGGGAGCAGTCTTCGATGGTGAGGGGGTGAAAGAGAAACCGCTCGATGAGCAGCTCCAGCAGGTCATCGTCTTGCTTTTCGAGGTCGATCCAGCGGAGCACGCCTTCGGGCGGTGGCGCGACGCGTTCGGTTCCTTGACTGACAGTGGCGACGCCGTTGGGGCCGACCTCTAACACGCGAAACATGGTTGGGCCTCTCGTGAGAGCCGCGGCGGCATCATTCGCGTTCCACATCGCCGCGGCGCTGCAGCCAGTGTGCCAACATCCAACACGCGAGCGCCCACGACAGCCCGGCGGTCCAGCCGGCCAGCACGTCGGTCGGATAGTGGACGCCGAGGTACACGCGGCTGACCCCGACGATCAGCGTGAGCATCATCGCCACGCACAGAATGTAGGCTTTGAGCCGCCGGCGTGCGACGACCGCGGAGAGCAGCGAACCCAGCGTGATGTACACCACCGCCGACACCATCGAATGCCCGCTGGGAAAACTGCTGGTGGAGACGTGCGAGAGGTGCGGCACCACATCGGGCCGCGGCCGTGCGAAATAGTACTTCAGCAAGAACGTGAGCAACATGCCGCTGATGGACGCCGCGAGCAGGAATTGCGACATGTGGGCCTTGCGGTCGAGCCACAGGTAGCCGGCCACGGTCAGGGTGAAGAACACCAGCCAGCCGACGCCGCCGAGGGCCGTGGCGTCGCGTCCCATTTCCTGCAGCCAGGGAGGGCCGATCGGCTGGGAGAGGTCGTTCGGATTGCGGAAGGACTTTACCGCCCATTCGTCGAACAAGTGCGTGTCGCCTTCCATGACTTCGCCGGCAATCAGCACGAACGCCCACGTTCCCGCGATCACCAGCAGGGTCGACACCAGCAGCATCGGCTCGCGCTCGCTGAGCCACGCAATGGTCACCTGGAGCACGCGACGCAATTTCGCGCCGAACCTCATCTCGCCGGCTTTCCGCTATTGGTTCGATTCCCGGCCGGGAATGAAAAAGTGTATGTCCGCGGCGGGAGAGTTTCCAAGAGGGACAATTGGGCGGACCGCCGGCCGCCATGTTACAATCCTCCCCCGTTCCCTGATTCGTCCAACGCCTGTTGGAGTTTTGCCATGTCGTTACGGAGACTTTTCAGTGCGGCCGTGTGCACGTTGTGTGGTGCGGCGTGCCTGGCGGATGACGGCCTGCGCGAGCGGCTCAAGGACGCCAATGGGGTGCGAACCGACGTGTGGGTCTACAACGACATCCAACAGGCGATGGCGGAAGGCAAGCGGCAGAACAAGCCCATCTTCGTCACCTTCCGCTGCGTCCCGTGCAAGGACTGTGCAGCCTTCGATGCCGACGTCGCCAACGGCAACGAGCGCGTGCGGGCCGTCGCCAAAGACAAGTTCGTGTCGGTCCGTCAGGTCGAAATGAAGGGCGTCGACCTGTCGCTGTTCCAGTTCGACCACGACCTGAACTGGGCGGGCATGTTCATCAACGGCGACGGCGTGGTCTACGCGCGCTACGGCACGCAGAGCGCTGAAGGGTCCGACGCGTACAACTCCATCGACGGGCTCCTGAACACCATGAATCGCGTCCTCGAGCTGCACGCCGGCTATCCCGGAAACCTCGCCGAGCTGAAAGACAAGCGCGGGACGGACAAGCCGGTCAGCAGCGCCCTCGAGTTGCCGGGCCTGCGCAACCCCGAGAAGTACGCCAAACAAACCGAACGCAGCAACTGCATCCACTGCCACAACATCCACGATGCCGAGTACCAGCACGCGCTGAACACCGGCACGTACTCCATTGAAATGCTCTGGAAGTACCCGCTGCCCGACAACATTGGCCTCAAGATCGATCGCAAGAGCGGCGTGCGGATCGAGCAGGTCGTCGCCGGCTCGGCTGCTGCCAGCGCGAAGCTTCAGCCCAACGAAGACGTGCTCCGCATGAACGGCCAGCGCATCACGTCCATTGCCGACATGCAGTGGGTGCTGCACCACCTGCCGAACACCGACACGCAGGTCGAGGTGGAAACGAGCCGTTCGGGACAGCACACAGTGCGGCTGCAGGCCGGCTGGAAGAAGAGCGACTTCTCCTGGCGCGGATCGATGTGGAACGCCCCGCCCCGGTTTCAGGCGTGGCTTCCACCGTTGTCCGACGAAGCGCGAACGAACCTGGGGATCCCGGAAAGCGACCTGGCGCTGGAGGTCCGCTGGATCAACCGCGAAGGCAAGGCCGGCCAACAGACCTACGACGACGGCCTGCGCGAAAAGGACGTCATCGTCGCCATCGCGGGCCAGCCGCTACGAATGGACACCCGCCATTTTCAGATGCACGTCAAGCTGAATTACAAGGTCGGCGACACCCTCCCCCTGACCGTCCTCCGCAACGGCGGTCGCAAAGAGATCAACATCCGTCTGGTGGAATAGCCGCGCAAAGAGTGCCTCAAAGCCGTCGGAATGCTTGTTCTCTGGCTGCTGCCTGAGAACGGGAATCGCGCGCATGACTGACGCAACGCGTGCCGGCGTGCGGAATCCGCAACACCGGCCTTGCGATCGCCCAGTGCCCACGGGCACAATGAGCGCCTCGTCCCAAACAACACATCGGTGACGGTCTCCGCTCGCCCGAACGGATCTTCTTTTGACACAACTACCAGCGCGGCTTCTTTCGAACTGGATCGCCCGGTTCTTGTGGTGCTTCCAACTCCCGCCGCTGGCCCTGCTGGTCGTGCTCGGACTTCAGGCCGCAGCACTAGGCGAGATGGATGAGGCGGCAACCAGCGCCAATGATCGCATCCTGCGGGGAGTGGACCTCGACGGGCGATTGCACGAGTTCGCCGCGAGTGCCGATTGCCGGGGCGTGGCCGTCGTGTTTCTGGCGACGCAGTGTCCCATCAGCAACGGATCGCTCCCCGAACTGGCCCGGCTGGCGGCGAATTACAAGCACCGCGGCGTTGAATTCTACGGAGTCATCTCCGACCCTGCCGTCAGCCGCGCCGATGCTGTGCGCCATCGCGACGAGTACCGCATTTCCTTCCCGGTGCTATTTGATGCCTCGGCCAACTTGCGGCGGAAGCTCAAGCCCACACACACACCGCAGGCGCTCGTCCTCGCTCCATCGGGCGAACTGTTGTATTCCGGACGAATCGACGACCGTTACCCGAGCGTTGGTCGCAAGCGTGACGCGGCGTCGAGTCACGAATTGGATGACGCGTTGAAGGCGGTCGTGTCGGGTCGGAAGATTGCCGTGCCGCGGACTCAGCCCGTGGGATGCGTTCTGGAAGAACCGCCGGCTGCCGCGGTCCACGGCAGCGTCACATTCAACCGCGACATTGCTCCCTTGATGTTGACGGCGTGCGCGGAGTGCCATCGGCCTGGCGAAGCGGGACCATTTTCGCTGCTGACCTACGACGACGCGTGCCGGCACGCAAAGCAAATCGCCGATGTGACCGAGCGCCGCGTAATGCCGCCGTGGCATCCCGCCGACGGCTTCGGACGATTTCGCGACGAGCGACGCCTGAAGGACGACGAACTGGCGCTGTTCCGGCAATGGGTGGCAGACGGAAAGCCCGAAGGGGATCCGCAAGATCGCCCCGCCCAACCCAAGGTCGTAACGAGATGGCGCCTGGGCAAGCCCGATCTCGTGTTGAAGATGAAGGAGCCGTTCGTGTTGTCCGCAGACGGTCCCGACGTGCATCAGCACTTCGTGCTGCCGAGCGGGCTGAAGACGAATCGTCTGGTGGCGGGAGTCGAATTCCGGCCCGGCAACCCGCGGATCGTTCATCATGCTTCGTTCTACATCGACACCAGCGGCGCCGCACGGAAGCTGGACGAGCGCGACCAGCTCCCCGGCTATGGCAGCTTCTCGGGACCGGGTTTCGAGAACTACGGCTCGCTGCGCAGCTGGCTGCCGGGCATGACGCCGCGGCGGTTGCCGCGGGGAATGGGCGCGCCGTTGCCCGCACACAGCGACCTGGTGCTGGAGATCCACTACCAGCGCAGCGGAAAAGTCGAGTCCGACCAGTCGAGCGTGGGGTTGTTTTTTGCCGAGTCATCGGCGCGGCAACTCGTGATGGAACTGCAGGTCATGAATAAAGACTTGAGCATTCCGGCCGGTGAGCCGCGGCACTATCACCGCGCGGCCTACACCGTGCCGGTGGACGTTACCCTGTACGACGCCGCACCGCACATGCATCTGCTCGGGCGGGAAATGAAGGCGACGGCGCGGCAGCCGGACGGCGTCGTCAAGCCCCTGGTGTGGATCAAGGACTGGGACTTCAACTGGCAAGGCCAGTACGCGTTCGTTGATGCCATCCGCTTGCCGAAGGGAACGCGGATCGACGTCGAGGCGTGGTACGACAATTCGGCTGGCAATGCGCTCAATCCGCACTCGCCCCCGCAAACGGTCTCCTGGGGCGAACAAACGCGCGAGGAGATGGGCCTTTGCCACTTCCACTTTACGTGCGACAACCCCGACGATCTGGCGACCATCCGGAGCGATTATCGCGCGTACGTCTCGCAGCAGCAGGAAGCCTACCGGCACCGCCGGCAAGGAGAGGGCGCGCCACTGCGGTAGGTGGAAACCTGGACGACGCCGGAAAACGAGAGTCCCGCCGCGCCTGTTGCGGGCGATGCCTTGATGTGGGTCTGCGCTACCGCAGTCGCGCCAGTGTTTACGGCTAATCCGGATTATTCGTGGGCATTCGCAATAAATACGCCTCCGAGAGCATCCAACGTGTTGAGTTAGAGTACGTTGGACAGCAGTCAGGATGCGTGGGATGAGTGTACAAGGTGCGCGGCAGCTTGTCTTGCCGCGATGAATCGACGACTGGCGTTAGTTTCACATCGGCGATATCGAACACGCCTCTTGCGGCTGCGCCGCCCGGCTACGGGAATGGCCGGGCCACCCATCGTGTCGCCTCTCCTGCAATCGTCGCATCGTGAATTGCTGCGACGATCTACCGCGTCGCCTGGGTTGGAGATATTCTTCAGTGGGAGGTCGTGGCTCCGTGAACCGTTGGGTTTGGCTGGTCGTCGGTATTGTTGCCAGCGCTGCGCATGCGCAGGAGTCGCCCCCCGTCTTCGAGGACGACATCCGGCTGATTCTCAAGGCCCATTGCGTCGCGTGTCACGGGGAGAACGAGCAGCTTGAAGCGGGCCTCGATCTGCGGCTGGTGCAATCGATTCGCACCGGCGGCGAGAGCGGCCTGGCGCTGGTGCCAGGCAAACGGACCGAGAGTCTGCTGTATCGGCGCATCGCGGCCGGCGAAATGCCCCCGGAGGGCAAGACGCCGCTCACCGCCGCCCAGCGAGAGCTGATCGGCCGCTGGATTGACGGCGGCGCGCGGACGCGCGGCACTGACGAACAGGCCGATGAGTGGGGCATGACACCCACGGATCGCAGTTTCTGGTCTTTCCAACCGCTCCGCCGGCCAGACATTCCGGACCTCAAAGCCGCCGCGTGGCCGCTGGGTCCGCTGGATGCTTTCGTTCAGGCGCGACTGGAGGCGAACGGCCTGCAGCCGTCGCCGCGCGCCGCCCCGCGCGACCTGGTGCGGCGATTGTCGTTTGCACTGCGGGGCTTGCCGCCGTCGTGCGACGAGGTGGACGCGTTTTCCCGCGATGCATCGGCGGACGCGTACGCAGTGCTGGTGGACCGCTATCTGAACTCGCCGCAGTTCGGGGAACGCTGGGCGCGACTGTGGCTCGATCTCGTCCGGTACGTCGACGAGGCGCCCAATTACCTGTCCAGTGCTGAGCGCGCCTGGCTATATCGCGATTGGGTGATCCGGGCCTTCAACGAGGACCGGCCGTACGACGAGTTCGTCCGTCTGCAACTGGCCGCGGACCTCATCCAGGACATCGCTCCCGACGATCTCGCCGCATTGGGCTTTCTGGGGTTGAGTCCCACGTACTGGAAAGAGCTGCGGCTGGCGCCGGACGTCATCAAGACGGTGGTTGCCGAAGAATGGGACGAACGGATCGACATGGTCTCGCGGACGGTGCTGGGGCTGACGGTGTCGTGCGCCCGCTGCCACGATCACAAGTTCGACCCGGTGACGCAGCGGGACTACTACGCGCTCGCCGGAGTCATCGCCAGTACGCAGTTGGCCGAGCGTCCGCTGTTGCCTCCGCGAGAGGCGGCACAGGTGCGGTCGGCCCGGGCCGTCGTCGCGGGATGGGAGGCGCAACACAAGGCGATCAACGACCCGACGTCCGATTTCAGCCGGGAATTGCAGGACGCCATCGAGCGCTTTCGGGCGGAAACGCCGCATTTTGACGCTCCCTGGGCCCATGTGGTCGAGGATGCGTTTGTCGACGTCCTGCCGCTGGGGGACGATCAAACTCAGTTGGCGTACCGCGCCGGGGAAACGCGCGACCTGCCGGTGTTTCGGCGCGGCAACCCCTCCGACCCCGGCGAGGTGACGCCGCGACGATTTCTGGCCGTGCTGTCCCCCGGTCCGCCGCGGCCGTATCGTCGCGGCAGCGGTCGTCTGGAGCTGGCGGAGTCGTTGCTCACCGAGGCCCAGGGACTGACGGCGCGGGTGTTCGTGAACCGCGTCTGGAGGCAACTGTTCGGCCGCGGTCTGGTGCAGACTCCCAGCGATTTCGGCCGTCAGGGCGAACGCCCGACGCACCCGGCCTTGCTGGAGTATCTGGCAAGTCGTCTCGTGGAAGAGCACTGGTCGTTGAAGCGGATCGTTCGCGAGATGGTTCTGTCAGCGACGTATCAGCAATCGAGCCAGCACAACCCGCGGGCCGCCGCCCGGGATCCCGAAAACGCGCTGTTGTGGCGGATGAATCGTCTGCGGCTGGACATCGAGCCGTGGCGCGACTCTCTGCTGATGTCCACGGGTGCGTTGGACGACCGGCTATTCGGCCCGGCGCAGCCGGTCGATAAGGCGAACTTCGCACGGCGCACGCTCTACGGAAAGATCGTCCGCGAAGAATTGCAGACCATGCTGCGGTTGTACGACTTTCCGGAAGCTGCCGCCCATTGTCCGGCCCGCGAGCACACCACCACGCCGCTGCAGCAGCTCTTTGTGCTCAACGGACCGCTGCTAAAGGAACTGGCGGCGGCCCTGAACGCGCTGCGCGAGCAGCAGGTCGGACACCAATCGCCGTCGCAGCAGATCGATTGGTGCTATCGGCGGCTGTTCCAACGGCCGGCAACGGTGCGAGAACGACAACGCGGAATGGCGTTCGTGCAGTCTCTCACCGATGACGGCGAAGCAGCCAACACCGCCTGGCGGTCGTACCTCCAGGTGCTGCTCGGATTGAACGAAACGATGTACGTGGATTGACGCAATGCGCGAAGTCGTCGGCGATTGTCTGTCCCGGCGCGCCGCCGTGCAGCGGCTGGGCGGTGGATTCGGAGCGGTGGCGCTGGCGCAGATGTTGTCCTCAACGACAATCGCTGCACCGCACGCCGCGCCGCGGGCCAGGCGGGTCATTCAACTGTTCATGAACGGCGGCCCGTTCGGCCCCGATTTTTTCGATCCGAAACCAGCGCTCAAGAAGTACGAAGGCCAGCGGCCCGACGCCGTGAACCTGCGCACCGAACGCAAGACGGCGGGACTTCTGGCCTCGCCGTTCACGTTTGCACCGGCCGGGCAGAGCGGCGTTCCCGTGAGCGAGCTGCTGCCGCGGTTTCGGCAGTGCATCGATGACGTCTGCGTGCTGCGCTCGGTCCACACCGACAACCCCAATCATGGGCCGGCGCTGCAGCTCATCAACAATGGCACCATCGTTCCCACGCGGCCGAGCATGGGCTCCTGGCTGCTGTACGGGCTGGGCGTCGAGAACGAGAACCTGCCAGGGTACATCGTGTTGTGCCCCGGCCGACCGGTGCGGTTCTCCATTTTGTGGACCAGCGCGTTCTTGCCCGGTGAATTCGAAGGCACCTACATCAACCACGCCGACCTGTCGCCGCAGAAGCTGATCCCCTATCTGCAGCCGACGTCGGATACGTCATCGGACGTCCAGCGCCGTCAGTTGGATTTGTGGCGGGAATTGAACGGCGAGCACGCCGCAACGCGCGGCGACGATCCGCGATTGACCGCGCGGATTCAGGCGATGGAAACCGCGTTCCACATGCAGACCGCGGCCACGGAGGCCTTCGATCTGCAGCAGGAGCCTGATCACGTGCGCGCGATGTACGGCAGCGGTCACTTTGCGAATGCCTGTCTGCTCGCCCGACGCCTGGCCGAGCGCGGCGTGCGGTTCACGCAAATCTACTACGGAAACGGCCAGCCGTGGGACACGCACAACGACCACCACAACCAGGTCCGCAAGCTGGCGGCCGACATCGATCAACCCCTGGCGGCGCTGCTGGTCGACTTGAAGCAGCGCGGCCTCCTCGACGAGACGCTGGTCATCTGGGGCGGCGAATTCGGCCGCACTCCCACTTCCGAGAACGGCAACGGCCGCGACCACAATCACTTCGGCTTCACGATGTGGCTGGCCGGCGGCGGCGTCCGCGGCGGAATAACCTACGGCGAAACGGACGAGTTCGGCTTTCGCGCGGCGGAGCGCCCGGTCCACATCCACGACCTGCACGCCACCATTCTGCATCTCCTGGGCATCGACCACACGCGCTTGACGTACCGCTACTCCGGTCGGGATTTCCGGCTGACCGACGTCGCCGGTCGAGTGCTCAGCAACGTCGTGAGTTGACGATCGCCGTGCGTTTGCAGAGCTCCCGCATTCGCGTGGGTCTCAATCGCGGCATTGCCCGAAGCCGTGCATCAACTGGCCGGCAACCGCTTGCGGGCAGGACCAGACCAGGAAGAAGAGTGCCTCGCGCGCCAACCGTTCCGCGGGATGCCCCCGCACAAACCCAGCCCCTTTGCACGCAGTCAACAGCGCTTGCGAACACTTGAGCGCCAGGTCGGTCGCGCGGGTGCGCAGGCTCTCGGCCGTGTGTTCGGGCGCACCCGTTGCCGCGGCGGCACGCAGCAAGTGGCCGCGCAATTCCTGCGCGCGGCGCTCAAGCGCCGTCAGCGTCTGCCGCAGTGTCGGTCGCGACTCGGCTTCAACGGCCAATTGGTCGAGGCAGGCCAACGCATGCCCCGCAGCCAGCGCAGAGGTCGTCAGCGAGCCAGCGCCGCTGGTGCTGCCTCCAGCCTGCAGGACGTGAGGGGCCGGTCCGGCGATGACCTCGCCTGGGTCGATCTCCAACTCCTCCAGTCGAATCGGTCCGGTCTCCGAACCGCTCAGCGCGAGAAACGGCAGCGATGCCGCACACGCGATGCCGGGACGATCGCCTGGGACCGCGGCGAGCACTTGCCGTCCGTCGGACAGCGTGCCGCCGATCACCAGCACGTTGGCCCGTTGCGCCCCGGTCACCCACGGGATGTCTCCCGTCAGCCGAAACCCGCAGGGCAGCGGCTCGGCGATCACGGCGGGTTGCGGCGTGTGCTGGCGCGAGGTGGTGAGATGCGAGATGCCCACCGTCGCGAAGCATTCGCCACGCGCCAGCCGCGGCAACCACTGCTGACGCAACTGGGACGAGCCGGCGATTGCGAGCCGCTGGCACGCCGCCTGAAACTGGCTGAGGACAAACGTCACCAGCAACTGCCCGCGTGCCAGTTCGACACAACCATCGACAATCGCCGCGGATGACGCGCCATCGCCTCCGAAGTCCGCGGGAATGACCCACCGCGTGACCCCCGCCGCCACGCAATCGGCCCACGCCTGGGATGGCCATTGCGAATCGTCATACGACGCCGCATGGGACCACCTCTTGCACAATCGGGCAGCCTGTTCGAGGGGCGAATCGCTGGGCATGAAGGTCGAACTCAAAATTCATAGTAGCCGGCACGCCCCGTGCGCCCGTGAATGGTCTTTTTCTCCAAAACCGAGGAGAACAGAACGGCACACGGAGTGTGCCTACTACTATTGCCGACGCATCAC
>Ga0073934_10008729_pt1 | contig 13367 bp, 8 predicted proteins | sample LarsenN4metaG_FD_76834 | JGI IMG/M metagenome (GOLD analysis project Ga0073934, IMG submission 76834) | Hot spring sediment bacterial and archeal communities from British Columbia, Canada, to study Microbial Dark Matter (Phase II) - Larsen... ...
CTGCAGGGCCAGCTCACGCGTGGGAACGATCACGAGCGCGCGCGTCGTGCGGCGCGGTCGATCCACGAGCTGATGGAGGATGGGCAGCAAGAAAGCCGCGGTCTTGCCACTCCCGGTAGCCGCGCTGGCGAGCAAGTCGCGGCCCTCGAGAGCGGGGGGAATGGCTTCCGACTGGATGGGCGTGGGATGTACGAAACCGAGCCGCTCGATGCCTCGCAGGAGGGTCGGGTGCAGCTTGAGTGCTGAAAAACTCAAGAAATGGTCCAAGATTGGGTCGCCTAGCTAGATGTCCGGAAGGTCCGGCTCGATCGGCTGGCGCAGGGGTTCTGAGCGAGCAACCGGCCCCGGAGTCGGGGCTAGAGGTGGGATCCCGCGGGCCCAAGGTAACAGAAAGCGGAGCCGGGTGTTAGCCGGGAGCCCAAAAGCGAAGCGTCCCCGGGTGTGACGAAGTCATCAACCCCGGGGACGCTTCGAACGGCGCCGAGTCCTTACGAGCGCACCACGATCAGGTAGCGGCTGGCGGCCCAGAACTGCTCCGGGTTGGCGATGCTCAGCGCGTCGCCGACCACGCGGCCCCGCTCGTCCAGCGGCGACGCGACCGCCGCCAGGTTCTGCGGCGTGACCACGGTCCACTTCGCCTCTTCGGCATCCCCTTCCTCTTCCATCGCGAACGAGAGCTGAATGTCGCTCAGCGTGCGCTTGTCGGCCGGCGTGAACATCGACGGGTCCAGGTTGCGCGAAGGAACGGTCGTCTTGCCGCGCTTGCCGAAGATGAAGAGCACACGGCTTCCACCCTCTTCCGCGATCAGGCCGCGCTCGAGCAGCTCTTCCTTCGTCCCGACGATGTACCAGACCTTGTTCGCATCGTCCGTCATCTCCTCGACGGTCTGCGTCAGCTGCATGTTGATCTCGCCCTGACGCATCGTCTCGGCTTCCAGACTGGCGATCGCGGCCTCGAGCGTGGACATCCTCTGCCGCTGCCCTTCCATGGCCTCCCGCTCCTGGGCGATGGCGGTCTCGAGCTCTCCGATGCGGCGCTGCTGATTGGCCGATGTGGCGTTGACGGACCGCAGGCGCTGCTCCGCCGAGCTCAGCTGCTCCTCCATCTCCGTGACGTGGGCGACCAGCTGGGTCACCTGCGCGGGCGCGGACGCTTGCTGCCCCGACTCCGTCGTGGCCGCCGGAATCATGACCGCGTTCGCCAGCTCGGCCTGGATCTGCTGCATCTCCGCGTTGAGGCGGTCGAGCTCGCCCTGCAGCCGGTCCCTCTCCGAGGTGACGATCGGCAGCTCCGCGAGCTGCTGCTCCTGCTCCGGCGTCGGCCCGCACGCCGCCAACATGCCAGCGACCGCCATCCAGCCCGAGAACTTCATCCTGCCGTGCATTGCTGCCTCCCTGGGTAACTGCTGTGTTTTCGCGCCCTTGCCCTCTGCCGCCGAGCGTCCAGCAGGAGCGGCGGACCGGCCGACGAGGGGTGGAACGTTGTCGCACGTGATAACCGCAATAAGCGTACCGCGAGCGCGACGGCGGCGGCATGGGCGCGGCGTTGGGGGGGTGAGACAGGAGGTTTCAATGAGCGAGTCTCACTCAGCGCAGAGCCGACTCACTCACCGTGACCAATCTTCATTCGATGGCCTCCGCACCGGCATTGGGCTGTGGCCACCGAGCCGTTGTGGCTGCATCGACCGGGGCTGCATCGCATCCGCCCGCCACAGCTGATCGGCTCGCCAAACGCCTGATGCGGCTCTGATCGGGCCCTGAGAGTCCCCTCCTAGAGTTGGCTCATCGCGGAGGATGAACCGACGCGAGCGTCAAACAACTCAAGGAGGTCCTCATGAGGTACGCCATCATCCTGTCCGTCGTCATCGCGGCCGCTGGGACCGTGATGATACCCGATGCGCAGGCCCAAACCGAATCCACGAGGGGCGTGGACATCGCCAGAGCCGTGGAGCTGGAGAGGGAGGCCGAGGTCGCAAGCGGAGAAAGGCGCCGGTGGTCGCGAGCGGCGTCCCTGCTCGAGGAGGCCTCGCGCCTTCGCCCGGAAAGTGATCCGGTCGCGCTGGCAAACCTTCGCATGGCAGGCACCATCTACGGCGCGTTGGGGCAGTTCGAGCGGGCGAAGAGAACGTTACTCGGGTTGGCCGATCGGGCGATCGAGTACGGCGAAGTGGCTACGGCGGCGAATGTGCTCATGGACGCAGCGCATATCGCCGTACGGCTCAACGACGAGCCGGCGGTGCGTAGTTGCTACGAGCGGGCGAACCGTCTGGCTATGTCCTCGCACCTGTCGAGCGAGGAGCAGCGGCTCATCACGGCCCGGCTCGAGAGCTCCCGGAGTGTCTTCGCCAGCGTTGGGAGGTAATCCCAGCCCGCATCCGGACCCGGTGCGCCTCACGGCCAGTGGGGCGCACCGGATTGGCGTCTCAGTCGCGCATTCCGCTCATCCGCCCGCGTCTGGGTCGCAGCATCCGAACTCCCGGCAAGGGACCCAACCTCCCTCATCATCCGGGCGCCATCGCCACCGGGCCGATCCGTGAGGGCCGTGAATCTTTTCCGACACGAGGACGACCTTCGGGGCGCTGTAGGTCCCGTCGTCCGGTTTTTGGAAAGAGGACGTGGCCCCACTGGCACCAGGGGTTACCTGGAGCCAAACGTCGGCTGACCACCGTCCACCCTGATCCATACCAAGCCCCCACTTCTCGACGTACGGCGCTGAGTAACTGTGCACCACGTATCTCGCGACGATCTCCCAATCCGACCCTATCGGCGGAGTGGTTTGGTGAATCCCAGGGGCCAACAACGGGTGGATCTCAGCCCAAGGACCCGGCGTGAGGCGCCCTCTGGCCCCCACCGCCAAGAACTGAGCGTCGTGCCAGCCGGCTAACGCTACCCGTAGATCACTTTCGGCCTCGTTGATCGCCGGCGGCGTGACGCCTGCAGGTGCGATGGCGCACTGCATGTCTCCGCATTTGATCACGATGTAATGCTGGCCGCCGTGCCTGCCGGGTGTGGTCCACATCCATCGCGCTGTGGCCGGATATTGGTAGGGCCGGGCATCGCGGTGCGTCTGAGGTGTGACCCGCAACCGCCTCCACTCTTCGTCCTCCGTGGGTGGAGTTCGACAGCCGAGGCGCCTGTTCTCCAGATCTTCTCCCAGTGTGTGCTCCAGGTTGGGCACGATGGCGGCTCGCCAACGACCTGCGCCTAGCGAGTGGAGCCAGAGGCAGGATTGACCCGGAGTTTGTCCTGAACTCGGATCCTTCCGCCCAATGCTCAGGGGTCCATACCCATAGTCCGTGTACCGATCTCCAGGCTCGATTACACCCCCAGCGTTCGTGATGTAGGCCACGACGCGGGGCTCAGATTCGAAGAAGTCCTGGTCCTGCTGGATGACACCGATGTCCGGATAGATGCCGATCAGCGAACCGAATTCCGTGGGTCCCATCACGAACCGCTGGCAGTCGTGAACCTCATTCGCGAAGGGGGCTCGCACTGAATCGCACGGGAAGGCGAGTATGGCGCGCAGGGTATCCATCCACCGGGCACTGTCCTCTTCGCTGTAGTCGATCCGCCGAAGGGCCTCCTGCTCGGGGACGTCTCTGTCGTGGAGGGTCCCCGCGCCCGCACCCATCCCCACTACCAACGGCAAGATCATAAGTCTGGTGGAACGGCTGATGCGCCATTCGCTTCTCATGGAGGTCTCCTGGGCATGGGGTTTGCGGCTCAGCCGCGATCGCTGGTAAGGTACGGTCTTACCGGATATCCTGCGAGTCCTGGATCGCTCGCATCCGTTCCACGACCAAGTCAACTGCGCTCTCTCCGGTGTCCCATAGGATCTCGGCGGCCCGGGCCCACTGGCCTGCCGCGTCGCGCGACCCCACCACAACCTCCAGCTCGGCACGAAGGGCGATTGCTCGAACGAGGCCCCCCACACGGGCCATACCTCTCATTTCAGCCGGGTCCGCGGCGCCGAAATCATCGAAATGCGACCTCAGCAGATCGAGAGCGTTGCGAGGCTGTCCGGATGCAAGCAAGATATTCGCGCGCGCGAGAAGCACGTCCCATCCCGCTTCGTCGACCAAGTCGCCCAGATTGTCGATCGCGTCATCGGGATCGCCGCTCGCGAGCGCCGCGACGGCGCGCGCTTCGCCCCCAAGTGGGAGACTCACGCTGTCGAGGTACGCGAGCGTATAGTTCGGGAAGGCGAGAAACGACGGCTGCTCGAGCACGACCTGCCGAGCCTCTCGCCGTTCGAGCGTGTCACTCAGCTCGATCAAACGTTCGACGCGCGTTTCGATGGCACTGATGCTGTCGACGGGAAGGCCCACGGAAGCGAAAGCGAGGAGGGCGTCTCCCTCTCTCACGATCTCAGCAGGGATGCCGGCAAGTCGGTACGGATCAGTGTTGGCTCGGCTCAACCGAGCCGCCTGCTCGGGTCGCCCCAGCAGGATGGCCAGCTCCGAGAGTCGATCGGGTGCCGCGACCTGCCCACCCACGGCCCCGCGGAGAAGCGAATCTGCGAGCGCAACCGCCGCGCGAAGCGCGCTCGTGTCGCTGGGCATGGAAAGTCGCACCCGGAGCATGACTTCCGGAATGCCGATCTCCGCGCGAATCCCCGGATCATCGGCCAACGTCCGGGCCTCAACGTAGGTAGCGAGCGCCGATGCGTCTCCAATCAGCTCTCTGGCGAAGGCCAGCATGAGCCGCGCGCTACTGCTCGCCGGGAACGCTAGATCCAAGGCGGTGGCGACGTCGAGGAGCGCGCGCCGCTGCCGTCTTACCGCCTCGGCCTGGGTCGCGAGTTCGGGCTCGAACGCTGCCGAGTCCCTCGGAACCGCCACGAAGGCCAGCGATCCGTCTCGCCACTCTCTGTAGCCCAGAAAGGCACGCCCCGCCGGGCCTCTGCCCTGACGGTATCTCCCCTGCGTCGCGTAGAGCAGACTGCGCATGAGCTCCGGATCCCGGACACCGAATCCGCGGAAGTTCGTGGGAAAGCTGACGAAAGCGGCCCGATATGCCCCTACTGCAGAATCGGCGCTGGCGCGAAAGCTCCAACCGGTCTGGCTATTGGCATCGGGAACGACCAGTGGGTCGCGGCGACGACATTCGCCCAGTCCGAACAATGCCGCGAAGTCGTTGGGGTCGTCTCGACGAAGCTCTTCGTACAAATCGCATGCATCCGGATATCTCTCTTCCGCGATGGCTACCAATGCGCGTGCAAGTTTCTGTTCGCGCACCGACAACCATTCCGAGTCCTGCACGGCGCGGCGTGCGTCGATTTCCCATGCAGGGCTGAGACGTCCCCGCCAGCTCGTCACTTGTGCCTTCCAGAGCGCGGCGAGGCCGAAGGACGGATCGACCGCCACGGCCTCGCCCAGGTGCCGCTCTGCTTCGGCCAGACTCCATGTCGCACGGGCCGCATCACCCGCAACGAACCGGCGGGCCGCCGCGATCGAACTCGTGTGTTCGACGAGCGGTTCAGCGGACACGGAGCTCGTCCCGAAGAGCAGGGACTCAATGCCGCTGGCGACCAAGTTATCCGCGTCCGATGGAGCGAGACCGGTCATGAACACCGTTCTTGCCAGGGGGTCGAGGGGCGAGCCCCAATCCATCAGCCGGGCCTCCACGCGAATGGAATCACCGATCCTCAGTTCTTGCCCCTTTACGAGGCGCCCTGCGCCCGTCTCTCTCGCAACCTGGAGGAATTCGTCATTGGTCAGGCGCGTCGGGTCAGCAGCGTCCGAGACGAGGTCCTCGACACGGATCCTATCGACGACCGTGATGCCCGCCCACCGCCTGAGACCATCCTCGATGAGGGTTTCGATCGGAATGGGACCTGCGGGGAATCCGTCTCGCTGGAAGGGAAGAACGACGTACCGTGTCGTGTCAGGAGCACCCGAACGTGCCCTGAACGGCCAGACGTCGCCCGCTGTGGTCAACGCCACAATGCCTACGAAGAGGACGCCGCCTGCCGCGATGCCGTACATAGGGACATTGAGCCGGGGAGGCCGTTGCTCTTGGCCCTTCGGGGCGCCCCAGTGTCCTGGATGGTCCTCGTCGTCGACCACGTCCGCCGGAGACAATCCTCCTTGGACGAGCGCCTGCGCTCTCGAGCTCCCGCGGAGATCGTCGAGGCGCGTGGCGAACGCGGCAGCTGTCTGGATTCGGTCAGCCGGTTCTTTGGCGAGCGCAGATTGCAGGAGGTCGTCCACTGCGACCGGAACATCCGCGCGGACACTGCGGACGAGCCTCGGTTTCTTGAAGAGGTGCGCAGCCAGCATCGCCTGGGGTGAACGTGCCTTGAACAGCGGTGCGCCCGCCAGCATCTCGAAAAGCACACACGCGAGCGAATAGATGTCTGTCCTTCCATCGATCTCGCGCTCGCCGCCGATCTGCTCGGGACTCATGTAGCGGAGCGTTCCGACAATCTCGCCCGTGGACGTTCGGAGCGTGTCGGTCGCCGACAGCGCTCGCGCGATTCCGAAGTCGGCGAGATAGGGGTTACCGGCTCCGTCGAGCAAGACGTTGCCGGGTTTCACGTCTCGGTGGATCACGCCCTCGGCGTGGGCATGAGCGAGTGCTCGAGCCACCGCCGACGCGATCCGGAGACTTTCGTCGAGCGACAGCGGGCCCTGGCGCGCCAGGCGTTCACGTAGCGATTCACCACGCACGAAAGGCGTCACGTAGAACGGTGAGCCGTTCTCTTTTCCGCTGTCGAGCAGCGGAAGTATGTGCGGATGGGACAGACCGGCGGTCGTTCGGATTTCGGAGATGAAATCGTCGACGCTTAGAGTTCCCGTCAGAGACGGGAGAAGCACCTTTACCGCTACCTTGCGCTCGTGTGTCTCGTCCCGAGCCAGGTACACAGTGGACATACCGCCATGCCCAATCTCGTGCTCGATCCGGTACCGCTCGCCGACGAGACGGCCATGGCTGAACAATGAGAGCATGAGAGTCGGTCGGCCGTAGCCGCCGCTCGAAAGTGTCGAGCTTCCAGCCTCGCAAGCGCGAAGGACTGAAGCCCTTGTTGCAGTACAATAGGACCGGCGCCTGCATACTCGCCAACCGGTCGGAGCAGCTGCCGGCCCAAGGATTGGCGTCTAATCACCACCCCCCAAGCGTATGCTGACTCATCAGATATAACCGCCCGCTGCCTCGCGTCGACGGTACTCACTCGCGAGTCGCGCCAGGACGTCGGTTACCTCCGCGGCGCTCGGGCGATGCTGAGGCTGAGTCGCCATAGCCCGACGCAATAAATCGGCGAGCCCGGCGTCGTCCGGGTCTATCTCGAGCTGCACGGGGTCGCGCGTGGCCCGACCGCACAGTAGCTCGCACCCCATCACTCCGAGGCTGTAGACATCGGACCGCCCGTCCACCTCATCTCCTTCTTGCTGCTCGGGGCTGATGTATTCAGGATCACCGAGAACCTCACCCTTCTCGGTCAGGCGGGTAACCTCTTCGCTAGACGAGTCGAAGACCGCCGCGATGCCAAAGTCGGCGAGATAGGTCCTTCCCGTCTCTTCTTCGTAGAGCACGTTCGCGGGCCGTACGTCTCGGTGTATCACACCCACGGCGTGTGCTGCCGCCAGCGCGGAAGCAACCTCCGAGAGAACTCGTACGACCTCGTGAGCCCTAAGCGTGCCGCGCGCTTTCAGGTGATCCGCCAGCGTGACGCCCTTGACGTAGGGCATGACGAAGAACGGCCTCCCATCCTGGGTCACTCCGACGCGATAGACCGTTGCCACGTGAGGATGCAGAATCCGGGCGGCCGACTGGGCCTCCCGTTCGAAGCGGGCGCTGGCGGTACCGTGCGCAGCGAGCTCCGCCCTCAAAACCTTAACCGCAACCTGGCGACGGAGAGCCGGCTCGCGAGCGAGGTATACGGTTCCCGTCGACCCTCTTCGCACCGGCCGAATCGCCCTGAGGTCCGGTCCGAACCGCGGCTCGTCTCCCCGTGTCCCCGAAGCCTGCGGTGGCTCCGCGGCTGGTGCCTGCGAGCCGTCCGATCGCGCTTCGGGCCGGGAAGACTTGGCTATCTTACCACGCTTGATGCGGTCGACGAGATGCTTGGTTTGATCGAGTGGCTCGACCTCGAGCTGTTCCCGGATTAGCGCCTCGTACTCCTGATACTGCTGCAGGGCGCCGCTCCTATCACCGCATGCGGCGAGAGCCTCGATGAGCGCGTGCTGTGCCTCGTCGTCGAGCGGATCGAGCGCGACCCAGGCTCGTGCGTAACCGGCCCGGGCCCCTGGCAGCGGTGCCTCCCCCGTAGCCGCTCGAAACGCGTTGCGGACCTTGCGATGGACCTCGGAACGCTTGTCTTCGATCCACCTCTCGAGCTCGACGCCTCCGGCGAGCTGAACTCCATCGAGGAAAGGACCGCGGTAGAGCTCGATCGCTTGGGTCGCCTCTCCTCGCGCAATGACTCCATCGAGCTCCTCGAGGTCGACTGCCAGCTCACGCGTCGCGACGATCCGCTCCCCCCGGATCTCCAACCACGCGCTACCCAATTCGCGCTTCAATTCGAATAGGGTCTGACTGAGGGTGTGGCGCGCTCCGCTTTCGTGACTATCGGGCCAGAGTAGAAAGCAGATCTTATCGCGCTTCGCCTCGCGCTCCACCGCTAGGTACGTGAGGAGCGCAGTCCTCTTCGGCTTGGTCGAGATCCCTCCGACCTCGCCGCGCTCGTCGAAAACGCGAAGACCGCCCAGTACTTCTACCCTAATCATTCGTCACCAGTCGGGCCCCGGCGTCCGAAGCGCCGCGTGAGCCATCCCCCAAGGGAGTTGCCGAGCGGATAGCAGTCAAGCCGCTGCAGAAAAACGGAGCCACAGAGCGACCCAGAGTCCAAGAAAGAGCGGGGCTCACCGTAGCTGCCTGCGCAATCGCAATGAGCGCGAGGGACGTCGGGAAGGCCGACGTCCGGCACGGTCACGACTCGGCCTTCGCGCGATCAGGCACGTGTCAGTGACGAGGTGTCGATCTTCTTGAAGAGTCCCGGCTCTGAGCGAAGCGCACGCTCCCTGACGGGGGGTTGGGCACTGGCCTCGTCGCAGCGGCTGACGTCACCACGAGTTTCACCGCCGACACAGGGGGCTATTTCCAGGCACGGCGTGGCGGCCCCGCCTTCGGGGACCGGCCCCGCTGAGCGGGGCCGGTCGTACTTACCCCCCCTAGAACGTGAACAAGTACGTCATCTTCAACACCAGCTGCCGGTCCCTGAACTCGTTCACGAACGGCGCCGTCGCGATCGGGATGTCCCGCCGCACGTCGTCGTACACGACGTAGATGTCGCTGCCCGGCCGGAAGATGTAGCGCAGCCGCGCGCTCGTGCTCAGCTGCTCGGTGAGCGAGTTGTACTGCGTGATGCTCCGGAGCGAGATGGTCGGCGAAAACGCGTAGTCGATCTGGAACGAGCCGACGTCCGCGATGAAGTCGCCGTTGGGAAGCGATACGTCGTTGCGCGAGAACCCCGCGGAGAGCGCCAGCTGGTTCGTGGCGCGGAGGCCGATGTTGGCCGTGTAGTCGGTTCGGTCGCCGCCGTAGAACGTGGAGGGCTGGATGTTCAGCCGGTAGAAGAAGCGACGCGAAGGATTACTGTCGTACGACACGCTCGCGTCCCAGAAGTCGTAGTCGGCCGGGTCGATCGTCACGCCGCCGACACGGAAGGGATCGTCGATGCGATCGAAGTGCCGATTGTGGCGCACGACGAGATAGGCGCCGCTCTCGAACTGGGTGCCCACCATGAAGTGCCAGTTCCGCGTCACCATCCGGCCCTCTCGGTCGGTGATGTACTCGATGTACGTCATGGGCTCGAGCATGCGGATGCCCCACTTCCCGGGCCTTGGGTTGTGCTCGAAGTGGATCTTCGAGCGGCGGATCCCCACGCGCGGCACGAAGCCGACTTCGGGATTGAAGCTGTCGCCGAAGTCCTCGTACTCGCTGTAGATCCTCCACGACCTCGAGAGCCAGCCGGCGCGCAGGTGGCCGCCGAGCTCACCACCGCCCACACCCTTGGTGTCGGTGCCGGCGATGAAACCGTCGATCGTGAGCTGCGGGATCGGCACGATGTTCATGTCCGCAGCGAACGTGCGGTTGTAGTGCCCGCCGCCCTCGGCCTGCTTGTTGATGACCAGCGCCCCGACCTGCGACACGCCCCAGAGGTCGCGGATATACCGGCCGACGAAGAAGTTCTCGCCCTGGGCGCCGAACGCGTCGCGGGTCTGGATGTCCATCACGGCGATGTTGTTGCCGCCGATCTTTCCGGTGAGGCGGCCGCCGCCGAGGATCGGCACGCGGGCGCCGGTGTCCGTGAGGCCGATGCGCCGGCTGAAGAAGAGATCGGCGATCCTGCCCAAGCTGTTCGGCGTGCCGACGGCGAACTGGTTCGCGTTCTCCAGGAAGAACTCGCGCTTCTCCGGAAAGAAGAGTGCGAAGCGCGTGAGGTTCACCTGCTCGTTGTCGACCTCGGCCTGCGCGAAGTCGGTGTTGACGGTCACGTCCAGGTTCAGGCTGGGCGTCACGCCGTACTTCAGGTCGATCCCGACGTCCCCATCGGCGTCGGTGCCGTCGAGGCCGTTCGTCACGTCGTGGCGATAGCGGCCGCCGCCGGTCACGTACGGCTTGATGCGCAGGTCCAGCCCGCGCTCGAGCGACTGCAGATCCGTGAGCGCTCCCGCCAGGCTGACCCGCGTCAGGCTGAACTCGCGCGGGATGGGCGCCCAGAAGACCTGCTCGTTCTTGCGCCGGATGTCGCGCATGAAGTTCATGCCCCACGACTGCACGTCGGCGCTCGGGAACCGCATGTTGACCATCGGGATCTCGATCTCGGCGACCCAGCCGTCGTCGGTCCGCCGCGCCGCCACCGACCATACGCCGTCCCAGTCTCGATTGACCGCGAGCGCGCCGCCGCTCCCGCGGCGGTCACGGCCGCCTTCGTCGAACACCTGCTGATCGAGCTGCGCCCCCAGGGGGGACACCACGTACATGTAAGCCGACTTCGAGTCACGGAAGGTGTCGAAGATGATCTCGAAGTTGTCCTCGTCGAGGGTGCGGTTGCTGTCCCGCCGCATCTCGGTCGCGATGATCTGATCCGGCTCCGAGTCGAACGCGTGCACCGCGAGGAAGAGGCTGCTCCCGGTGTAGAGCACGCGGACCTCGGTCCGCTCCGTCGCCGGCGCGCCCTCGTTGGGCTCCTGCTGGATGAACGCGTCGATGAGCGAGGCGTCCCGCCAGACGGCGTCGCTCAGGTCCCCGTCGATCTCGGGGCGATCCGTCACGCGGACCGCCGCCACGTTGTGCTGGTGGCCCTCCACCTGGGCAGACACGGCTTCGGGGCTCAAGACGAGTCCGCTGCCCAACACGAAGCCCGTGAGCAAGCGCGTCGAGGTGGCATTCATGCTGGTTCAGCTCTCCTATGACAGGCGGCGTCGGCGGACAATCTAAGTAACTCGGAGGCTCTCGAACGTTGGGGGGCGTCTTCGCCGCCACGTCCGCTCCCGGGAAGGATGCATCGAGTTGCCATGCCTTTGCCGTAGGGACAGCTCCTCCTCGGCGCGTCGGGCACTTCGCCGTCTCGATGGCTTCCGTGTGTCTGCCATGGTAGATTCTGTCTACCTTTCCTCCACGTCGACCATGTCCCTCAACATCAAGAGCGAAGAGGCTCATCGGCTGGCCAAGGAGCTGGCGCGCCTGCGGAGGTCATCCCTCACGGAAGTGGTGACCACCGCCTTGCAACAGTCCCTGCGCTCGGTCGGCGAGCAGCCGGGTGGTGTCGAGTCGCTCCTCGCCGAGGTGCGGGAGGTTCAGGCGCTGGTCGCGGCGCTTCCGGACCTCGACGATCGGGACGCCGATGCGGTCGTGGGATACGACGAGCGCGGCCTACCCACCTGATGGTCCTCGACACGTCGGCGCTGCTCGCGATTCTCTTCGCGGAACCCGAGGCCGAGGCCATGGTGCGGGCGATCGCGGCTGACGAACGCCGTCTGATCGGCGCTCCCACGCTCGTGGAGACCTCGTTGGTCCTACGCGCGAAGAAGGGGGGCGCCGGCGAAGTCGCCCTCGATGCGTTGCTCGAACGCCTCGGCGTTGAGACCGTCGCGATGGGACTCGCGGCGGCGAAGCTGGCACGCATGGCCTACGCGCGCTTTGGGAAGGGCGTTGGCGATCCAGGCGTTCTGAACCACGGCGACTGCTTGGCCTACGGCATCGCCATGGCGGAGCGCGAGCCACTCTTGTTCAAAGGGAACGATTTCGGCCGAACGGACGTGGGCGTCGCCTCATACTGACGTCGCTTTCGTCGCGAGCGGCGTCACCTTCAGCCCCTCTTCGGCGAGCGCCCGCGCGATTCGGTCGGCGTGCGCCTGTCCCTCGCTCTCCACGACAACGACGATTCCGACCGACCCGACGGCGATGTCCGACGCGTCCCGCTGGTGGTCGACCTCCATGATGTTCCCTCCGAGGCGCGCCACGGTCGCGGCGATGCGGGCGAGGAAGCCGGGGCGGTCGGGCCCCTGGACCTCGAGGCGAGCGAGGCGCCCGTCGACCGCGAGCCCGTGGCCGATGATGCGCGCCATGCGCGTCACGTCGATGTTGCCCCCGGAGAGCACGACGACCACGTCGTCGCTCTCGCGGATTCCCTCGATGCGGCCGGCCATGAGCGCGGCCAGTCCCACGGCGCCCGCCCCTTCGACCACGGTGCGCGCGCGCTCGAGCAACAGGAGGATTGCGCTCGCGATCTCGTCCTCGCTCACGAGCACCAGGTCGTCCACGTAGTCCCGCACGAGAGGATACGTCAGCTGTCCGATTCGCTTCGTGGCGATGCCGTCCGCGAGCGTGTCCACCGGCTGCACGGTCACCACCCCGCCTCGAGCCAGCGCGGTGTGCGCCGAGGGAGCCGCCTCCGCTTCGACGCCGATGACCCGCACTCCGGGGACGAACTCTTTGAGCGCCACGGCCATCCCGCCGATGAGGCCGCCCCCTCCCACGGGAACCACGACGTAGCGGGGCGACGGAAGGTCCTCGAGGACTTCGAGAGCAACCGTGCCCTGCCCCGCGATCACGTAAGGGTCATCGAACGGAGGTACGACCAGAAGACCTTCGGCCTCCGCGATTTCGGCCACGCGCTCTGCGGATTCATCGAGGACCTTCCCGTGCAGAACCACCCGCGCACCGTATCCGCGGGTGTTCGAGACCTTTACGAGCGGCGCGGTCTCGGGCATGACGACGGTCACTGGGACGCCGAGCCGGGCGCCGTGGAACGCGAGCGCCAAGCCATGATTGCCGGCGCTGGCCGCGATGACCCCGCGTCGTCGCTCCTCCTCGGTCAGCGTGAGGAGGCGATTGAGCGCGCCGCGCTCCTTGAACGA
>Ga0073934_10008731_pt1 | contig 13366 bp, 13 predicted proteins | sample LarsenN4metaG_FD_76834 | JGI IMG/M metagenome (GOLD analysis project Ga0073934, IMG submission 76834) | Hot spring sediment bacterial and archeal communities from British Columbia, Canada, to study Microbial Dark Matter (Phase II) - Larsen... ...
ATAGACGATCGCCCCGTGCTGGATATAGACCTTGGGAGCCGCCAGGTGGTAGGCCAGGGCGTCCCACTCATGGGCCGCCGGGGGCACGTGGCAGCTGATGGCCGTGACGAGCCCCAGCAGGATGAGCACGAATGCCGACACGGCGGTGAGTCCGCTCAGTCCCTGGCTCAGTCGGGCGCGAAGCCCGGCGGCATCCCGGAGCAGTTCCCGCCAGCCAGGGGTGCTGGCGGCCGCCGCCCCGGCCAGCATCCCCGCGATCCAGCCCGCCGTAAGCAGGCCCGCAAGGCCCGCCGCCAGGATTCCGTAGGCCACCACGCCCAGGCCGATCGCGGTGCTGAGCACCAGGCGGTCCAGCCGCGTGGCGGCCCGAGCGCGCAGCAGGAGCAGAAGGGAGCGGCCGATGGCGGAGGCGAGAGCAAGAAGAACGATCAGAAGCGGAACCGCGGTCATAGCGGCTCAATCTTCGCCACGAGGCGCGGTTTGCCCTGTCCCAGGCGCACCTCCACGGTCCCCAGAAGCCGGCCCCACCATCCCGCCTGGACGATCAGCGTGTCCCCCGCGCGCTCTCCGGCGTCCAGCACCGCATGGGTGTGGCCGCCCACGATCAGGTCGATCTCGGGAGCGCGGGCGGCGATCTCCCGGTCCCGGCCGAGGCCCGCATGGCTCAGGCACACAAGCAGGTCGCAGTCTGGCCTGAGCTCCCGCGCAGTCTCGGCGGCCACGCGCACGGGATCGTCGAACACGAAGGCGGAGACACGGCGCGCCAGCATCCGCTCGGTGACCATGGGAACGGTGACGCCGAAGACGGCCACGCGGACTCCGCCCTCCAGCGTGCGGCGGATGCTGGGCACCACCGGCAGCAAGGCCTCTGGGCTGCGGGGACGCACGTTGGCGCAGAGCACCGGAAACCGCGCCCGGGAGAGCTTGGCCCGGAATCCCGCCTGGGTGAAGTGAAACTCCCGGTTGCCAACGGTCATGGCGTCGTAGCCGGCCTGACTCATGACGTCCAGGATGGGCTCGCCACCCGGGCGGAAGGTGACGTTGCCGGCGGAGATGGCGTCACCCGCATCCAGCAACAGGCCGCCCGTTCCCAGGGCGCTGCGGAGCGCCGCCAGGCGGGCGGCCTGGCCTGGCAGCAGGCGGTTGTGGAAGTCGTTCGTGTGGAGGATCGTCAGGCGGGTCATGAGGCCTGGGAGCGCCGGCCCAGCAGCCAGAGGAGCCGCTTTCCGAAGACCCCCGCCCCCTGCGGGAAGGGCTCCTCGTCCTCGCTCGGTCCCCCCACGATGATGGCCTGCTCCAGAGACTGGCGCACCTCCTCCGCGCCCGGGGGCCCGACGCCTCCCGGCCTCGAAGAGGGCCGCGCCCGGGCGGCAAGGAGCTGGGCGTCCAGGGCAAAAGAGGTGGGGAGGGTGCGCTTGCACCTCCAGCAGGTGCGCCGGTGGGCGAAGTTCTCCGCCCTGCAATGCGGGCACGGGGCGGATGGATGCGTGCTCATATGCTGTACTGCCTGTTGCTGCAGCCGCACGGCCGCCTGCGGCGGCGGAACCTCCCGCGCCGCGCATGTCCGACTGGTTGGACGACGCCGGCCGGGGAATTGTTCTTCGGCCGCCGTCGTGGCCTGAGCGGATGGGTGGCGGGTGCCTGGCGCGCCGGGCCGCGGAATCCGGGGATCGCCCATCGCGGGGACCTCGCACCCGCGGCCCGGGCGCCCAGCCGGCCAAACCCGGTCGGCTGCCCGGCTGCACTCAGGCCGAGCAACTCGCGAGCGGCAATCCGCCCGGGCGGACTCTTCCGCATCTGCATGATGCCACGGCCCGCGCTACCGCGCAACTAGGAGTTGTGTGGGGTTTGCAACAGTTTTGCAAGGTAGATCGTCACAGCCTCGTTCCAGCGGCCCTGGCTTTTCAGAATCACATCGCAAGCCTCGCGCACGGCACCGGCGCCGCCGGGACGCTCCGTCACGAAGTGGGCCAGTGCCTTGATCTCCAACACGGCATCGGAAGGCGCGAACTTCACGCCCGCCAGCGAGAATGCGGGCAGATCGTTCAGGTCGTCTCCCATGTACGCGATGTTCGCCTGCTGCAGGGCGTGCTGGGCCATCAGCTCCGCCAGGGGAGCAGCCTTGTTGGATACCCCCTCGTACAGGTGTGTAATTCCCAGCTCGGCGGCGCGGCGCGCGACGGCGGGGCTCGTGCGTCCAGAGATCCACGCCACCAGAATCCCGGCGTGCAGCAGGAGCTGGAGCCCCAGGCCGTCGGCCACGTGGAAGCGCTTGGTCTCGGAGTCGCCGATCAGGAGGATCCGCCCGTTGGTCAGGACGCCGTCCACGTCCAAGGCGAGCAGGCGGACAGGCTTGAGCAGGTCTTCCGCGGAGGGCGCGTCGGCCATTGGGGTTCTCCAGGCAGGCGGATGAGAGCCTGCCGGGGGCGGCAGGCCATGCTGAACGAAGCGCTGGGCCGGCGGCTCACGCGATGCCAGCCCGCAGGAGGTCCTTGAGCATGATGACGCCCACGGGCACTCCGTCTGAATCGACCACGGGCATCTCTCCCGGGCGGCGGGCGGACTCCTCCATGAGCCCCAGCGCTTCTGCGGCCAGAGGATTGCCCGAGATCACCAGCGGCTTCCGGTTCATCAACTCCCCGGCGCGCCGGTCGAAGGCGTGCTCGTCCGCCTGAAGCGCGCGGCGGATGTCCCCGTCGGTGATGAAGCCCGCCAGCCGTCCCGCGGAATCCACAATGATGGCCGCGCCCGCCCGGGCCCGGGTGATGGCGAACATGACTTCCTTGAGGGTGGCGTGCTCCGGGGCCAGGGCCATCTGGTCGCCCGTGCGCATCACATCCGCCACGCGCAGCGTGAGCCTCCGGCCCAGCGCCCCGGCAGGATGGAAAAGCGCGAAGTCCTCCCGCGTGAACCCCCGTGCCTCCATCGCGGCCAGGGCCAGGGCATCCCCCAGGGCCAGCATCACGGCGGTGCTGCTGGTGGGGGCCAGGCCCAGCGGGCAGGCCTCCGATTCCACCGCCACATCCAGCACCAGGTGCGCCGCCCGGCCCAGTGAGGAATCGGGGCAGCCCACCAGCGCCACCAGCGCGGGCCCCACACGGCTCAGCGCGGGCAGCATGCGCACCACCTCGTCGCTCTCCCCGCTGTAGGAGAGGGCGATCACGACGTCGTCGGGTGTGACCACTCCCAGGTCGCCGTGCAGTCCCTCGGCAGGATGCAGGAACAGCGCGGGCGTGCCCGTGGAGGAGAGCGGGGCGGCCAGCTTGCGGGCGATGGCGCCAGCCTTCCCGACGCCCGTGGTCACCACGCGGCCCCGGCACTCCAGGAGCAGGCGGACCGCCTGCCCGAACCGGTCGTCCAGGCGCCGGGCGAGATCGGCGATGGCCTCGGCCTCGGCCAGCAGCACCGTTCGGCCGCGCTCCAGCGGCTCCATGGTCATGGCCCATTATAGCACTGGCCGCGAGTTGGCCCGCCCGGCCGTGCGCTGGCGGCTCCGAGCCCAGCACCAGCCTAGAGCCAGAGACGCGCCGAGCCAGTCGTACAGCACATCCCCCGCGCTGGCGGAGCGGCTTGGATGCCAGCTTTGGTGAATCTCGTCCAGAACGGCGTACAGGGCGGCGGCGGCTCCTCCCACCGCCAGGTCGCGCGGAGACAGGCCCGACCGACCGAACCGGGCCCCCCGGATGCAGAGCAGACCCAGCACCAGGTAGGCGGTCACGTGGGCCGCCTTCCGCACCGCGTAGTTCAGAGCGTAGAGCTGGGCGGCCGTGAGCCGCTCCAGAAGGCCCGGGGCGAGAGTTCCCAGCAGGGCCTCCAGGAAGCCGGAGGTGTTCTCGCTGCTGCCCGCGTCCGTGGAGAGGCCCCAGATCAGCGCCATCACCAGGACCGGCGGCGCCCAGTAGGAGAGAACCCGGCCGAGGGTCACGCTTCTCCTCCACACACCGCAAGGGCCCGGTCCACGTTCACCAGGGACAGGGCGGCCATCTCCCGGGCGCGGGCCCTCAGGTCCGCGCTTAGGGTCTCCCGCTGGACTACGCGCTCCGCCAGGCGGGCGCCTGCCTCCTCCCCTCGGAACCCCGCCAGCTCCAGCGCATCCCCGGAGCGGCCCAGCCGGCGCATGAGATGCCCCACCTTCGGATCGTAGGCCGCCGCCACGGACGGCACCCCGGAGACAGCCGCAAAGATCAGCGCGTGGAGCCGCATGGCCAGCAGCCCCTCCAGGCAGGCTGTCACGCCCAGCATCTCCCCGGGTGTCCGTTGCTCGCGGAGAACGGTCGCGGGCACGCCCGCGGCCCGGGCCACCGCCTCGGCCAGCGCCAGGTCGCCCGGGGGCTGAAAGGGGATCAGCACGGGATGGGCACCGCAGTCTTTTGCAGCCCGCTCCACCGCCCGGGCCAGCTCGCCCGGAAACCCCGCACCGGCCGGCCACGGCCGGAAGGCAAAGCCGATCAGCGGCGCGTCCGCAGGCGCTCCCGCCGCGGCCAGGATCGCCCGCGCCCGCTCGGGCGGCGCGGGCGACAGCGCAAACGCCGGATCGGCAGTCACCTCCGGCTGGGGCTGGCTCACCCCGATCGCCCGCAGCAGCGCGGCCGATTCCTGGTCGCGCACTGTGATGCAGCGTGCCCGCCGGGCAGCGATCCGGGTGAGGAACCTGGAGGCGCTGCGGCGGAGCGGACCGACCCCTTGGGCGTAGAGCATCACAGGCCGGCCCGCGGCCAGCGCCAGGCGGATGATCCACACGTAGTAGGCCAGCGAGCGGAGGCTGGTGGTGTCCTGCAGCAGGCTTCCTCCTCCCGACAACAACAGGTCGCTCCGGAGAAGGGCGGACCGGACTTCTCCCAGGCGCATGCGATGGGCGGACCGCACCCCGTGCAGGCGCGCCGTGGACTCTGGATCGGCCGAGAGGACGCAGAACGACTCCGGTGGCACTCCCGCCCGGCGCTGGAACCCCTCCAGGATCCCGGCCAGCACAGCCTCGTCGCCGGTGTTGCCGCAGCCGTAATAGCCGGATACGGCGATGCGCGGACCGCTCACCGCCTCTTCCGCACCCTGGCTGCCGCCGCCAATGGACGCCGCCCATCCGGCTCCCGCGCCGAACGAGCGCCGGGCAGCACGCCGTCCACAAGCCAGAAGAGGAGCGCGCCCAGCGCTGCACCACAGGCCAGCCCGGTGGCGGCACGCACCAGCGACAGTGCAACCGGTGTGTGGATGTGGCAGAACGTATTCAGCACCGAGACTTGGCCGATGGCGCCCACCACAAAGAGCGGCAGGACCCAGCGCCGGCGGCCGCGCAGCCAGAAGGCCACCGCCAACACGAAGGCGGGATGGCCGATCAGGAACTCCTTTGTGCGCGGACGCACCGGAAGCACTCGGTCCAGCACGGAGCGCAGCTTTAGCTCCAGGCCGGAGATGCCCACCCCGGGCTCGTTGCCCGTGCGGGCCACCAGCAGCGCCAGCGCCACCAGCCCCGCCAGCGCCAGCAGGATCAGCCCGACGCGCGCGGGCTCTGCCATCAGCGATGCGGCCCGGGTGCGCACGCCGTCCCACTGCTCCCGAAGCGGCCTGCCGGCGGCCGGCATCCCCACGGCCGCGACGGCCGCGACCACGAGCAACGGGAGGGCGTGGGCCGCCTTGATCCCGGCGAACTGGCTCGCCTTCAGCATGAACGGCCGGGTGGAGAGCAGAGCCACCACGTGCGCCGCGCCGGCCAGAGTGACCGCCGAGGCTGTCAGGAGAACCACCACGCCCCGGCCCGCCGCCGCGCGGGAGCTGGAGCGCACCGGCGGCTCAGGAGAAACCGAAAGCAGGTCCCGCCGCAGACACGCCAGGGTCGGAAACACCAGGGCCGCCCCCAGGGCCGCAAGCTTCCTGCCGGTCTCGCCCAGCCCCATGGCCAGGACCACGCACAGTGCCGCCAGCACGGCGAAGAGTCCCACGGCGGCTCCCGCGGGCAACGCGGCCAGCCTCAGCACCAGAAGCACCGCGCCGGCGGCGATGCCCAGGCCGGCAACCAGAAGCACCCACCCGGGCACCGCCGGGTCCTTGAAGATGTGCGCCGGTCCCAGCACCATGCCCTCGCCCTGGGCGAGCCCCCGGGCGATCCTCTCCACGAGCCGGGCGTTCTGCTCCAGAGGGTCGAGCCCCGCCGTATACGGCAGGCGCACGTAGCAAAGCCGGATGTTCCGCTCCGCGGCAGCCCGCACAAAGCGGTCGACGATCTCCGTCTCGTCCAGGCCAGCCAGCTCCGACTCCGGGATGCTGTGCACGCGCACGCAACGGCCATCCAGGATCCGCGACAGCTTGGCATCGCCCGCCTGCTTCCCGAACTCCACCTGGCCGTACTGGAGGCCCGCCTCCTCCAGCGCCGCCGCCGTCTCCGTCTCCTGGCCCCGGAACCCCATGACTTCCGTGCCCAGGAAGATCACCGTGCGGGCACCCGCCGCCCGCGCATCGTCCATCACCGCGCGCAGGACGGGCGGCGAGGCGCCCGGGAAGCTGGCCAGGCGCGCCACCGGCTGGAGCCCGGCCCGCCCGATGACACCGGCCACCATGGGGTCGATGCCCAGGCCGTATGAGCGCAATGAGGAGAACGAGATGGGCACCGTGTAGCGGGCGGGCGCGTTCACGCGCGACGGGCGCACGGGGCTCGTGGGCGACAGCACCAGCGTGGTCGCGGGGAGGCCGGGCCGGTCCGCATCCAGCACGTCCACAATCCCCCGCTTCTGGAGAACGCGAAGGATCCGGTCGTAGACGAAGAGGACGTCCACCTCCACCCTGCGCCCGGCACTCCCCGGCACTATCCGCAGCTCGCCGCGGGTCTCCAGGGAGCCGAAGGTGTCCTCCGGCACCGCGACGGAGGTCACTCCCGCCGCCTTCAGCCGCTCCAGAGCCCGCGGGAAGGGCCGGGCGGTCAGCTCGCACAGGGACTTCAGCTCCACGTAGTCCACCGCAAGCTCCACCCTGCGGTTGGCCATCTCCACCTGGTGACGCTTCCAGCCGGCGCAGATGCCGGCCAGCGTGCCCAGCGCCACAAGGCCAGCCAGAACAGCGCGCAACGTTGCTTGCACTCGATCTCTTTCCATGGGATGGATCGTCGGCGGCCAGCCGGCGCGGGGATCAGCGGCCCCTAACCTGCACACTGTCCACGCGGCCGTCCACGTAGACCACGTTCGCACGGCCCATGTGCCGCCCAGCCATCGTCTCCACCGGCGCCGCCGCATCCATCTCCAGCGCCGACGAATCGTAGAACAGCGGGGTGCGGGCAGGGTCCTTCACGGAGCTTCGCTCGGCACCGCCCAGGGCCGGGTTCATGGCGTAGCCGAACGCCTTCGGGTCGCGGGCCACGGCATCCGGGCAGTGAAGCCACTCGTCCCTGGGCACATTGTCCTTGATGGCCGTCATCCAGCGGTCCGCGGGAGGATAGCGGTCGTCCCAGCTCTCGGCGTAGAGCATCACGGCATTGTAGAGCTGCTTGAGGTTCTCCGGGCAGGTCTTGTTGCGCGCAGGCTCGTACGTCATCGCCGTGGCTTCTCGCAGGTCCTCCACCGCCTTCCACACCTCCCGGGCATTGCCGGCGAGCCCGCAGCGGGGCGCCCAGAGGCCGGCCGCAAGCACGAACAGCCCCGCGATCTTGGCGAAGGCGCCACGTGCGCCCAGCAGCGCGCCGCCCAGGTAGGCCGCAGCTGTGGGCGGCGCCAGGAACCAGAGCGGGCCCAGGGCAACCGTCACATCCTTGATGCGTGCCTCGCGCCCGGACGCCCACAAGAGCACGCCGGCCCACAGCAACGCCGGGACGAGCGCCGCAGCGAAGGCGCGACCCGCCGCCCCCGCGCGGCGCCCCACCAGAAGCCCCCCCACCAGGGGACCAGCCAGCGGCAACACGCCCATCACCAGCGCGGCCACCGCCAGCCCCGCCAACCTCCGCCGAGGCGCAGCTCCGTCAACCATGCTCCTGCTCCGCGATCGCCCTCCGCGTTGCGCGCACAGACCTCGTTCAGGATACCTCCCCGCGCAGGTCCAATGCAGCTGCCCGCCACCGCGCTGCTTCCAGGCCGCCGCACCCGCCAGCCCGCCACTCTGGCCGCTTCGGCCAGCTCCTGTGGTATACTAGCAGACCGGCGCCACACAGCGCCCATAACACGCCGAGCGCCCGGGCAGGCACTGGTGTCCAAGGACATCAGTGCTTCTTTGCATCATCGCCGGCGGTTCGGCAAGGAGACTCCGAGGATGTCCTCAGAAGGTCACATTGTCCTCACGCCCTCCGGCTACAATAAGATCGAGAAGGAACTGGAACACCTGCGCACCGTCCACCGACGCGAGGTTGCCGAGCGAATCCGCGAGTCCAAGCAGTTCGGCGAATTCACCGAGAACGCCGAATACGAGGACGCCAAGATCGAACAGGCCTTCGTGGAAGGGCGCATCCAGGACCTGCGGCGCATCCTCCAGGTGGCCGAGATCCTCAACGAGTCGGACATCCCCACGGACCACGTGGGCATCGGGTCCGTCGTCACTGTGCGCGATCTGGACTTGGAGGAGGAGTGGGAGCTCCAGATCGTGGGCTCCGTGGAGTCCGACCCGGAGCACGACCGCATCTCCGACGAGTCCCCCGTGGGCCAGGCCCTTCTGGGCCACCGCATCGGCGACGTGGTGAGCGTGGCGGTGCCGGACGGTCAGATCCGCTACGAGATCGTCAGCATCCGCAAGTAGCCCGCGGCCCATGCTAGAGCACGAAGAGCGACACCGAAGGCTGGAGGCCCTGGCAGCGCTTCGGGCCGCGGGACGGGACCCCTACGCAGTCGAGCGCTACGACCGCACCCACGCATGCGCCCAGGTGGCCGCCGAGTTCGACCGGCTCGAGGGCCGCAGAATCCGCCTGGGGGGCCGGCTCGTCGCCCGGCGAATCATGGGCCGCGCCTCCTTCTGGCACCTCCAGGACCAGTCCGGCCGCACTCAGCTCTTCCTGCGCCAGGACGCCCTGGGTGAGGAGCAGTATCGCCTCTTCCGGGACCTGGATATCGGCGACATCGTGGGTGTCGAGGGGACCGTCTTCCGCACCCGGACGGGCGAGCCCACCGTGGAGGTGCTGGAGTGGACCCCCCTGGCCAAGTGCCTCCGCCCCCTGCCCATCGGCAAGGAGCAGGAGGGCCGCCACTACTCCGGCCTCTCCGACGTGGAGCTGCGCCACCGGATGCGCTACCTGGACTTCCTGGCCAACCCGGAGTCCCGCGATGTTCTCGTGAAGCGCGGCCGGATGATCCGGGCCATCCGCGGCTTTCTAGAGGAGCGCGGCTACCTGGAGGTTGAGACGCCCGTGCTCCAGGTGGAGGCGGGGGGTGCCGCCGCCAGGCCCTTCACAACCCATCACAACGCCCTGGACTGCGACTTCAAGCTGCGGATCTCCCTGGAGCTGTTCCTGAAGCGGCTGATCGTTGGAGGCTTTGAGCGCGTCTACGAGATCGGCCGCGTCTTCCGCAACGAGGGCATATCCACCCGCCACAGCCCCGAGTTCACCCTGCTGGAGCTCTACCAGGCCTACGGCAACCTGGAGGACATGATGGACCTGGTGGAGGAGATGTACGCCGCCGCGTGCGTGGCCGTCAACGGTTCGCCCGCGTTCACATTCCAGCGCGACACGGAGCAGGGACCGGTCCAGGAGGTTGTGGACTTCGCCCGCCGCCCCTGGCCCCGCCTGCCCATCCTGGAGGGCATCCGCCGGAACGCCGGCATCGATCCGACAGAGCTGGACACGCTGGAGAGCGCCCGCCGGGCCATGGAACGGGTGGGACTCCCCTCCGAACGGGAAGTCACCGTGGGAGGCATCATCGAAAAGCTCCACGAGCGGTTCACCCAGCCCACGCTTGTCCAGCCCACGTTCATCACGGACTTCCCGATCGAGACCTCCCCCCTGGCAAAGAAGCACCCCCGGAACCCGCGCCTCACCCGCCGATTCGAGGTCTACGCGGCCGCCCAGGAGCTGGGCAACGCCTTCTCTGAGATCAACGACCCCCTGGACCAGCGCGAGCGCTTCGAGAACCAGCTCCAGCAGCGGGCACTGGGCGAGGAGGAGGCCCATCCCATGGACGAGGATTTCCTGCGTGCCCTGGAGTATGGAATGCCGCCCACCGGCGGCCTGGGCGTGGGGATCGACCGCCTGGCCATGGTGTTGACCGGCACGGATTCCATCCGCGAGGTGATCGCCTTCCCCACGCTCCGCCCGGAGCGCGCGATGGGCGACTAGGGTCGCACCTGCGGCGGGCGGGGTGCCCTGGCAGGAGTGGAACGGCCACCACCGGCTCGCCGCCCACAAGCTGAACAATGCGCGAGGAGGAAGCTCGGGATCGCATGGTGCGCGAGCAGCTGGAGGCGCGCCAGGTGCGCGACCCCCGCGTGCTCGACGCCATGCGCCGCGTGCCCCGCCATCAGTTCGTGCCCGAGCCGCTCCGAGAACAGGCCTACGACGACCGGCCCCAGCCCATCGGCGCCAGCCAGACCATCTCCCAGCCCCTCATGGTGGGGCTCATGACCGAGCTGCTCGATCTCTGGGGCGACGAGCACACCCTGGAGATCGGAACCGGGTCCGGCTACCAGACGGCCATCCTGGCCGAGCTCTGTGCCGACGTGGTCAGCATCGAGCGGCATGCGTCGCTGGCCGAGCGCGCCCGCGACCTGCTGGAGTGGCTGGGCTACACCAATGTGGCCATCCACGTGGGGGACGGCTCCCTGGGGCGATGGGAGGACGCCCCCTACGACCGGATCCTGGTCACAGCCGCCGCCCCCTCCATCCCGGAACCCCTCATCTCTCAGCTGGCTCCAGGCGGGCGCATGGTCATCCCCGTGGGTGGGGCAGAGGTCCAGGCGCTCACTGTGCTGCGGAAGACCCGGCACGGCAGCCTGGAGCGCATGGTGCACGGCGAGTGCGTATTCGTGCCCCTGGTGGGCGCCCACGGATGGCCCGCCGCCGAATAGCCCGCGCCTGGGAGGTGCCGGCGTGGCGGCCCTGGACGGCGATTCTGGCGATCCTCGCCCTGTCCCTGGCGCTGGTCGCCGCGCGGCCCTCCTGGGCCCCCGGCGTGGCACTCGTGGAGGGGCTGCTCCTGGGCACCGCCCTGGGCGCCTGGGGGCTCGTTCCCAGCTACGACAGCGCCTGGGACGAGTTCTGGGAGTCCACTGCCCTGGCGCTCCTGCTGGGAGCTGCGGCCGTGCTGGCCTGCTGGGCGCGACGCGAGCGGCCCAGCGCGTTCTTTCTGCTGGAGTGCGCCGCGGGCACGGCGAGCTGGATCCTGCTCCTCTTCGTGCCGCCCATCGCGTGGCTGGGCGCCGACCTGCTCCTCTTCGCGGGAGTCTTCACGGGCTGGTTCTTCTCCAGCCTCTTCCGATCCGACCCGCCGTAGCCCGTCCGGCAAGTCCCCATTGGCCCAGCCTGCCTGCGCCACGGATCCACTGCGCCAGGCGGACCAGGACCAGCCGGCGCTCCCCTCGCCCGCGCAGACCGCGCCGGAAGAACTCAGGGGCGGCGGTGCCGTCCCCCGCCGGCTGGACCCCTCTGCTGGGCGGAGGTTCCCGCCGGGCGCCCATCCAGCAGACGGATCGAACTCAGCTCCTCGTACGACTTCACGCGCCACCCGCTCGGCGTCCTCACCCACGTTTCCCGCGCCGAGCCCACCGTGCCCGCGCTGTGCCTCCGCCCGTCGCGGCCCGTCACCATCGCCGTGATCCGGGTGCGGGTCACCACCACGGCGGTCGTGCCCTTCAGTGTCAGGTTCTGGATGGTGGAGTCCGCCGTGATGATGGACCCCGCCTTGGCCATGTCGTCTCGAATCGCTCTCTCCGCATCGCGGGCGGTGAGCACCTTCCCGCTCTCGGTCTTGTAGGCGAAGCCTGGAGCGCAGGCGGCCACGATCGCGTGAACGTCCTTGCTCCTGTAGGCCCGCATCAGCCGGGCGTGCTCCGCCTCCAGTTCGCGGCGCGCCTTCGCCTCATCGGCTGCGGCCCCCTGACAGATCAGCCAGAGCGCCGATCCGATCAGCGGCATCGCCTGTCTCATAGGCTTGTCACTCCTCCTCGATCTCCACCCGCTCAGAGAGGTCCAGGTCCAGCCGCCCATCCCGGACCCGCAACGGGAAGGCCTGCGCGAAGCCCCCCCGGGTCATGTCCCGATAGGCCATCGCCATCCACTCGCCGCCGGCGCGGACCACCTCCCAGCCCTTCCACCCCTGTGGGCGGGGATCCTGCGCGGGCTCCCAGCCGCGCAGGGGATCCTCGCTGCGGAACACCCCCGCGCCGTCCGTGAGCATCCAGAACAGCCCGTCTGCCGCGAAAACACAGGGCGCTTCCGGCGGCTGTTGGGTGGTCACCACCGGCCCGGTGTCCACCCACTCCCGCAGGTCGCGGGAGACGGCGGAGGCCACGCAGGGCCGGCCATCCGCGCGGTCCGCACGGCAGTAGAGCACCCAGGCGATTCCGTGCCGCAGGAGGCACGGAGACCGGAAGGCTCCACCTGGCAGCGCCCATGCCTCGTTGGGGGTCAGGAGGGGCGCCTCCTGCCGGCTCCAGCCGCGAAGGGTGCGCGACCGGGCGGCCCGCAGCCTCTCCCGCCCTGCCGCGTCCACCGAGGTGTAGGCCAGGAAGACCTCCCCCTCCTGCTCCACGGCGAAGGGCGCCCGCACGCTCACCTCCTCCTCGGAGCCCCGCTCCACGGCCAGGACCGGCTCCTCCATCTTCCACTGGCACAGGTCCGTGCTCGTGGCGTGCCCGAATTGGCGTGCCGTGCGCGGCGCGTCCCATGACTGCCGGGAATCGGCCAGGCCGGGCGTGTAGAAGAGGTGGAACGCGTCGCCGAGGCGCAGGAGGCAGAAGTCGCGCAGGAAATGGAACGGCTCCTGAAACACCGGCAGGCCGGCGTGGCGCAGGACCAGCGCCGCCACGGAGTCGCAGAGGCTCAGGCCGCCCGCTCCCAGCACCGACGCCGTGAGGCGCAGCCGCCCCGCGACCCCCCCAGACCGGAGATGCCCGGAATGGAAGTCCGTCGCCCCCGCTGGCTCCACAGGCACCCGGCCGGGGAGCCGCTTCTCAGCCAGCACGTTCCCCGGCGAGGATTCGAGAGTGAAGACCACGTGGTTCGGCCCCAGAATCCGCAGGAGTCGGTTGGGGATGATCAGGCGCGCCTCCACGGGCTCTCCGGGCTGGACGAGCCGCGCCCGGGGAACCACGGCGAACTCGCTGGGCCAGGCGAGCTTTTCGGCCGGCTGCAGGTCGCGGTCGCCCAGAAGCAGGAACCTGCGCACCCGCAACTCCCTGGGCGCCCGCAGGAGGACCCGGGTGATACCGCCCCTCCAGGCAGGCCAGTCGCGGAGGTAGTGCCGACAGA
>Ga0073934_10008733_pt1 | contig 13361 bp, 14 predicted proteins | sample LarsenN4metaG_FD_76834 | JGI IMG/M metagenome (GOLD analysis project Ga0073934, IMG submission 76834) | Hot spring sediment bacterial and archeal communities from British Columbia, Canada, to study Microbial Dark Matter (Phase II) - Larsen... ...
AGTAAAGCGCAATGAGCAGCGTCGCCTTGAGCAGCCGCTCCGGCGCAATCGAGGGCCGGCCCACGCTCGCGTACATCGCGTCGAACTGCGGACCCATCGACGCCAGCACCGCGTCGGCTTGCGTCTTCAGCCGGCGCAGCGGATGATCCGTCGGTACCCGCTCCTCGACCGAAAAGTAGCTGAACAATTCACCCTGGCGATCTACCTAGCCGCGCATTGTTCTTCTACCTTAAACGACGCTGCCGCTATGACATCGTCCTGCGAGCATCGTTCCGGGGGTTTTTCAATAGCCTGTTAGACCGCATCGGCCCATGCCCGCTCACCGTCCTCCTGTGGGTGTCCAGCTTGTCGCGCTCGTCGTGGCGCTGGGTATCACCTTCGCGGCGGCGGCTTTGGGTGCCCTCGGATCCGCACAAGCGCGTTCCTTCTATGCGGAACTCGTGAAGCCGGAGTGGGCTCCACCCGGCTGGCTGTTCGGTCCGGTATGGTCGCTGCTCTACACGCTGATGGCCGTTGCCGTTTGGATGGTGTGGCGCTCCGCAGGCTTTCCCGCGGCGAGGCTGGCGGTGGGCCTCTTCGCGGTGCAACTGGCGGCCAACGCGCTCTGGAGCTGGCTTTTCTTCGCGTGGCGATACGGTGCGGCGGCGTTCGCCGAAATCGTGCTGCTTTGGGCTCTCATCGTCGCGACCGCGGCGGCATTCTGGCGCGTCAATCGCCTTGCCGCGCTGTTGCTGGCGCCTTACCTTGTCTGGGTGACGTTCGCCTCGGTGCTCTCGTGGGTGATTTGGCAATCGAACCCACAGCTTCTCGGGTAGCCGAGGCGTGGATTTCGGTCTGAACCGCGCTGTCGAGAGTTCTTCTCGTGACTGATATCGAGCACACCGGAACGCCGCTCCTTTACGTAGGCTTTAGCCTCCTCGTCGCCGTCTTGCTCGCGGTGGACTTCCTCCTTCTGCGAACGAAAGGCGATCACCGGGTTTCGGTGAGGGAGGCGGCTGGGTGGTCGGTCGTATGGATTGTGGCGGCCGGCGCCTTCGGCGCCTGGTTCTGGTGGTACCTCGAGGGACAATTTGGCGCCGAAATCGCCGCGCGCAAAACTCTCGAATACGCGACCGGCTACCTCATCGAAAAGGGCCTCGCCGTCGAGAACGTGTTCGTCTGGATCACGATCTTCACTTACTTTTCGATACCGCCCGAGCTTCAGAAGCGCGTGCTCCTGTGGGGAGTGGTCGGCGCGATTCTCATGCGTGCGGTGCTCATCTACCTTGGAGCCCTCCTGATCGAGCAGTTCTCGTGGATCTTCTACGTCTTCGGCGCGTTTCTGGTCGTCACGGGCGTCAAGATGTTCCTGTTCACGGGCCAGACAAGCGATCTCGGCTCCAATGTTCTGTTGCGCTGGCTTCGGGGCCACCTGCGCATCACCAGCCGGCTGCATGGCGAGCGCTTCGTGGTGATCGAGAACGGCAGGCGGGCTTTCACGCCCCTGTTTCTCGTTCTGGTGCTGGTCGAGGTGACGGACCTCATCTTCGCCGTGGACAGCATTCCGGCCATCTTCGCGGTGACGAGCGATCCGTTCATCGTGTTCACCGCGAACACCTTCGCCATTCTGGGCCTGCGAGCCATGTACTTCCTGCTCGCCGACATGGCAGGGCGCTTCCACCTCCTCGGATACGGCCTCGCCGCGATCGTCACGCTGGTCGGCATCAAGATGCTCGTCATGGACCTCTACAAGGTGCCCATCGTCTGGATGCTCGGCGCCGTGGCGATCGTGCTGGCCGTGTCCATTGTGGCGAGCCTTCTGGTGCGACCCGCTCGCAGCGCTGTGCATGGATCGAATCCCGGAGAAGGGTGACGCGGCACGAAGAGGCCCGTACAGGAGAGGGCGTGCTTCCGCGAATTGGTTTGAGCCCACGGCAGCGTCGCCTGTCCCGAGGACCATGCATGCGGGGCGATCGCGTCAGGGCGGGCGAGCCCGTGGGCCTTTCGGGTGCGACGGGCACGGCCGGCAAGCGCTGCGCCCCGAGCGTTTATCCTCATCCAACCCTCACGACTTTTTTCGGCCCTAGTGCCGATTGTTAATCATCAAGGAGAGCGTAGATGGAGCCACTGCACCTCTTTCCGATAGCCAAGCTGGACAGCAACAAGCTCGAAGAGGCCTAAGAAATCGCGGCCGACATCAAGGTCGTCTTCAGGAACACCCCCGTCTGGGTTCCGAAGTTCTTCCAGTACGACGGCGCGAGCATTCCGCCGGTCGCCTGGCAACTGATCGGTTCGCCGTTCCACCCTCGGTTCATGATGGCTGCGGTGTTCCATGACTGGCTGTATCACACCCACCAATTGGAAAAGGAAGCGGCCGACGAGCTTTTTTACGAGCTGCTCCGGGCGAGCAATGTCGGAAAAGTCAAGGCCATCGTGATGCGGGAGGCGGTCGAGAACTTTGGCGGGTGGTATTGGGAGAACGACAAGGACGACCGGGCGTATCTCAAGAGGTTATCCGAGAGGATCCGAAAGGACGGAAGGGATCCCGCGAAGTACGGCCTGCACTGACACACCCGACTTCACGGAAGCCGACCCGGGCGAGGAATTTGCCGGGGCGGCAACAGTCTGTCGGTGCGATCGCCGTCGTGGGAGTCGCGGCCTTCTGCAGGACGACATGAGCGCCTGGGATGAGCCCCGGACTTCGCCGCTGCGGACGCTCGTGGCTCTGCTGCCGTAGCCCACGAAAAGCCGCACACGATTTTGTTCCGTGTCTCGTTTATGAGCCGGGACATACGAATCCCCCGTCCGTCTGGCGGCGGCACGCCTACGGCGCGAGCGCAAGATCAAATTGAACGACAGCCCGCCCGCATCGCACGGCCCCGTGTCATGCGCTGATGCAGGTTTGACGGCGATCAATGAAGGCACGGAGCGGAAGGGTACTTTCCCGCCGTCTGCGACTGCGACGGCACTCGTAATGGAACTGCTGGAATTTGCGCGCGGGCCGGCGCTTGCCGCATCGGCGGCGGTGTGTGCGCTCGGCATCGCCTGGCGTCTGTACGCGATCTTCAGGCGTCCGGTGCGTTCCGACCTTTCCGAACCGAGGCACGCCGAAGTCGGGGCGGCGGGCTGGCGCGCGATCCTCGTCAAGATGCTGCCCCCGAAGGACGTGAAAGTGCGCGGCGCCTCGATGACGAACGCCTACGTCTGGCACATCGGCCTGGCGGTGGTCGTGTTCGGCTTCGCGCCTCACATCGGCTTCATCGAGCGCCATCTCGGCATCCGCTGGCCGGCGCTGCCTGATCCGGTGATGTATTTTGCGGCCGCGGTGACCATCGTCGGGCTTCTCGCCGCGCTCGTCGAGCGGCTCACCGACCGCGTGCTGCGCGCGCTTTCCGGTTTCGACGATTACGCGAGCTGGATCGTCACGCTGCTGCCGCTCGCGACCGGCATGGCGCTGATCGAGCGGCCGTATCATCCACAGCCGCCTGTGGCTCCGGCGCTCCCCACCGACCCGACGCTGCTTGCAGTGCACCTTCTGAGCTTCGAGCTGCTCCTCGTGTGGCTGCCGTTCGGCAAGCTCGCACACGCGGTGCTCGTGTTCGTCTCGCGCTGGCGCACAGGCGTCGAATTCGCCCGCAAGGGGGCTGCCTTGTGACCGCGCCCGCGGCGCATCCGCTCGATTTCGACGCGCCGCGCTTCACCATCCGCCGGCCGGCGGTGCGGCACGACGAGCAGGGTGGGGCGAGCGACGCCGAGCGCGTTGCGCGCGCGACGCAGGCGTTCTTGCGCGAGCTCGACCGCTCGGTCGCGGCCTGGATGGAGTCATGCGTTCGCTGCGGACACTGCGCCGAGGCCTACCACTTCTACGTGACCACGGGCGACCCGCGCTACACGCCGATCCGCAAGCTCGAACCGTTCCGGGAGATCTACCGGCGCGAGGCCGGTCCCTTTGCATGGCTCCATCGCCTGTTCTGGTCGAAGGCGCGGGTGAGCGCGGCGCAGCTTCGCGAGTGGCAGGAACTGCTCTACGACGCCTGCACGATGTGCGGCCGCTGCACGCTCGCCTGCCCGATGGCGATCGACATCGCCGGCCTGGTTGCGCGGGCGCGGCACGCGATGTTCGCGGCGGGGCTCGTGCCGCACGAGCTGTGGGCGGTGGCCGAGCGCGCCGAGCGCGAGGGCAGCCCGCTCGGCGCGACGCCCAAGGTGCTCGCGGAACGGATCGCATGGCTCGCTGAGGAGCACGGTGTCGCGATCCCGCTCGATCGCGCGGAGGCGGACGTGCTGGTGGCGCTGTCCTCGATCGAGATCATGAAGTACCCGGCGTCCATCGTCGCCGTGGCGAAAATCCTCGGGCGCATGGGCGTCGCCTGGACGCTGCGCTCCGACGGCTACGAGGCGACCAACTTCGGCCTGCTCTCGGGCAATCTCGAATGGCAGCGGGACATGAGCCTGCGGCTGATCCGCGCCGCCCTTGCCTGCGGGGCGAAGACGCTCGTTCTGCCCGAGTGCGGCCATGCGTACGGGGCGATGCGGTGGGACGGCGCGAACGTGTACGGCGCGGCGCTGCCGTTCCGCGTGCTGCACATCACCGAGTATCTGGCCGAGGCGCTGCGCGAGGGGCGGCTCAAGCTCAGACCGCTGCGCGCCTCGATGACGTTTCACGATCCCTGCCAGCTCGCGCGCCGCGGCGGCGCGACCGCGGCGCCGCGCGAGATCCTCGCGGCGCTCGGCGTCGAGCTGCGCGAGATGCCTCCCGCGGGCGACGCCAACTGGTGCTGCGGCGGCGGGGGCGGCGTGGTGACGATGCACCGCGCCGACGATCTGCGCTATCGCGCCTTCGAGATCAAGATGAGGCAGGTCGAGGCAAGCGGCGCGGAGCGCGCGACGACGAGCTGCTCGAACTGCCGGCTCACGTTCGACGACGGGGCCGCGCACTTCGGCTGGGGACGCAGGATCGAAAGCCTGCTCGAGCTGGTCGCCGAGCAGCTCGACTGAAGGCGGTCGGCCGGGCGGTCGAGCGCGCCGCAGCGATCGGGCAGGCGGCACGCCGTTTCGCCGTGCAACCTCACGCGCGGCGGCGCCGCTGGCACAATGGGCGCCTTGCGGCAGGTGTCAGAGAGGCGATCGATGCAAGCGATCCGCGTTTCGCGCGCGCCCCGGGGCGGCGTGCACTAGGGGCGATGGACTTCGCTTTTACCCCGGAACAGGAACGCATCCGCGAGGCGGTGGCGAAGCTCTGCGCGCGCTTCGACGACGCGTACTGGCTGAAAAAGGACCGCGAAGGCGGTTTTCCCGAGGACTTCCACCGGGCGCTCGCCGCCGACGGCTGGCTGGGGATCGCGATGCCGGAGGCGTATGGCGGCGCCGGGCTCGGCATCACCGAGGCGGCGATCATGATGCAGGCGATCGCCGAATCCGGCGCGGGGTTTTCCGGCGCCTCGGCCGTGCACATGAACATCTTCGGCCTCAACCCGGTGGTGGTGTTCGGGACCGAGGAGCAGAAAAGGCGCATGCTCCCCGGCTTGATCGCCGGGCGCGAACGCGCGTGCTTCGCTGTCACCGAGCCGAACACGGGCCTGGACACGACGCGCCTGAAGACCCGCGCCGAAAAGCGCGGCGGCAAGTACTACATCTCCGGGCAGAAGGTCTGGATCTCGACCGCGCAGGTGGCGGAGAAGATCCTGCTTCTTGCGCGCACGACGCCGCTCGAAGAGGTGGCGAAGCCGACGCAGGGCCTCTCGCTCTTTTACACCGACCTCGACCGCCGCTACGTCGAGGTGCGTGAGATCGAGAAGATGGGCAGGAAGGCGGTGGACTCGAACCAGGTGTTCTTCGACGCCATGCCGGTGCCCGAGGAGGACCGCATCGGCGAGGAGGGGCGCGGCTTCGAATACATCCTGCACGGCATGAACCCGGAGCGCATCCTGATCGCCGCCGAATCGGTGGGTCTGGGGCGCTGCGCGCTCGCGCGCGCGGCGAACTACGCCAAGGAGCGGGTCGTCTTCGGCCGCCCGATCGGCAAGAACCAGGCGATCCAGCATCCGCTGGCGGCGAACTGGATGGCGCTCGAGGCGGCGAACCTGATGGTGTTCAAGGCCGCCTGGCTCTACGACAACGGCAGGCCCTGCGGCGCCGAGGCGAACGCGGCGAAGTACCTCGCCGGCGAGGCCGCCTTCGACGCCTGCCAGCAGGCCGTGATGACCCACGGTGGCTTCGGCTACGCGAAGGAGTACCACGTCGAGCGCTACCTGCGCGAGTCGCTCATCGGGCGCATCGCGCCGGTGTCGCCGCAACTGGTGCTGTGCTTCATCGCCGAGCGGGTGCTCGGCCTGCCGAAGTCGTACTGAGGCCGCGCGATGATCCGCATCCGCGACGTGGACCATCTCGTGCTTCGGGTCGCGGACCTGGAGCGCATGCTCGACTTCTACGTCAACGTGCTCGGTTGTACCGTCGAGCGCCGGCGCGACGACCTCGGGCTCGCTCACCTGCGCGCCGGCCGTGCGATGCTCGATCTCGTGCGGGTGGACGGCCCGCTCGGGCGCACGGGAGGTGCCGCGCCCGGAACGGAAGGGCGCAATCTCGATCACTTCTGCCTGCGCGTCGAGCCCTTCGACGAAGCCGCGATCCGTGCGCACCTTGCCGCCCACGGCGTCGCCGCTGGCGAGACGGCGCGGCGCTTCGGCGCCGAGGGCGAAGGGCCCTCGCTCTACGTCACCGATCCCGAGGGCAACACGGTGGAGCTGAAGGGCCCGGCGGGGTAAGCTCGCGTCCATGAGCGAACCGGTACCGGTCGTAGGGCGGGGCTTCTGCTACGAGGACCTGCGCGTGGGGTTTCGCTTCCGCACCCACCGCAGGACGATCGCCGAGGCCGACCTCGCCGGCTTCGTCAACCTCACCTGGCTCACCGAGGAACTCTTCACGGTGGCCGACGACTCGAACCGGGCGATCAAGGGCCGTCCCGTTCCGGCGGCGCTCGTCTATGCGTTCGCCGAAGGGTTGCTGCTGCCGACCATGCAGGACACCGGGCTTGCGTTTCTGAACGCGACGCTCGACGTCAAGGCCCCCACCTTTGTCGGCGACACGATCCACGTCGAGGCGGAGGTGACCGAGTGCCGCCTCACCTCGAAGGGCGACCGGGGGCTGGTGCGCTTCGCCAACCGCGTCGTCAAGCAGGACGGCGCCGTCGTGCTCGAATACAACCCGCTGCGGCTGCTCAGGCGCAGATGATCGCTGTGCCGACTCGCGGATGTTGGCGCCGGGCCGGCGCACGGTTAAACTCGAGTTGAACCATGGAACGCATCATCAGCGCAAAGGAGCTGCGCGCGTCGCTGCCCGAAACCGTCGAGCGCGTGCGACGGGGGGAGCGCTTCACGGTCCTGTATCGCAGCCGGCCGGCGTTCCGTATCGTGCCGATCGCCGAGGCGGCGACCGACTGGCTTCCCCCGCTTGAGACGGACCCGTTGTACCGCGCCCCCCCGCTCGGCCGGTCGGCCGATGGCGGCATCGCGCGCGATCACGACCGCATTCTTTACGGGATGCAGCCGCGCGCGCGCTCTCGGCGCCGCCGGTGAAGGCCCTGTTCGTGGATACGGCCGGTTGGGCGATGTTGGCCGATGCGGCGGATCCCCGGAACGACGAGGCATGTGCGTTCCGCGATCGCTGGCTGGAGCAGGGCGGGATGCTCGTTTCCAGCGATTACGTGATGGACGAAACGCTTACGCTGTTGCGCATGCAGCTCGGGCTGCGTGCGGCCGAGCGCTGGTGGAACCAGGTCGAAGGCAGTGCGCGCGTGCGCTGGGAGTGGATTGATCCGGCCCGGGCCGAGCGTGCGCGGCAGTGGTTTTTCCGCTGGCGCGACAAGAATTTGTCCTTTACCGACTGTTCGAGCTTTGTCGTGATGAAGCAACTGCGCATTCGGGACGTCCTTACCCGCGATCGGCATTTTCGCCAGGCCGGCTTCGAGATCCACCCCCGATGATCAACCGTATTGACCACATCGTGCTCACCACCCGCGACCGCGAGGGCTGTGTGCGGTTCTATACCGAGGTGCTCGGCATGCGGCTGGAGTCCTTCCGCACGCCCACCGAGACGCGCTGGGCGCTCGCCTTCGGCAACCAGAAAATCAACCTGCACGAGTGGGGCAGGGAGTTCAGCCCGCGCGCGCACGTGGCGGCGCCCGGCACGCTCGACATCTGCTTCATCGCCTCGGTGCCGCTGGAAGAGGTGATCCGGCGCCTGGAGGCGGCGCGAATCCCGATCCTCGAAGGGCCGGTGACGAGGACGGGCGCGCTCGGCCCGATGCGCTCGGTCTACGTGCGCGACCCGGATCTCAACCTCGTCGAGATCTCGGAGTACGTCACGGCGCCGCGCGCAGGGTGAAGCGGAACACCGCGCCCGCCCCGGGCGCGGACTCGGCCCACACGCGCCCGCCGTGGCGCTCGATCACGCGCTTGACGATCGCAAGGCCGATGCCGGTGCCGGAGAACTCCGACTCCGGATGCAGGCGCTCGAAGGGGCGAAAGAGCTTTCCCGCGTACGCCATGTCGAAGCCGACGCCGTTGTCGCGCACGAAATACGCGCCGGCGGCCTCGTCCCAGCCGACTTCCATGCGGGGCTGCCCCGCGCGCGCCGAGTACTTGAGCGCGTTGTCCATCAAGTTGAGAAGCGCCTGGCGCACCAGCGTCTCGTCGCCCTCGGCGGGCGGCAGCGGTTCGATCGCGATTTCGGCCGACGGATAGCGAGGAGCCAGGTCGGCGGCGAGCGCGCGCGCGAGGCGCTCGACGTCCAGCGGCGCGCGCACCAGGCCGGCGCGCGAGACGCGCGCCAGCGTGAGCAGGTCGTCCACCAGCTCGCCCATGCGCACGGCGTTCTTTTCCACCACCGCGAGCATGCGCCGGCCTTCGGCCGAGAGCCGCTCGCCCTCGTCCTCGATCAACATGCGGGAGAAACCGGCCATCGCGCGCAACGGGGCGCGCAGGTCGTGCGACACCGAGTAGGAAAACGATTCCAGCTCGGCGAGCGCCGCCTCCAGCTCCGCGGTGCGCTCGCGCACGCGCTGCTCGAGCGTCTCGTTGAGGCGCCGGATCGCCTGCTCGGCCAGCTTGCGCTCGGTGATGTCCTGCACGGTGCCGGTGACGACAGGCTCGTCGGCGTCGGTGCGGGACACCGCGTTGACGGTCGCCGCGAGGTAGCGCAGCGGCAACACCGCGGGGTCGGTGCGAAACTCGAAAGCGCCCGTCGCGCGACCGCGGATCGCCTCGCGCAGGCTGTCCTCGATCAGGCGCCGGTCCTCGGGATGGACGAGTTTCAGGAACTCTGCGAAGGGCGGCGCGCCGAGCGCAGGGTCGCGGCCGAAGATCCGGTACATCTGCGCCGACCAGTGGCCGATCTGGCGCGCGGGATAGAGCGTCCAGCTTCCGAGCCGTGCGCGCGCCTGCGACTCCTCCAGCTCGGCGTACGCCTCGCGCAGCGCCTGCTCGGCGCGCTTGCGCTCGCGGATGTCCGAGACGATCGTGAGCACCGCCGGGCGCCCCTGCCATTCGATGCGCGCGTTGGAAATCTGCACCCACACCGCCTCGCCCGAACGCGTCAGCACGCGGATGTCGTAGCGCGGTTCGATCGCCTCGCCCGCGCTGCGCCGGCGGTGGCGCTCGGCGACCAACGCGCGGTCCTCCGGATGAACCAACGGCGCGAACTCGCGGCCGATCAGCTCCTCGACCGCGAAGCCGGTGAGCCGCTCGATCGCCGGGTTCGCGTGCACGATGCGCGCATCCTGCAGGACGAGGATGCCGTCGAGCATGCGCTCGGCGACCATGCGGTAGCGCGCTTCCGACTCGGCGAGTGCCTGCTCGGCGCGCTTGCGCGCGGTGATGTCGAGGCAGATGGTGAGCGTCGCGCCGTCGGCGAGCCGCACATCCCGGACCAGCAGCCAGCGGTCGGGCGCGCGGCGGACCTCGAACTCTCCGCCGCCGCGGCGAACCGCGATCCGCTCGGCGATCCATCCGCCCGGATCGGCCGACTTGTCCGGAAAGGCGCCGGCCGCGAGCGCCGCCGCAAGATGCTCCACGTAAGCGCACCCGGGTTCGAGCAGGTGTTCCAGCCCGGGGTTGAGTTCGCGGAACGCGCGGTTGATGAACACGATGCGGTCCCCGGCGTCGCACAGGCACACCGGATCCGGATACTCCTCCATCGCGCGGCGGAGGAGCTCCTCGGCACGCGGCGGCGCCGCCGATGAGCGTGAAGCGGGCGCGCTCATGGCGAGAACCCCGGTTCCAGCGGCGCGAGGTGTACCCCGGCGCGCGCGAGCGCGGCGACGATCTCGCGCGCGTGCTCGCGGTCGCGCGTCTCCAGCACGAATTTGACCTCCGGCGAGCGCACCGAAGCGGGGCCGAAGACGCGCTGGTGCTGGACCTCGACGATGTTGCCGCCATGCTCGCCGATCGTCGCGGCCACCTTCGCAAGGCTGCCGGCGACGTCGGGCATGGTGACGCGCAGGCGAATGAGGCGGCCGTCGCGCACCAGCCCCCGCATCAGCACCGCCGCGAGCACGCGCGAGTCAATGTTGCCGCCGCTGACGAGCACGCCGACGCGGCGGCCGTCGAAGCGCCCGCGATGCTCGATGAGCGCCGCAAGGCCCGCCGCGCCCGCGCCTTCGGCGACCGTCTTCTCGATCTCTACCAGCGCCACGATCGCGCGCTCGATCGTCTCTTCCTCGACGAGCAGCACCTCGTCCACCAGCGCGCGCGCCATCGCCAGCGTGATCTCGCCGACGTCGGCCACCGCCAGCCCCTCGGCGATGGTGTCGCCTCCGACTCGAACCGGTTCGCCGCGCAGTCGCTGATACATGGCGCAATAGGTCTTCGACTCGACGCCGATCACCTCGATCGCGGGCTTGATCGCCTTGGCCGCCGCCGCCATGCCTGAGATGAGTCCGCCGCCGCCCACCGGCACCACGAGCGCTTCCAGCGCCGGAGCCTGCTCCAGCATCTCCAGCGCGACCGTGCCCTGTCCGGCGATGATCGCCGGGTCGTCGTACGGGTGGATGAAGACGAGCCCCTCGCGCGCCTGGATCTCGCGCGCGCGCTCAGCCGCCTCGGCGAGCGTCTCGCCCTCCAGGAGCACCTCGGCGCCGTGTACCCGGGTGTTGGCGACCTTCGAGTTGGGCGTGCCGCGCGGCATGACGATCACCGCGCGGATGCCGAGGCGTGCGGCGTGGTAGGCGACCCCCTGCGCGTGGTTGCCGGCGCTCATCGCGATCACGCCGCGGCGGCGCTCGCCCTCGGCGAGCTGCAGCAGCCTGTTCAGCGCTCCCCGCTCCTTGAACGAAGCGGTGAACTGGAGGTTCTCGAACTTGAGCCAGACCTGCGCGCCGGTGAGCGCCGACAGCGTGCGGCTCATGACGCAGGGTGTTCGCTCGACCGCTCCGGCGATGCGGGCGGCCGCAGCGCGCACGTCCTCCAGGCTCAACATGACTTCAAACTAGCACAGTCGCGTAAAATCGCGCCATGATCCGCACCCTTCTTGCACTGATTTTCGGCATCCTGGTTTCCGGCCTCGCGCAGGCGCAATACCCGAGCCGCCCGATCAGGATCATTGTGCCGTTCACTCCGGGCACCGGCATTGACATCCTCGCGCGCGCCTTCGGGCAGAAGATCTCCGAGCGGCTCAAGGTGGCGGTGGTGGTGGAAAACCGCCCCGGGGCGAGCGGCAACATCGGCACCGAGGCGGTCGCAAAGGCCGCCCCGGACGGACACACGCTGCTCATGACCGCCACCACGCTGGTCCAGAGCGCCGTGCTGCACAAGAGCGTCCCCTACGACCCGAAAGCGCTCACCCCGATCGGCCTTGCGGCGATCGGCAACCTGGCGCTGGTAGCGCATCCGTCGGTGCCGTCGAAGTCGGTCGCGGAACTGGTCGCGCTCGCGAAATCGCAGCCCGGCCGGCTCAACTATGCCTCGCCCGGCAACGCGACGCCGCACCACCTCGCCATGGAGCTGCTCAAGCTCCATTTCGGGATCAACCTCGTTCACGTCCCCTACAAGGGTACCGCCGGCGCGGTGACCGACCTCCTCGGCGGCCAGGTCCAGCTCATGTTCCTGCCGGTGCACGTGGCGCTTGCGCACGTGCAGGCCGGAAAGCTCGCGATGCTCGCCTCCGGCGGCGCGCAGCGCTCGCCGGCGACGCCGGACGTGCCCTCGCTCGCCGAGGCCGGGGTGAAGGACATTGACGTGGACATCTGGTACGCGCTGCTTGGACCCCCGGGCCTTGCGCGCGACATCGTCGCAAAGCTGAACGAGGAGCTCGTCGCGATCCTCGAGGCGCCGGACGTGCGCGCGAGCCTGCTCAAGCAGGGCCTTGCGCCGAAGACCGGCTCGCCCGCCGAGCTTGCGCGCCTGATCGAGACGGACCTGGAGCGCTGGGGCCGCGTCGTGCGCGAGGCGCGGATCAGCGCCGACTAGGACGCGGCGATGGCGCCGGTCCTCATCGTCGGCGGCGGCATCGGCGGGCTCACGCTCGCGCTGTCGCTTCACCAGGCCGGGCTCGCGTGCCGGGTGTTCGAGGCCGCCCCCGAGATCAGACCGCTCGGCGTCGGCATCAACCTGCTGCCGCACGGAACGCGCGAGCTGACCGAGCTCGGGCTGCAGGACGCGCTCGCACGCGTCGCGGTGGAGACTTCCGAGCTTTGCTTCTACAACCGCTTCGGCCAGTTCATCTACGCGGAGCCCCGGGGAAGGCGCGCCGGCTACGACTGGCCGCAGTTCTCGATCCATCGCGCGGACCTGCACGAGGTGCTGCTGGCGGCGGTGCGCGCGCGGCTGGGGCCGGAGGCCGTCGTGCTCGGTGCGCGCTGCGTCGGCTTCGAGCAGGATGCCGAGGGCGTCACCGCGCGCTTCGAGAACGGCGCCACCGCGCGCGGCGCCTGCCTGGTCGGCTGCGACGGCATCCACTCGGTGGTGAGAAGGCTCCTGCACCCGCAGGAGGGCCCTCCGGCCTATCAGGGCATCAACATGTGGCGAGGTGTCACGCGCGCACGGCCCTTTCTTTCCGGTTCCTCGATGGCGGTCGCGGGCTGGCTGGAGGTCGGAAAGCTCGTCGTCTATCCGATCCGGAACAACGTGGACTCCGAAGGCCGCCAGCTCATCAACTGGGTCGCCGAGATCCAGTCGCCGCGCAACGTCATGCAGGACTGGAGCCTGCCCGGAAAGCTGGAGGACTTCTATCCGACGTTCGCGTCGTGGCGCTTCGACTGGCTCGATTGCGCGCGGCTTCTGCGCGAAGCCGATCTGATCCTCGAATACCCGATGGTGGACCGTGATCCGCTGCCCTGGTGGACGAAAAACCGCGTCACGCTCCTCGGTGATGCCGCGCACCCGATGTAT
>Ga0073934_10008734_pt1 | contig 13361 bp, 17 predicted proteins | sample LarsenN4metaG_FD_76834 | JGI IMG/M metagenome (GOLD analysis project Ga0073934, IMG submission 76834) | Hot spring sediment bacterial and archeal communities from British Columbia, Canada, to study Microbial Dark Matter (Phase II) - Larsen... ...
TCTTCAGCTTCCAGTGCTTCGCCATGCGCGCCATCCCAGCACAGCCCATCCCAAAATGAACAGCGCTCCTCCGACCGGCGTCACTGCTCCGAGCCAGCGCACTCCCAATAACGACACGCCGTACAGGCTACCGGAAAATAAAAGTATCCCCGCCAAAAACATCCACCCGGCTTTGGCCGCTCCTGCATCGCGACCGATACGTACGGCAAACCCGGCCAAGATCATGCCGAAGGCGTGGTACATCTGGTAGCGGGTCGCCGTATCGTAGACGGCCAACATCGGTTGGTCCAGCACGCCTTTGAGCAGATGGGCCCCGAAGGCGCCGGCTGCCACGCCGAGTCCGGCACAGACACACCCAATCAGCACCAACCACCGAAATGATGCATTCCTATCCATTACACCTTGGCTCCCTTGAAGTGCCGGTTGAAGAACCGTCGAATCATACGCGATCCCAACTGAATACTCCATCCAACGTCCCGAGTCGGTGAGCGGTCTATATGTTATAGTTTCCTTATGTCCCGACGACATATCATCGGTTGTCTCGTTGGCGTGCTGAGCTCATGTGCGCTGGCGGGAAGCGTGCTCGCGGCCTCCGAACCGCAACAGGCCGACCGCAACAAGGGCGTCACCATAGATGATCTCACCCGTGGGTTACGGAGCGCCGCGCAGAACATTGAAAAAGAAATCCCCAAGATCGGGCCGGCCATCGGCAAGACTGTCAAATCCATCGCAGGGAATAGTTCGGAAAAGACACGATCTCCGAATCCTCCCGCCGACAAGAAGTAGTGGCCCTCTCCAACCAAGCCGCATCCCCAAAAATCAGCCTTTGATTCTTGCTTCCGACTCCTGTATGGTTACACGTCTATTTTTTTCGAAACCACAGCGAAAGAGGACCATCATGTGGGACAAGAAACGAGAACTAGAGTCTGACAACTCAAACTTTACGGTTCTAGGGAAAGACGTCACGTTTAAAGGTATCGTCCATTTTCACAGCACCGTTCAACTCGATAGTTCCATTGAAGGAGAAATTCACGCCAAGGGCATGTTGGTCATCGGCGAAAATGCGGTCATCCGAGGCTCGATCGTTGCCGAGACTATTGTCTGCAGAGGGAAGATCCAAGGAAACGTCACCGCAAGCGGCAAGATCCAACTCCTGAAGCCGGCGGTTCTGCTCGGCGATATTTCTTCCCCCTCGTTTTCACTGGAAGAAGGCGCGTTCTTTAAGGGTTCAATCGACATGGGTTCCCATCCGGTAGTCGATGAACTCCAACAATCGACCATGATCCTCTCTGAATTTTCACCGCGGCTCAGCCCATCGCGGCCCGTTCTGATAGAAAGCGAACGAGGGGGCTGACGCTCCCTCGTGCCTACCCCTTTCGAACTGGTCCTCAGTTCGCTTATATAGATCCTCGAAGCGAAACTCGATCGCCCTCACCTTCGACACTCCGCCTACAGTTTCACATCCGGCTCACCAATAATGGTTCGTATGGCACCGACTCCTGAAATCAGACGTTCCGATCGCGGGAAGACAAGGATTCCTCGATCGCCGATCAGCGGATTAGGTGACCGAGGCCCATAGCGCCAAGAAAGGCTTCATAGAGTCTGCGTTGCCGGAAACAACCAGACGAGTTGTTTTCAGGTTCGAAATGGAGATGAAGTGACGGAACTTCCGTTTTCCCTTCGACAAGAGCTCGCAGTCTCTACCTCGGTCAACATCGACGGCGCAGTTCAGCACCGGTCGTGCGGAGCCCGCAAAGCGAACGAGCTCCAGCCGATTATCTACCTCGATTGCTCCCCTTGAATGCCATGACCATCCGTAGATCCTGTTGCGCCGCCGGATAACTTACACCGGCTTTCTTGGCAAGAAGCAGCGCGCGGCGAATAAAGAATTCCGCTGCATCGAGGTCACGCTCCAGAATAAGAACGCTTCCAAGACCGTTCAGCGCCTCGAAATCGTACGGATCCACGAACAGTGATTCAAAAAAACAGCGCTCGGAACGCTGCAGGAGCGCATCCTTCGGTGGTCGACCGGCTTGGATAGCAGCCCAGTGCTTCAGCATATAGGCGTTCTTGCGATGATAACCGGCCAGGTTGAGGATGGCGGATTCCATGCGCCATTGTTTTTCAGCTGCGTTCATCTTGGAACCCAAGACAGTCTGGTGCTCTGTAGCCCCCCTGAGATCGTTTCTCTCCAGGCAATCGGTCACGGCCAGTTGTCCTTGTGCGAGGACTGTAATTGCATCAGCTAAGGCCGGGGTCTGGCTCGCCATCTTGGGAAGAACCTGGTTCGCAGCATCGGGGGCATTCCGGATTGCCCGTTGTAACTGCTCGGTCCAGTCCGTCTTCTGCGGCTGTAGATTCAAATAAATCGTACTTTGCAAAAAATACGGCAACGGTGCCTGATCGCATGCACAGGCAATGATGAAGCGACCGAGATGAAATGCCGTCAGAATCTCAGCAGCAACCCAGCGGGATTTCGCAGCCGCCTTCGACCACAGGAGGATGAGGGCGCGGCTTTTGCGGATCGATTCATGGAGTTCCGCGCGCAGGAGACGCCCGGGCCGAATTTCCGACCGGTCCAGCCACACCTGCAAGCCTCGAGCTTCGAGTACTTGTTCGACATGCGTAGCAAGGGCCGCCTCATGCGATGAGTGGCTAATAAAAGCGGTCATGTATCGAGGTCGGCTCTTCTTACTCGCCATCTCCAACTCCTTTCCTTCTCTCTGACCACGCGCAGAATATCTTTGCTGCAGAGAAAGATGCTTCTTGTTCGAGCTAGGGAGAGTGACGGCTTTCCTAGGCGCGGTGCGAAGGAAAGTCAAGGGGCGTTATGGGTTTGCCTTTCGGCTCCTGGCGCTGCCTCCGCATGACATCCAACCCCTCTTCCCTTTCGTATATCAGGTCATGAACCCAGATCAATGAGGTAAGCCAGGATGTCATCTCGGGGATCTTCCTCTGCTACGCCATCGCCTATGGCATCAATCGACGGGATGATTCTTCCCTAAGACAATTACGTCTCCGCGCAAAGGTTCCTCTGTGACTTACGTGGATCACGATGCTGTCTCCAGTTTTCGGTAATCGTAATAGGGTTTGATGCGTTTGTTCACGAACCAACCGACGGAATCCGCTTGGAACAACTCGATCACCTCACTCGCTGGAACTTCAAAGTATTCATAGAGGTCTCCATCGACATACTGCACATAAAGAGTTTTTCGTTCTTCTTCATAGCCGACGGCTCGAACACCGGAGGAGTCGACTGGAATCAGTCTCATGCGGCACCTCTGTGTTCATTTCATCAGCTGGAGAGCAGGCAATCAAGCCAAGGAACCTTGGATTGCGGCACGAAGGCAAAAAGGAGAGAGAATGAGTCTTATCGCTTGCCGTTCATGTCACCGACATCGGAGAGGCACGATGAAGGACCCTGATTGCGCAGTTGGTCTATGGCATCGCGGCAGTGACCGAGCGGTAACCATCGGCAATTACCACAGATGGAAGGCAGGTCGTCGCCGCGCACCGACTTCCGAATCCGCTCCAGCAGGTCACCGTACCGAAGACGATCCCCTGCCACGAGGCCGAGCCTTCGCATGACTTCGTGATCCTGCTCCACCATCTCTGTTTCCGACCGCGCGCCATTGAGCGTGCAACCGGAGGATTGTCGGTGAGGACAGGCCGCACAGACCGTATCGGGAGACGCGATCACTTCAATCTGACGATCCAAATCCTCGTTTAACATACGGTGGATCGCCGCCATGTTCGAGACAAACTCGGGACTGTACCCTTCCCCGCGAAACCCCTGCAGACACAGGAGCGTATGGCCGCGAAGCTTGATTGGAGGGGACAAGTCGGGAGTCGTGCGACGATTTTCCATAGCAACACAAGACACATAAACTTTGTCATCCGAGAGACTGGCAAGTCAACGGCCACCGCAAACTCACCTCTTTTCCGCTTTCCCCGTTCTTGTGTAAGATGCTCCCTCCCTATCGTCCACCAATCAGGAGGGGTTTGATGGCTCGAAGCGCTGCATTCCGTTCATTCGCACGATTGATGGCTGCCGCCTTAGTGGCCGAACGCCAAGGCTGTTCAGCTACGGACGCCCTCGGAACGCTCCAAGAATTCACTCGGACTCCCCACGCGATTTCCCGCCGCCAGTTTCTGCTCGGCGCAGGGGCGACCGGCGCGACCCTTGCCCTCGGGACAATCACGGGATTTCCAATCCATGTCGCCGATGCCAAGCCCCTCCCCTCTTCACTCTCAGTGGGTATCGTCGGCGCGGGGCTTGCCGGATTAGCTTGTGCCGATACGCTCAAGGCCCGCGGCATCCGGGCTTCTATCTATGAGGCGGCCTCACGGACAGGAGGCCGTTGTTGGTCGCTGCGTGGGTTTTTCCCAGGACAAGTGGCGGAACGTGGCGGCGAACTCATCGACAACCTTCACAAGACCATGTTGGGCTACGCCAAACGATTCGGCTTGGCGCTGGAAGACGTCAATAAACAGCCTGGCGAGATTTTCTACCACTTCTTCGGGCAACGGTACTCAGAAGCAGCGATCGTGGCGGAATTTCGTGATTTTGTGTCGGTGATGCGGCCTGACCTGAATCGCCTCTCGCGAGAAGTCACGGCCAGTTCTCATACCGTGGACGATGTAGTATTGGACCGTACGAATCTCCTGGCCTATCTGGAGGGACAGAACGGATCCGGCGTCCCAGTTGGTCCAATAGCTAAAGCTGCGATCATTGCCGCCTATGAGGCTGAATATGGACTGGAGGCCGCCGAACAGAGCTGTCTGAATTTCCTCCTCTTCATTCACGCCGATCGTCGTTCAAATTTCACCCCCTTTGGCGTCTTCAGCGACGAACGGTATCACCTGATTGACGGCAACGACCGGATCACCGAAGGACTGACTCGCGACCTTCCAGGACAGATCACGTACGGTAAGAAGCTTGTGCGGGTCCGCCGCCTGAGCGATGGGCACATCGAACTGACCTTTCAGGAAGCCTCCCGCACGGTGACCCACAAGCACGATGTCGCGGTGCTGGCCATCCCCTTCACCACCCTCCGCGAGGTGAATCTGGATGCCGGCCTCGGACTCCCGTCCGCGCAGCGCACTGCGATTCAAGAACTCGGCTACGGCACCAATGCAAAGCTGATGATCGGCTTTTCCAGCCGGCCGTGGACGGCGTTGGGTTCGAACGGGACGGCCTATGCCGATCTCGACAATATGCAAACGACGTGGGAAACCAATCCGTCACGAGGCACGGCAACCAGAGGCGTGCTGACCGACTATTCCAGCGGTGTACGGGGCGCGGATTTGAACCCGAACGCGGTTCAGACCGAAGCTGAGCGGTTCTTGCAAGACTTGAATCTCGTCTACCCCGGAACGCTCGGAGCCGCGGCCCGGGTAAAAGGCCGATATATCGCACATCTCGAACATTGGCCGTCCAATCCTCTGATGAAAGGCAGCTATACCTGCTACCGACCGGGCCAATTTACGACGATGGCCGGCTTGGAAGGAATGCCGGCGGACAATCTGTTGTTTGCCGGTGAGCACGCGAACTCGTTTTACGAATGGCAAGGCTTTATGGAAGGGGCGGCACTGTCGGGCATCGCCGCGGCACAATCGGTCTTATCCGCAGCAAAAGCACGATAGCATTTTCTCGAAGGACCCACATGCCGGCCGACGGTTCCCTGTCCGTCAACCCGCGATACGAGCTTCATTTCAACAAATGGAACTACAAGTTAGACTGCGAGCCCTCCGGTTGGAGGACTACAACTTATACGTGGACCAGTGCGACGGTCAGGTGCAGTAGGAACACGAGCCCATGTAACATTGTAGATCCTTCGGATGACACTAAGGTGGAGGTTAACTTTCCTTGACCATTCGAAATAGAGCCTCCTGAACAAGTCGGTCCCACGCCCAAACAAAGTCCAGCATTGATCGGAATGCTTCAGTGACCGATTCATCTCAGCAGTCACATGCGTGAAGCCGCCAGTTTGGCCAACACCACGAGCGAATCTTTTTGGGCCGATCCTACAAGCGCCACCGCGCCGGTCTTGGTGCGGAACGCGAGGCTGCCCCCCGTCCCGTCTGGAAACGATCCGTATACGGCTTCCGCTCCGACGCCGGACACCGGCTGAGCCTTTTGAGTTCGCGCCGAATCATGCTCGAAGGCATGGCCCTTCGCCGCGCTGAACTCGGCGAGCGGCTCATACGGACCAGGCTTGGCGCGCCACCATCGCACTTCGAGACCATCAGGACTGTTCTCCTTGACGTACCAGCTGCAAATATCCACGTGGCCCATCACATGCTCGCCGGAATTCAGCTCGTCTTTCTTCACCGCCGCAACGCTCAGCGCTTTCGCAATCTCCGCCTGGGTCACCAACTCACAAGCATTTTTTGCTTTCGTCTGAGCCCCGACCAATCCGCTAGGCGGCAGTACCGCCAGCGCAATCAGGCCGGCTGCGACGGCTCTTCCCATATTCATACGGCACCTCCTCTGAATACCTGCAGCGCTAGAATCGACCTGCCATCTTTTCCGCAAGCGGATGCAGCTTCTCGATGGGAACCATACCCGTCTTGTTCTTCGCTGTAACTTCAATACCGGCGACCGCCGTGTCTTTGCTCACCGTGCAGGTCGTGTTGTATCCCATCTGTTCCTTCCCGGACGGTGGAACCAGCGTAGAGCAGACGATCGGACCAAAGGTTTTTACGTCAACCTGCGCCCCCATGTTTTTCATCATTTCTATACCAGCTTTCTCTTTGGCGCCCGATCGATCTCTTCCAGGGTCCAAGCCGGTCGCCAGCCGCAGCATAAGATGTCCGTTCGGCCAGTTTCCCAAGCAGAAATCCCCACTGGAATTCAGTGTGACGCCGGTTCCAACGGCAGATTGGATCTCGGACGCAGTCAATAACCCACAGGCTTTGTTCCCTTCTGCTGCCGCAACCGGAATGCTCAGGGGGATTACCGCCATTCCAGCCAATACAGCTTTACTCACCCATCCAATAACAAGTGCTTTCATAGCTATCCTCCCTTTACAGTCGGCTCCCCGCGCACGAGCCTTGTGATCCCGTCTCTCCCTATTTCCGTCGTGCTGCAATCTTTTCGACCATCGACTTCACAGTGTCGAAAGTGACGCGCTGTGGGTCCGCATGCGTCATGGTGAAGTTGAGGTACCAACCATCAGGCATCATCACGCACACGGTGGAATAGGTAACGTCGTTTCCGAAGGCCACCTTGGTCCTGTAACAGCCGACGCGCCCAAAGTCTTGGGTATCCAGAAGCTGAAGCTGCTTCGAACTGCCCAACATGGCTTTGACTCCCATCAGCAGCGCCGTGGCCACATCAGGCGCAAGCCGGACTGGGTCGTGTGGTCCGCTCTCCAACCTGGCGGTGTAGGAACCGAAATTCGCCGTGCACACCGAAAGCGCCCGATCTTCTGAACCACTTACGCGCTGTGCTTTTGAATTGTAGTGCGCCTCAAGGTCTGCCATTGGTAGGAGCTTACAAACCTTGGCCTCAGCGGTGGCCATCACCGGTGCGGGTACTGCATGCACGGCAATAAGCGAACCAACTAGAATAGGCAGGCTGGCGGCCAAGATACGACGATAGCCGTTATATGGCATAGTACACCCATTTAAGTATTGTCCTAGCTGGCCTGAGCGACCGAGATTATGTGCGCGATAAAGGACCAAGTCAATGACGGTATGGTTGGTGAAGTCTCTTTTTTATGTAAATAGAGGACGCAGGGCTTCAATTGGACTTGTTGATACGAACCCAGCTCGTGTTGTTCCAAGCGTTGGTGCGGTGCGCTGACTGACACATTGTGCTACAGTGGTCGCCGTTATGGTACATCGATTTATAGCTGTCCACGGATCAATACGGGGGTGAATGATGAAACCTCATACTTTCTTGTTCGTCCTTTTAGCTGGGATATTGATCGGATCATCTCTGGTGCAGGCAGATGGTCTGTTCGACCGGATGCTGGATCGAGCGATAGACAGCACCGAGCGAAAGACACAGGATCGAATCAACCAGCGGATCGACCAAACGATCGATAGGGGCATTAATAAAACAGAAGAAACCGTGCAGTGCGTGGCCACCGACCGAGAGTGCCTGAAGAGAGCCAAGGAAGGAGGGAAAGAAGTTTCCATCGTCAACAGTCCTCCAGCATCCGATTCCATGAAATGCGAAGCGATGGATACTGCCTGCCTCAAGCAAGCAAAAGCGCTAGGGAAGAAAGTTGAGATCGTGGAGGAAGCAGAACTTGACTCAGTGCGCTGTTCCATATCCGATGCAGGCTGCCTCAAGCGTGCCAAGTCCATGGGGAAAAAGGTAGAGGTTGTGGACTGAACAGGCATACGGTTTCTTGTCCTGGCGGGCAGTAGGTGGGCTCACGTCCGGTACCTAGGCAATGGCACTTCTCGCGGGCACGCTAAGCGTCTCGATATCTTCGTCCGGTACGCTGCTGCCTACGGCATCACTGACTGCATTGCTCTTCCGTGAAAACCGTTCTACGTAGTTTGCAATGCTTCAATCTGCGCTTGCGCGCGAAAGCTGACGAAGCAGAGACACGGTCGCTCAGTACGCTTACCAAATGGAAGGTTCCAGCCAGGGCCGGCATTTATCGCTCGGCAGGCGACCTTCATTGCGCTTCATCATTACTGCCTGAAATCGCCTATGATCACCGGCGCATACCTATTGGCATAGACTGCCGCCCCTGTCCCCGGCCGACTCTTCCCATGGCAAATCGGACTGATGCTTCGTCCGCGTAAGCGATAGTGCCCACGAGGAATCGCTTGCCGCGCTCAGCTTCGGGCCAACGCTTTCTCCAGATCGGTAAGGATCGTCAGGGACATTGGATTCATCCCCGGATCGTACTTGCCGATAATGTTGCCTGAGCGATCGACCAGGTACTTTTGAAAGTTCCATGTCACTGGGCCGGGGAACGTGCTTCGTTCGGTCAAATATTTGTACAGAGGATGTTGCGATTTTCCTGTGACGCTGATCTTGGAAAAGAGCGGGAAGCTGATGCTGTACTTGGTGTAACAGAAGCCTTTGATCTCCTCATTCGTCCCCGGTTCCTGCTGCCCAAAATCATTGGCCGGAAAGGCCAATACCTCGAACCCACGATCTCGATACTGCTCATACATTTCCTGAAGATCGGCATACTGGGGCGTGTTGCCGCACATGCTCGCGGTATTCACGATCAACAAAACCTTGCCTTTAAAGATCTTGAGATCGACTGGATGTCCATCGATATCAGGAAGGCGAAACCCATACAGAGGTGCCGATGCTCCGTTCCTCATCATAGACACACCTGACTCCTTCTCTTTCGCAGAAACCCCATCTTCCAACGTTGGAGCCAGACAGATTCCGAACAGAATCAAGACTGAGCTGATGGACCACGATTTTGAGGACATTGGCATGGTGATTCTCCTTATTTTGATTGAAGTTTTTCTGAAAGACGTAGACCGACAATATCATAATGTCTATTGTATGTCCAGTGTTATATTGACAAACATTGGACATTAGGATATATGAGACTTGGTGATCAATTCCTTCGAGAGTTGGATCGCCACAAACAGTAGGGCGACAACCGCTATGACGAAAGGGGAGCCCGATGCGTAGTGACAAGCTTGAAACGGCCGATGAGGATCTTCACGCTCCAGAACTATGTGACCCGGAGGATAAGGACAAGGACGAGGCGTCGTCCGGGGCCCTCTTGAACCGCATCGTCAGTCACCAAGGATCCGATGCATCACCGACTCTATCCATGCCCTCTCATGCCGGTCGATCCCCGCAGAATCCTTTCGCTCTGGAGTCGCTCTATTTTCGTTCCTTTCGAGGCCTGCCCCTGTTGAGCAGAAAGGAAGAACTGGATCTCGCCAAGAGCATTGACCACGCGACTCGGCGCATCAAGACGTCTCTGAAAAACGCCTCGGCAGTCCTGAACCAGGTGGGCCCGCTCAAGGAGACACTCCAGGAACTCAGCACCATCCGTCGACTGAGCGGTCTTTCTGCGGCCGTGTTAGATCGAGCTGAAGCGCTCATCCGTCTCCACACAGAACCCTCCACTGGAGTGAGCCTCTTGCCGCCGGAAGCGCATCGGGAATTTCTCGCGGTGCTCAGGGATATCCGCGAGGCTCGCCGCCGCTTGGAGGACGCAAAAGAAGAGCTCGTGCAGCGTAATCTACGCCTGGTCGTGGATATCGCGAAGAGATACACCACGCAAGGTCTCACGCTGCTCGACCTGGTACAGGAAGGAAATATCGGTCTGATGAAGGCGGCGGAACGTTATCAGTACCGCAAGGGCTTCAGGTTCAGCACGTACGCGACCTGGTGGATCCGCCAAGGCATCACACGGGCGCTTGCCGAACAGTCTCGTGTCATTCGTGTTCCGGTTCACCAATCCGAAGCGGCCGGTCGTATCGCCCGCACCGGTCGACGATTGGAGCTGCAACTCGGACACCCCCCGCAGCTGGAAGACATCGCCCGTGCACTCCGGCTTCGCCCGGAGCGCGTGCGAGACACAGTGGCGGCATTCCAGATGCCCGTGGGACTTGAGACAGCGGTCGGTGACGGTCACACCCTTCTCGGTGCGCTCATCCCCGATGAACATACGGCGCCTCCGGACAGCTTCGTCCATCGGCTCGAACGCGAGAAACAAATAGAACACATGCTGAGTCCTCTTTCTCCGCGCGAAAACGCGGTGATTCGCATGCGCTTCGGCCTCGGTTGCGACAAAGTGAAGACCTTGGCGGAGATCGGCGAACAGCTGGGGTTGAGCCGAGAGCGGGTTCGGCAGATCGAAGCCCACGCGCTTCGCAAACTGCGCAACTCGGCGACATGGGAGGCTCTCGCCTCGATTCGCTGAACCGGCGCCATCGCCCTGGACTTTTCTCCTGCTTACCGAGGCGGCTACAGCTTCGCTGAATCACGATTCCACGCATACTCCCAGGACCGGCTCCTTCGAGATGGCATCACTCTTGAGCAATCCCCAACGATCGGCGTGGACTCCTTATCTATACGGCAGTGCTTGCGCAGGTCTGTAAACGCTGGCAAACTGGCGTCTGCTTCTCACACTAGACACACGTAGTGGACAGGAGGCGACGGACTCAGATGCCGAGACTTCATCGCGCTCTCTTTCACATTTCCGCCACGGTCTTGATCCTCTTGCAGGTCGGCTGTGGGGCCGCCCGGCTTGGGATGTGCGCGCCGCATACGAAGGAAGAAGGCGCGCCTATTCAGGCGTGGATCGAGTGTTTCGACCGTCCATTTTCACACGGAAGCATTACTCATTCGGTGTTCTGCCTGAATGACGGAACCGGCAAGCCTCCCGTTGTATTGCTCCACGAGTTGACCGGGCTGTCTCCCGGGACCCTGGCCTATGCCGAGGAGCTGTCGAAGGACTTCACCGTATACGTCCCGCTGCTATTCGGCGTAAAAGGAAAATTTTCCCTTACGAAGGGATTGTGGGCCTACTGGTTCGAGGGATTCTTGGAGTTTTTCCCCGGCGGTGAATGGGGCATTCCCTCTCAGGGGAGCGCTCCCATTGTGAACTGGCTGCGGGGCGTGGTGCAGAAGGTCGCTGAACGGCATACGCAGCAGCGCATCGGCATCATCGGCAACTGCATGACCGGTCCGATTCCTGTGGCATTGCTGGATAATCCCCAGGTCGGTGCGGCCGTCGTGGCACAACCGGCACTCCCTCTGCGCTTTTGGTGGTACGCGGATGCCGACCACCAGTCCCTGGGCATTTCTCCGGAAGATGTCGCTTATGCCGAACGCAGCACGGCCAAGATTCTCGGGTTGAGATTTCACACCGACTGCATCTCACATCCCGGCAAAATCAACACCCTGCAGGCACATTTTCCCGACCGCTTTCGGTTCGATGGAGAAATCGAGTATCGGGTGGATGGGAAGCCGGTTAAAGCTCACAGCACGCTGATCGGATCTTGGAGAAAACATGATCCGTCCGGACGGGCTTCGCGAGAGGCTCGGGAAAGAGTGCGAGATTTTCTCCTGAAAGAACTCAGCGAGATAGCGCCGGAGGATAATGAAACGATTCCTCCCGTTCGGCTTTGAAATAGACGCCCTTTCATTCATCTGAATCAGCCGGTATCGTCGCTCTCGAACAAGGACCTACGCTCCATTCTTGACTTTCCCGATCGAAGAGGCTAAGCACAGCACGCCCGGCGCCGCCTGAAGGCGGTGATTGCACCTCACGTATCAGACAAGGAGCCAAGAAGATGGCTGAGCTACGACTTTTTTACGCGACCAATCGCAACCACCTCGGCAATGATCGTTGGCGCCCAGACGGTTACGGCAAGAAGTTCAGCGACGACGGAGTCGAGAACCTCCGCTTCGGCCGTCTGACCGTCAAGGTCGATGAATCCAAAGTCACAAAGTATCTTGAGACGGACTGCGAACCCATGGGGCGAGGAGACGGCGAGGGCTTGATCAAGTACCTGTCCAGGTGCGCCGAGTCCGCCGACATCGTCGCCTATCGGGAAAAAATCAACCGGGCGGTCGCCGAGGACCAACAGGAGAACATCAAACTGGGCTCTCAAGCGGCGTTTTCAGACCTGCAAACGATCATGCGCAAGAACACGGATGTCGTGATTTTTATCCATGGCTTCAATGTCTCTTGGACCGAGGCGGTCGGCACAGCCCTGTCGCTTCAGGAAATGCTGAACCACTGTCCGGAGAGGGATGCCGAACAGAACGTGCAAGTAGTGCTGTTCACCTGGCCGTCGGACGGCCTGGGGTTGCCGTTCGTCTCCTATAAATCGGATCGGTCGGAAGCGGCAGGATCCGGTAACGCCGTCGGCCGCGGCATTCTGAAAGTACGTGATTTTCTTGCGAGCCTCCGTCGCACAGATGAGCAGCTCTGCAAGCAGGACCTTCATCTCCTGTGCCACTCCATGGGCAATTATTTGCTGCAGAACGCACTCGAGCGGTGCGATGCCTTCACGCCTGGAAACGCCTTGCCCCGCCTCTTTGAACATATCTTTCTGTGCGCGCCGGACGTCGACGACACGGCGTTAGAGGAGGGCCAACCCTTGTGGCGAGCGCACGAATTGGCCAGAAGCGTCAGCGTCTACCATAATCGCGGCGATGCCGCCTTGGTCATATCGGATTACACCAAAGGCAATCCCGATCGTCTCGGCTCCAATGGGCCGGCGCGACCGACTCACGTACACAACAAAGTGCACCAAGTCGACTGCACACCGATCGTCAAAGGTCTCGTGGAGCACAGCTACTATCTGGTGGGCCACGTCAATGCCGACATCCGAATGAGTATCGATGGAAAGGCACACGACGATCCTACCCGGCGTCGTGTTCGAGTGGGCTTGATGGGCAA
>Ga0073934_10008735_pt1 | contig 13359 bp, 8 predicted proteins | sample LarsenN4metaG_FD_76834 | JGI IMG/M metagenome (GOLD analysis project Ga0073934, IMG submission 76834) | Hot spring sediment bacterial and archeal communities from British Columbia, Canada, to study Microbial Dark Matter (Phase II) - Larsen... ...
GTGCCGGGAATGGCACGCCGCGAGGAAGAAACGGCGGGAGCGAGAGTGCCCGCCAGAGGCGGCCGGTGGACGCTGCATACGTGGACGACAAACCTCACGTCCGGGCGGCGCAAAGAACGAGCCGAACCCATCCAACAAGATCAGCGGAAGATGCCGCGCTGAAGCGCGCCGCTACAGGTGCCGAGAATGGCACGCCGCGAGGAACAAACGTTCGGAGAGCCAGCGGACAATGCCGCGCTGAAGCGCGCCGCTACAGGTGCCGGGAATGGCACGCCGCGAGGAAGAAACGGCGGGAGCGAGAGTGCCCGCCAGAGGCGGCCGGTGGACGCTACATACGTGGACGACAAACCTCACGTCAGCTCGGCGCAAAGAACGAGCCGAACCCATTCTGCAAGATCAGGGCAAGCGGGACGCGCGCTACAACTTGGGGCAGGCAGGAAACAAAACAACCACCAGATCAAATCGCAGTTGCAGATCGTTCGCTGCGCTCAGGATGACAGCCCAAAAGTCAGAGAACCAAATTGTCTTCCAAATGGCTCTCCGCGGGGCGCTTGACGCGCCGGAAGGCTTGCGCTATCGTCGCGCGTTACTTATCCGGCGGAACAATTTTCCGAGGGAGGATCGATGACCCCGAAAGAGGTGTTGGAGTTTGCGGCGAAGAACAACGCGAAGATTTTGGACCTGCGCTTCACCGATCTGCCCGGGCTGTGGCACCACGTGAGCTTCCCCATTCAACAGCTCAGCGAGAAATCCTTCGAGGATGGCTACGGCATTGACGGCAGCTCGATCCGCGGTTGGGCGTCCATCCACGAATCGGACATGCTGCTGGTGCCGGACCCGAAGACTGCGTTCATGGACCCCTTCCGCGACACGCCCACGCTGTGCATGATCGGCGACGTGATTGACCCCATCACCAAGCAGGCCTACCCGCGCGACCCGCGGCACATCGCGCGCAAGGCGGAGGCCTTCCTCGGATTCAGCGGAATTGCCGACCAGGCCTTCTTCGGCGCGGAGGCGGAGTTCTTCATCTTCGACAACATCCGCTTCGACCAGCAGACGCAGCACGGCTTCTATTTCGTTGACGCGGAAGAGGGCCGCTGGAACTCGGGCCGCGAGGAGCACAACCTGGGCTACCGCCCGCGCTACAAGGAAGGCTACTTCCCGGTGCCGCCCACCGACCACTACATGGACCTGCGCACGGACATGGCGCTACAGATGGTCGCGAGCGGGTTGGAGGTGGAATGCCACCACCACGAAGTGGCCACCGGCGGGCAGACCGAAATTGACATCAAGTTCGACACGCTGCTCAAGTCCGCGGACAACATGATGCTGTTCAAGTACATCGTGCGCAACGTCGCGAACCAGTACGGCAAGACGGTGACCTTCATGCCCAAGCCGCTGTTCGGCGACAACGGCTCCGGCATGCACACGCACCAGTCGCTGTGGATGAAGGGCAAGCCACTGTTTGCGGGGGACAAGTACGCGGGCCTGAGCCAGATGGCGCTGTGGTACATCGGCGGGCTGCTGAAGCACGCCCCGGCCATCGTGGCCTTCGCCGCGCCAACCACCAACTCCTACAAGCGGCTGGTGCCCGGCTACGAAGCGCCCGTGAACCTGGCCTATTCGCGGCGCAACCGCTCCGCGGCCGTGCGCATCCCCATGTATTCCACCAGCCCTAAGTCCAAGCGCATGGAGTTCCGCCCGCCGGACCCGTCCTGCAACCCCTATCTGACGTTCGCGGTGCTGCTGATGGCGGGCCTCGACGGCATCGAGAGCAAGATTGATCCCGGCGAGCCGCTGGACAAGGACATTTACGATCTTTCTCCCGAAGAGCTGAAGCAGGTGCCCTCGCTGCCCGGTTCGCTGGAGGAGTCGCTGCGGGCGCTGGAGGCCGACCACAAGTTCCTGCTCAAGGGCGACGTGTTCAGCGAGGAAGTGATCCAGCTCTGGATCAACTACAAGATGAAGAACGAAGTGGATGCGGTGCGCATGCGCCCGCACCCCTACGAGTTCCAGCTCTATTACGACATCTAAGCGGGCGGCGATGTCGCGGCTATGTATCGCGGCATATGCCATGTCCGATGTAGGGCGCGCACACACGTGCGCGGAATACGCGGAAATGCAGATTCGTCGCTTCGCTGGGAATGACAACCGCTAGGGCATCTCATACGCAGCAATCAATAAAGCAGCGACGCCCAAGGCCCATGCGGGTGTCAAGCAATCCTTGAAACCTGTAGCACAGCGTTTTTCAGCGCGCGACAACCTGACCTTGCGCTGCCAGATACGCCGCAGCCGACTGCTCCGATTTACGCTGGCTGCGGCGTGTCTGTTTGTGGTTCTTTCCCTCCTCGCCGGGCCCTTCCTCGCGGAGATGTCGTTGCGCCCGCCGCGTAGCCGCGTGGGCGGCGCAGCGGTGAAGCGCGCGCAGGCGCTGGCGGAAGCTTCCTCGGCAACGCTCACGGAGGTGCTGGTGCGCGCCGATGATGGCGCATTTCTGCGCGGCTGGTTTTTCCGGCCGGCGCAGGGGAACGGCGATGCGGTGATTCTGCTGCACGGAGTGGCCGACAGCCGCGTGGGCATGCTGGGGTTCGCCAGGCTCTTCCTGCCCAAGGGCTACGCCGTGCTGCTGCCCGACGCGCGGCATCACGGCGAAAGCGAAGGCGACATCGCCACCTTCGGCGTGCGCGAAGCGCGGGACATCAGCCTGTGGGTCAGCTCAATTGAGGATGAAATGCAGCCGCGCTGTGTGTTTGCGCTGGCCGAATCCATGGGCGCCGGGCAGTTGCTGCAGTCCCTGGCGGAAGAAGATCGCTTCTGCGCGGTGGTGGCCGAATCGCCCTACGCCACGTTCCGCGAAGTTGCCCACGACCGCGTGGGGCGGGCCTTCGGCGCCGGGCCGTGGCTGGGCCGGACGATTCTGCGCATCTCCCTCGAATCAGCCATGCTCTACGCACGCCTGCGCTACGGCATGGACCTGGCGCGCGCCAATCCCGCGGACGCTGTGCGCGTGACGCAAACGCCCATCCTGCTCATCCACGGCACGGCCGACCGGAACATCCCTGCACGCCATGCGGAGATGCTGCGCGCGGCTAATGCGGGCCTCGGATTGTGGCTCGTGCCCGGCGCCGGGCACAGCGCTGCCTTGGGAACCGCACCGGTTGAGTTTGAGGAGCGCGTGATGTCGTGGTTCACGAAGCACGCGGCGCAGCGGTCCACGGGCAGGCGATAATTGGGTCCCGACAAGCCGGGACTCCTCGGAATGACAGGATTGGGCATTTGTCAACAAGCTCCGAAACACAAAACAATTCTGGTGCGTTGCTGGTGCGATACTCCGCACCGGGCACGCGCGGCCCTGCCCGCCATCCGCAAACTGGTGGTATAAACGGGAGAGAGTGGACGCCGCATTTTCCAGTATCGCCTTTGCCGAGCCGTCGCGGGCGGAGTCGAACCTCGACCTGATCGAGGAGCGCTTGCCGGGCAACCTGTGGGCCCACCTGCCGACTTTGCTGGCCCAAGTGCCCGACCCCGACAGCGCGCTGAACTATCTGGAACGCTATCTGCACAAGGCTTCGGAGAGTGTGACCGCTTACGTCGCGCGCCATCCCGCCGCCCTGCACTATCTGCTGGTGCAGTTCAGTTACAGCCGCTTCCTTTCCGAGACGCTGGTGCAGCAGCCGGAGCTGATACTGTGGCTGCACCGCAGCGGCCCGCGCGAAAGCCTGGAGCGCATCAAGTCGCTGGAAGACCTGCACGAAGAGTTTGCCCGCTTCGAGGCCATCGCGCTGGACCATTCGCCCTCCGTGGTACTGGCCCGCTTCAAGCGGCGCGAGTACCTGCGCATTACACTGCGCGACGTGCTCGGCCTGGCTACGCTGGCGGAAACCACCATGGAGCTGTCGCACCTGGCCGACGTGCTGCTGCAGCGCGCCCTGCGCATCTGCGAACAGCGCTTGCAGAACCAGTACGGCAGCCCGCAGTACAGCGATTCGGCCGGCCACCGCCACGCCGCGCATCCGGCCATTCTGGCGCTCGGCAAGCTGGGCGCCGAGGAGCTGAACTACAGCTCGGACATTGACCTGATGTTTCTCTACAGCCACGACGGGGAAACCTCCGGCGGCACCTGCGGCGCCATCAGCAATTCGGAATACTTCGTGCGCCTGGCGCAGTCCGTCCTCAAGGTCATCAGCGAAGCCACTCCCGAAGGCGCCGTCTTCCGCGTGGACCTGCGCCTGCGGCCACAGGGCGGCGAAGGCGACGTGGCCGTGAGCCTGGCCTCGGCGCTGGACTACTACCGTGGGCGCGCCTGCCAGTGGGAACTGCAGACGCTCATCAAGGCGCGCTGCACGGCGGGGGACAGCGAACTCTGCCGCAGTTTCCTGCGCGAGCTGCACCCGGTCATTTTCCCGCGCGGACACGGCATCACGCCGGATACGCTGGCGGCCGTGGAGGCGGTGCTGAACGCCCGCACAGAGATCACCCGCGAACTGCGCCGCCGCCCGGGCCGCGCCGCAGAGCGCGCCGCGGAGTGGAACGTGAAGCTTTCTCCCGGCGGCATCCGCGACATCGAATTTCTGGCGCAGTGCCTGCAACGCGTGCATGGCGGAAAAGATCCGTGGGTGGCGGCGCCGGCGGCGGCGTCCACGCTGGTTGCGTTGCAGCGGCTGCACGACAAGGGCTACCTCACCGGGCGGGATTTCTTCCGCCTGGCCACCGCCTATCAGTTTCTGCGCAAGGTGGAGCACCGTTTGCAGCTCCGCGACGGCTTGCAGCGGCACACGCTTCCCCATGCCGCCGACGCGCTGGAGCGCCTGGCGCGCCGGTGCGGCGTCGAGCCCGCCCCGCCGCGCAGCGCGGCAGAGCAGCTGGTGCACCGCATCGCGCAGCACTTCGCCGAAGTGCGCGAGATTTACGAGCGCATCCTGCAACCCCAGGGCACTGCAAGCGGGGTCGCCTCCTCGCCGGCTCCGCTGGAGCTGGCCCCGGGGGAAAGCGTGCTCTTCGCGCGCCTGCGGGCGGAATTTCCCGCGCTGGCGGAGCCGCTGGCCGCGGTACTCGCGGCCGGCGACGCCTACGCCCGGCGCGGGCTGCACCTGTTTCTGAGCTCCGCTGTGCTCGATGCGGGCTGCATGCGCCAAATGCAAGCACACCCGGATTGGATCGCGCGCGCCGCGGAAGTCTTCTCCCGCAGCGACCTGGTGGTGGAGATGCTCGCCCGGGATCCGGCGCAAATCGGCGTGCTGGCCGATCCCGGCCTGGCGGCCTACCGCGGCCCGCTCGTCTCCGCCGAAGACGGCGAAGCCTGCCTGCGCGAAAACTTTCGCCGGCGCGTTCTGGCTACGGTGGTGCGCTCCGTGCTTGGCGCCGCGCAGCCATTCCAAACTTTTGAAGCGCTGACGCGCATTGCCGATGAAGCAATCATCAGGTCTCTTTTCCTGGCCGGGCGGGAGATATTCGGCGGCGCCGCGGATGTTGCCGAAGGGCCGCTGGCGGTGGTCGCCCTAGGGCGGTTGGGCACCGAGGAGATGGACTTCGGCTCCGACGCGGACCTGGTTTTCCTGATTAGCGAGGAACTGTCTGCCGAGGAGCGCGAGCCGTGGCGGCGCCTGGTGGAGCGCTTTGTGCAGTTGGTGAGCAGTCACACGCGCGAAGGCCTGCTCTTCCCCGTGGATACGCGGCTGCGCCCGCGCGGCACGGAAGGCGACCTGCTCCAGTCTGTCGCTTACCTGTGCGAATACTTCCGCGCCGATGCCCACGCCTGGGAAGCGCTGACGTATCTGAAGGCGCGTCCCGTGGCCGGCAACGTAGCTCTGGGCGCGGAGGCCATCCGCCAGGCGCAGGCTGTAGCCATCGAACGCTTCCGCGATCCAGCCGAGCTGGCCGCCCAGCTCGTGCACACGCGCCGGCTTCTCGAGCAGCCCGGCAAAGATGATTTGAAGGCCGTGCAGGCCAAGGGCGAGTTCAAGAAGGTTGCCGGGGGCTACTACGACATCGAATACATGCTCGGCTTCCTGTTCCTCACGCGCGGGATGCGCGGAGTGCCGAACCACGTCCTGCGGCAGATTGCCGTGCTGGAGTCCGCCGGGGTCCTGGAGACGCTGCGCGCGCAGACGCTGCGCGCCGCCGCGCTGCTGTACCGCAGCGTTGACCATGCCATCCGCATGGTGACCGGGCGGTCGGCGAACCGCCTGCCGGAACCGGCGCTGGCGGGGCGCATCGCGCAATTGCTAAAGGCGTGGCAGGTGCCGCTGGCCGAGGGGCTCGAGGAGACCATCGTGGCGGTGCGTAAAGAAGTGCGCGCGCTGTATGAACGGGTCGTTGCGCGGTAGCGCGAGGGGCGGGTCTCACCAGGTGGTAAAAAGCCCGACGAATGCCGGCCCGCCTGGCGGGAGCGGCGCTACAGGTGCCGCGGTGGACGTGGGTGACGGACAGGCTGGAAAGTCCTACAGCGAGTGTGGAAGTGTCGATGGGCGGGCGGTGGCAACCTGTGCAAGAGGCGCACAGGTTGCCGCTGCAAATCTCAAGAAGGCCTCAGGTCAGGCGCGCAAAGAGCGCGGCGGGAGGTGAGCTACCAGCAAGTAGTGCCGCGCTGAAGGGCGCCGCTACATTTGCCGCTTGAGGAGGCCCAGCACACTCCTTCTGTTCTTTTTTGCGGAGTTGGCGTAGACTTTGAGGTTGGTCACCGCGTCCGCCCAACACAGCACGCCTATCCATTAAGGAGCAAGAATCCATGAAGAACTCTTACAACGGGGTTCCCGTTCCGTCCGACGGACAGCTCATCCAGTACGAACACGGAGAATTTGCGGTGCCCGACCGCCCAGTCATCCCCTTCATCGAAGGCGATGGCACCGGCCGCGACATTTGGAAAGCCTCGCGGCGGGTGTTCGACGCGGCGGTGGAGATCGTGTACGGCACGAAACGCAAGATTGCCTGGCTGGAAGTGTTCGCCGGGGAGAAAGCCTACGCGAAGTTCAAGGAGTGGCTGCCGCAGGATACCGTGGACGCCATCCGCGATTTCCGCATCGGCATCAAGGGCCCGCTGACCACGCCCATCGGGGGCGGCATCCGCTCGCTGAACGTGGCCCTGCGCCAGATCCTGGACCTCTATGCCTGCGTGCGGCCGGTGAAGTATATCCCTGGGATTCCCTCGCCGATGAAGCACCCGGAGCGCATGAACGTGATCATCTTCCGCGAGAATACGGAAGACGTCTATGCCGGCATCGAGTGGAAGTCGGGCACGCCGGAGGTGAAGAAGCTCCTCGAATTCCTCAACAAGGAGATGCTCAAGGGGGGGCCGAAACAGATCCGCTGGGATTCCGGGGTGGGCATCAAGCCGATTTCGCCCACCGGCACAAAGCGCCTGGTGCGCAAGGCTATCCAGCACGCGCTGGCCAACAAGCGCAAGCTGGTGACCCTGGTGCACAAGGGGAACATCCAGAAATTCACCGAAGGCGCCTTCCGCGATTGGGGCTACGAGCTGGCCAGGGAAGAGTTCCGCAACCAGATCGTCACCGAGCGGGAAAGCTGGATCCTGGACAACAAAGACAAGAATCCCACTATCACCATCGAGCAGAACGCGGCGATGGTCGAGCCGGGCCTGGAGCACGCCACGGAAACTTTCCGCAAGGAAGTGTGCGAGGAAGTGAAAAGCGCGCTCGACGCGCTGTACGCCACGCACGGCAACGGCAAGTGGAAGCAGATGCTGCTCATCAACGACCGCATCGCCGACTCCATCTTCCAGCAGGTGGTCACCCGGGCCGACGAATACGAAGTGCTGGCCACGCCCAACCTGAACGGCGACTACCTCTCCGACGCCTGCGCGGCGCAGGTCGGCGGGCTGGGCGTGGCCCCCGGCGCCAACATCGGCGACGGCTTCGGCTGCTTCGAGGCCACCCACGGCACCGCGCCCAAGTACGCGGATAAGGACGTCATCAACCCCAGCGCAGTGATGCTGGCCGGCGTGATGATGTTCGAATTCCTGGGCTGGACCGAGGTGGCCAAGCTGATCGAGGAAGGCATCGCGCGCACCATCCAGCAGAAGCGCGTGACCTACGACCTGGAACGTCTGATGCAGGGCGCGACGAAACTGAAGACGTCGGAGTTTGCGTCGGCGATCATCGAGAACATGCAGACGCAGATGGCGGCAAGGTAGCGATTCAAGGGAAGAAAAGACGACCTAGAGAAACAGAGAGCGCGGAGTGCCAACGCGCCCAAGAGCGGGGCGGGTTGGCGCTGCATAGACACAGCAAGCAATCATTTCTCAAGGAGCGCATTCATGCGGAAAAAAGTGACCGTGGTAGGCGGTGGCTTCGTGGGCTCAACCACCGCGCAGCGCATTGTGGATCACGAGCTGGCCGACGTGGTGCTCACCGACATCCTCGAAGGCGTGCCGGCGGGCAAGGCACTCGACATGTTGGAATCCGGGCCCATCCAGCGCACGGATTCCCGCGCGGTGGGCATCACCACCAACGCCGGCGATTATCGCGAGACGGCCAACAGCGATATCGTCGTCATCACCGCGGGCTTTCCGCGCAAACCGGGTATGAGCCGCGACGACCTGCTGAAGGCCAACTTCGACGTGGTCAAGGCTGTGGTCGAGCAGGTCGTCAAGTACTCGCCGAACGCCATCCTCATCATGGTTACCAACCCGCTGGACGCCATGGCCCAGGCGGCCTACAAGCTCAGCGGCTTCTCCAAGAACCGCGTGATGGGCATGGCCGGGGTGCTGGACTCCTCGCGCATGAGCAGCTTCGTGGCTATGGAGCTGAACGTTTCCGTGGAGAACGTGCACTCCTTCGTCCTCGGCGGACACGGCGACGACATGGTGCCCCTGGCGCGCTACTCCACCGTGGCCGGCATTCCGCTGCCGGACCTGCTGCCGAAGGAAAAGATCGCCGCCATCGTCGAGCGCACGCGCAAAGGCGGGGCGGAAATCGTGAACCTGCTGAAGACCGGGTCCGCCTATTACGCTCCGTCCGCGGCGGCGGTGGAGATGGTCGAGGCCATTCTGAAGGACAAGAAGAAAATCCTGCCCTGCGCGGCCTACCTGGAAGGCGAGTACGGCATCAAGGGGGTTTTCGTGGGTGTGCCGGTGAAACTGGGCGCGCGCGGGATCGAGCAGATCATTGAGGTCAAGCTCACACCGGAGGAAAACGCCGCGCTGCAAAAGTCGGCCAACTCGGTGCGCGAGTTGGTGAACGTCATCGGCGTGTAGCACTCCTGAGAACAAATATAGGGGCGCGGCCCCGACGTATCGGGGCTACGCCCCCACATTTCTTCCTGCTGATGTGATTCTGTCGACATCCTCGCCAAAGGCAGTTCGGATCGGCAAGAATCTCCCGCCCCTGCGGGGCTCCGACACGAAGACGTCAACAGAGTCTGATGCCTTGTTCTCGAATGCACTACGGCGCTTGCTTGGCCGCTCCCGGCGCTTCCGCCGATACCAGCGTGGCCGTCCTGATGATGTCCAGCTTGGGGAAGTCCTTCTCGAGGTAAGCGCGGCCCCGGGACTGGATCAGGTCTTGCCGCGGTCCACGCCCGTTGGGCGCGCCTTCGCCGTAGCCGCTGTAGAGCTTTCCCACCACATTCATTCCCTGGGTGACTTCGCCGAACGGCGAGAAGCCCTGCGCATCGAGCCCGCTATTGTCGCCCAGGTTGATGAACACCTGCGTGGTACGCGTATGGGCCCCGCCGGTGGCAAAGGTGAGAAACCCGCGGCGGTTGCTCTTCTTCACGGGGTCATCGCGGATCACAGCGTTTTGCCACACCTGCGAAACCCTGGGGTTGGCGTGGATTCCAAATTGCACCACAAACCCGTCCAGGACGCGGAAAAACGCCGCGCCGTCAAAGAAGCCATGCTTCACCAAATTGTAGAAGCGGTCGGCGCCCAGCGGGGCCCAGGCCCGCGTCACCTTGACCACGAAGTCGCCTTTCGTAGTTGAGAACTTCACTTCGTACACATCAGGCGCCTTTTCCGTCAGCTTGGAGGGCGTCAGCAGCGCCTCGTCGAACTCCGGCGGTTTTTCCGCTGGAGCCTTGGCCTGGGCGGCAACGCCGCGCGCCGCCAGCATCGTGAACACAAAAATGACGAATACAACCGCCATAAACTTGCACAGCTTCATGGTTTCCTCCGAAATGCGAAACATGCGTGCCTACCTGCGCTGGCCCCCACCAGAAAACTAGAATCCTCACGTCAGCCGCGATCCCGCAATCCGGGCTCGCGGGGGGACGCCGGCGCTGCGGGTGCCCCTACAAGGCTATCTTGCGGCGGGGCGCTGCAAGTCGCGGCTGACCCGTTCGACCTCCGCGAGGACGCGCAGCGTGTTGCCGCCGAGAATCTTCTGTATATCTTTTTCCGAATAGCCCTTTTGAAGCAACGCCTCCGTGATTTTCGGGAGTTTGGAGGCGTCCTCCATGCCGTAGGGCATGGTGGCGCCGTCGAAGTCCGAGCCCAGCCCGACGTGGTCCACGCCGGCGACTTTCACCGCGTGGTCAATATGCTGGATGATTCTGTCCCAACTGACTTTGGGCACCTTCCCTGCGGCCATCATCTCGCGGGCCAGCTTTTCACCTTCGCGCACCTGGCAGGCTTCATTTTCGCCGCAGCGCTTTTCAATCTCCTGCTCGCGCACCGTGACGTCCTTGCCCATGGCGCGCGTGGCGTCCAGGGCCTCCTGGCTCAGAAAGGTGTAGTGGTAGTTGATGTGGATCACGCCGCCGTTCTTGGCCAAGGCGCGGAGCTGCTCGTCGGACATGTTCCGCGGATGGCTGTCCAGCGCGCGGCAGGAGGAATGTGAGGCCATCACCGGGGCGGTGGTCACCTCCAGCACGTCGAAGAAGGTCTTGTCCGCCACGTGGGAGATGTCCACCATCACTCCCAGGCGGTTCAGCTCCCGCACGACGCCCTTTCCGAAGTCGGTCAAGCCGTTGTGGGCGGGCTTGTCGGTGGAAGAATCCGCCCAGTTGTTGTTGCCGAAGTGGGTCAGGGTGAGGTAACGGACGCCCAGGGCGGCGTACATGCGCAGTACGCCCAGGTCGTCGTCAATCATGTGCCCGCCTTCCATGCCCAGCAGCGCGGCGATTTTCCCCTGGCGCTGCGCGCGACGCACGTCTGCCGCGGTGGTGGCCAGCAGCAGCTCGGCCGGATGCTTGCGCGCCTGTTCGTGCACGGCATCAATCTGGCCCACTGCCCGCTTCACGGCCGTGGGGCCGGTCACGCTGGAGGGCACCCAGATGGAAAAGAACACGGCGTCCAGCCCGCCTTCGCGCATCCGCGGGATATCCACGTGGCCTTCCGCGTCGCGATGTCCGAGGTCAAATTTCTCCCACACCATACGTTGCGGCGTGTCCGCGTGGGTATCCAGCACCAGAGCCCGCGCGTGCAGCTTTTTGGCCCGCGCGGAGAATTGGTCGGCTGGCTTCGCCGCCTGCTGCGCGGCCAAAACCAGCGGCACGCCGACAAGCAGCAGAAGCCCTGCAATTCGTTTGCGGCGCATTTAGCTCTCCCTGTTACCTGTTTCCTGCGCTCAGGTCGCCACGGCCCCTGTTCTTCCGTTCTTCCCTTCTTCGCTTCTTTATTGGTTCATTTCGTGATTGCTTCATTTTGTCTTCGTTGCATTCATTTCCCGGCTGACGCGTACCACCTGTTCCATCACGCGCAGCAGGTTTCCGCCCAGAATCTTCTCCACATCTCTCTCTGAGTAGCCTTTCTTCAGCAGGGCGTCGGTGATCTTGGGCAGCTTGGAGCAATCCTCCAGCCCCTCCGGCATGGTGGCGCCGTCGAAGTCGGAGCCGAGGCCGACATGGTCCGCGCCGGCCACTTTCACAGCGTGGTCAATGTGCTCGATGATTTTCTCCCAGCTCACCTTAGGCATCTTGGCGGCCAACTCCTGAAACACCCGTTCGCGTTCCAGCCGCTGCCGATCCGGGTCATTGGGAAACTGCTTTTGGATCTCGGCCATTTTTGCTTGTCCCTCGCTGCGGCGCGCGGCCGAGGCGTCGGCATACTCCTGGCTCAGGAAGCCGGTGTGGTAATTGATCTGGATGACGCCGCCATTCTTGGCCAGGGCGCGGATCATGTCGTCGGTCATGTTGCGCGGGGCATTGCAGATGGTCCGGCAGGAGGAATGCGAGGCGATGACCGGCGCGCGGGTCACTTGCAGCGCATCGTAGAAGGTCTTGTCCGAAACGTGCGAAATATCCACCATGAGGCCCAGGCGGTTCAGTTCGCGAATCACATCCTTGCCGAACTCCGTCAGGCCGTTGTTTTTCGGCTGGCCGGTGGAGGAATCCGCCCAGTTGGTGCTGACGCCGTGGGTCAGCGTGAGGTAACGCACGCCGAGCGCCGCGTACATGCGCAGCATGCCCAGGTCGTCGTCAATCATGTGCCCGCCCTCCATGCCCATGAGCGCGGCGATCTTGCCCTGCTTGTGGGCGCGGCGAATGTCCGCGGCGGTGGCGGCCAGCACCAGGTCGTTGGGATTCTTGCGCACGGCCTCGCGCACGGAATCAATCAAGCGCAGGGAGCGCTTCACAGCCTCCGGGCCGGTCACGTTGCCGGACATGTAGATGGAAAAGAACAGGGCGTCCAGGCCGCCCTCGCGCATGCGCGGGATATCCACGTGGCCCCGCGTATCACGCCTGGCGATGTCGAATTCTTTGTCGGAGAGCAGGCGCAGCGTGGTGTCGTCGTGAGTATCCACGACGATGGCGCGCTTGTGCAGCTTCTGAGCCCGCGCGGAGACCTCTTCCGCCTGCGTGGCAAGCATCGCCGACCCGGCCAACAGGACTACCCCCATCACCCCATACGACAGATTCCGCATTCGGACCGCCTCGGTTCAGGAAAGAAATCCGTCCGGAAATTTCCGGCCGGTGCACTTTAAGGCTCGAAGTTTATATGCGAGCGGCACGCAGCGGTCAAGCCCAGCCCGCGCGCCCCGCACAACAGGTCGCTCGAAAAGGATGATTCGGATGATCGGCGCTCACTGCCGGCCGGAGTCTGCCACGGGTGGATGGCCTCCTTGACGCGGAGAGAAGAGGGATCCTTCGTCCCGAAAGTTCGGGACTCACGATGCCAGGGCGCCGGGCTAAAGCCCGCCCCTACAGGTGCTGCGCTAGAGTTGCGTGCCGCACAGGCTGGAAAGATCCTTCGTCCCGAAAGTTCGGGACTCAGGATGCCAGGGCGCCGGGCTGAAGCCCGCCCCTACAGGTGCTGCGCTAGAGTTGCGTGCCGCACAGGCTGGAAAGATCCTTCGTCCCGAAAGTTCGGGACTCGGGATGACAGGGCGCCGGGCTAAAGCCCGCCCCTACAGGTGCTGCGCTAGAGTTGCGTGCCGCACAGGCTGGAAAGATCCTTCGTCCCGA
>Ga0073934_10008736_pt1 | contig 13359 bp, 13 predicted proteins | sample LarsenN4metaG_FD_76834 | JGI IMG/M metagenome (GOLD analysis project Ga0073934, IMG submission 76834) | Hot spring sediment bacterial and archeal communities from British Columbia, Canada, to study Microbial Dark Matter (Phase II) - Larsen... ...
AACGTGCAGGCCAACTCCGGCTCGCAGGCCAACCAGGCGGTGTTCTTCGGCCTGCTGCAGCCGGGCGACACGATCATGGGCATGAGTCTGGCCGAAGGTGGCCACCTGACCCACGGCATGGCGCTCAACATGAGCGGCAAGTGGTTCAAGGTGGTGAGCTACGGGCTGGACAAGAACGAGGTCATTGACTACGACGCCATGGAGCGCCTGGCCCACGAGGCGCGCCCCAAGCTCATCATCGCCGGCGCCTCGGCCTACAGCCTGCGCATCGACTTCGAGCGCTTCGCGCGCGTGGCCAAGGCGGTGGGCGCGATCTTCATGGTCGACATGGCGCACTACGCCGGGCTGATCGCCGCCGGCGTCTACCCCAACCCGGTGCCGCACGCCGACGTGGTGACCAGCACCACGCACAAGAGCCTGCGCGGCCCGCGCGGCGGCATCGTGCTGATGAACGACGAGGCGATCGCCAAGAAGATCAACAGCGCCATCTTCCCCGGCATCCAGGGCGGACCGCTGATGCACGTGATCGCGGCCAAGGCGGTGGCCTTCAAGGAGGCGCTGGCGCCCGAGTTCAAGGCGTACCAGCAGCAGGTGGTTGCCAACGCCAAGGCGCTGGCGGCCACGCTCATCGAGCGCGGCCTGCGCATCGTGAGCGGCGGCACCGAGAGCCACGTCATGCTGGTCGACCTGCGGCCGAAGAACCTCACCGGCAAGGAGGCCGAGGCGATCCTCGGCGCGGCGCACATGACGTGCAACAAGAACGGTATCCCGAACGACCCGCAGAAGCCGATGGTGACGAGCGGCATCCGCCTGGGCACGCCGGCGCTGACCACACGCGGCTTCAAGGAAGCCGAGACGCGGCGCACCGCGCACCTGATCGCCGACGTGCTCGACCGCCCGCACGACGAGGCCCACATCGCCGCCGTGCGCGACCAGGTGGCGGCGCTGACGCGCGACTTCCCGGTCTACCGCTGAGCGGGGCGGGCAGGACGGCAGGACGGCCACTAGCGGATGCGCTGCCCCTTCTGCAGCCACGAAGAGACCCAGGTCGTCGAGACGCGCGAGTCCGACGTCGGCGACGTCGTGCGCAGGCGCCGCCGCTGCCTGCACTGCGAGAAGCGCTTCACCACCTACGAGCGCGCCGAGATCGCGCTGCCGGCGGTGCTGAAGAAGGGCGGCGAGCGCGTCGAGTTCGATCCGGCCAAGCTGCGCGCCTCGATGCTGCTGGCGCTGCGCAAGCGGCCGGCCAGCCTGGAGCAGGTGGACGCCGCGATCGAGCGCATCCAGGACAAGCTGCTCGCCAGCGGCGCACGCGAGGTGCCGAGCGCCAAGCTCGGCGAGCTCGTGATGCGTGAGCTCAAGCGCATCGACAAGGTGGCCTACGTGCGCTTCGCCTCGGTGTACCGGCAGTTCGAGGACGTGGACGAGTTCAGGCAGCTGATCCGCGACATCTGAGTTGCTTCGGCCCCTTCCCCCGCGCGGGGGAGATGCATCCCCCGCCCCTCGGTGGCCCCCGGCAAACCCGCCGCCGCGGGTCGCGCCGCCGCGGCCCGATTCCTACAGTGCTCGCATCCTGCAACGAACCGGAGCGAGCGATGAAGACCCAGCCCCAGCGCGGCGTCAGCCTGATCGAGAGCCTGATCGTGATGACGATCACCGCGGTGATCGTCGGCGCCACGGCACCGGGACTTCAGGACTCGCGCGCCCGCCGCCACGTCGAAGGCGCGGCCGCCCAGCTCGAGACGGACCTCCAGTTCACGCGCAGCCTGGCGGTGGCGCGCAACCACAACCTGCGCGTCGAGTTCGCCAGCGGCGCCGACGGCAGCTGCTACGTGGTGCACACGGGCGGGCCGGGCGCCTGCACGTGCGGCACGACCGGCCCGGTGTGCACCGAGGGCGCGCAGGCGCTGCGCCACGTTCACTACGGGAGCGACGGGACGTTCGAGCTCAAGGCCAACGTGCAGTCGATGGTCTTCGACGCCGAGAAGGGCACCGTCACGCCGACCGCCACCCTGCGCCTCGAAGGCCGGCGCGGCCACACGCTGCACCAGGTGGTCAACATCCTGGGCCGCGTGCGCACCTGCACCCCGACGCCCGCGCTGGCCGGCTACCGGGCCTGTTAGCCCACGGGCCGAGGCCTCCGATCAGGCCAAACCCTGATCGCCGGCCCGACCGGCGGCCCGCGAGCGGCGACGAGCGGTGCCGACCGGAGCACGCCCTCGCGGAACAATCCCGGCCCATGCCAGGATCCCGAACCGTCCGCGCGAGCCCACTGCCGCGACGCGGCGTGACGCTGATCGAGTTGATCATCGTCGTCGCCGTCGTTGCGATCATCGCGGCGATTGCCCTGCCCTCGTACAACGACTCGATGCGGAAGTCGCGCCGCACCGAGGCCGTGGCGGCGATTGCCGCGGTGCAGCAGGCGCAGGAGCGCTTCCGCAACAACAGCAGCACCTACGCCACAGCCCTCGCCAGCCTGCCGCCGGGCGGCATCCCGGCGGCGACCAAGCCCAACGGCTACTACCAGCTCTCGCTGGCCGACGTCACGGCGGCCAACTACACCGTGGTCGCCACGGCCACCGCCGGCAAGGCGCAGGCGCAGGACAGCAACTGCGTCAAGCTCTACGTCAAGGTCGAGGGCGGCGTCATCAAGTACGGCTCGACCAACTCGGGCGGCACGAGCAATGAGGCGGAGGGCAATCCATGCTGGACCCGCTGATGCGCCCGCGGCGCAGCGCGTCGGCGGCGCCGCGCGCCATCACGCTGATCGAGATCACCGTGGTCCTGCTCGTGCTGGGCGTGCTGGTCACGCTGGCCACGCCTTCGCTGAGGGGCATGATCGAGCTGCAGCGGCTGCGCAGCATCAACTCGGAGCTGGTGACCGATCTGCAGTTCGCACGCACCGAGGCGATCAGCCGCAACGTGCCGACGACCGTGAAGTTCAGCCAGAACGGCCAGGTCACCTGCTACACCATCTTCCGAGGCTCGAACACCAGTTCGTGCGACTGCACGAACGGCGTCGGAGGCGCCTGCACCGGAGCCGCCGTGGGCCGCGAGATCCGCACCGTGCAGATCGCGCGCAGCACCGGCATCACGCTGGCCAAGGTCGGAACGACGCTGCCCAACCAGTTCGAGTACGACCCGCTGACCGGGGGCATCCGGGGCATCAGCAGCGACGGCTCGTCGATGATCCCGATCACCTACGCGCTCGACCTCAAGGGCAGTGCGGCTGGCCGCGGCTGGCTGCGCACCGTCGTCAGCCAGGCCGGCCGCCCGACGGTCTGTTCCAAGGACGGCGCCAACCCCGCCGTGGTTGCATGCCCATGAGTCGCTTCGTCATCCGCCGCGCCGTGCGGCGTGGCCTGTCGGTCGTCGAGATGATGGTCGGCATCGCCGTCGGCCTGTTTGTGGTGGCCGCGGCATCCACCCTGCTGGTCTCGCAGCTCGGCGACAACCGGCGCCTGCTGCTCGAGACGCAGATCCAGCAGGACCTTCGGGCCGCCGCCGACATCATCGTGCGCGACCTGCGCCGCTCGCTGTACTGGCGCGACTCGGTCCAGGGCGTGGCCACCGGCGGCGTGGCGCAGGTCACCGCCAACCCGCGCGCGGTGCCGGCGATCAGCGGCCTGCCCGGCGCGCGTCAGGTGCTGCACTACTACGACCGCGAGGTGACCGGCAACGTCAACTCCTTCGGTTTCCAGCTCGACACCGCCACCGGCGTCATCCGCTCGCGCATGCCCAACGGGAACTGGCAAGACCTGACCGACGGCGCCGTGATGCGCGTCACCACGTTCGACATCGACCTCGACCGCTCCGGCAGTGCCGACAACGACACGGCCCTGGTGCTGCCCTGCCCCAAGCTGTGCCCCGACGGCACCGGCGATTGCTGGCCGCGCGTGCAGGTCACGCAGCTCATCGTCACGATCACGGCGCAGGCGGTGGCCGATCCGAGTTTCGTGCGCACCGTGCGCGCCGGCGTGCGCCTGCGCAACGACCGGCTCAGCATCGCTGGCGTGGCCGGTGGCGATCCCTACAAGTGCCCGGAATGAGGCCTGCCATGCTGACCACGGCACACCGCCGGCGCCACGGCGCGCGGCGCGGCGCAGCGACGTTGATCGTCGTGATGGTGCTCTTCTTCATCGTCTCGCTGGTCGCGGCCTACGCCAGCCGCAATCTGATCTTCGAACAGAAGACGGCCAGCAACCAGATGCGTTCGTCCCAGGCCTTCGAGGCCGCCGAGGCCGGCGTGGAGTGGGCCCTGTCGCAGCTCAACACGGGGCGCGCGACGGCCGCCTGCGTGCCGAGCACCACGCTCACGGATGAGGTCCTGCGCGAGCGCTACCTGAGCATCGACCCGACCACGGGCTCGATCGCGCCGCGCACGGCCAGCGGCGCCGGCTCGGTGCAGCCGAGTTGCGTGTTCGACACCACCAGCACCGATGCCACGGACTGGCGCTGGAGCTGTCGCTGCCCGGCCGTCGACGCCACCTCGGCGGCGCTGACGGCACCGGCCACGACGACACCTGCCCCGGCCTTCAGCCTGCGGTTCTGCAGCGCCGAAACCGCCAGCGTGTCCAACTGCCTAACGACGCCTTCGGTCCGTTCCGGCGTGATCCGCGTGGACGCCAACGGCTGCACGCGGCTGGATGCCAGCTGCCTGGCCTTCGGCGCCGCCCAGACGCGCGGCGCCGCCGCCGAAGGCGCCGCCACGGTGAGCGCCGTGATCGCCTTGCGCAGCGCGCTCGTCTCCCCGCCCGCGGCGGCGCTAACGCTGCGCGGCGAGCTGGACAAGTCCGGCGGCACGACGCTGGCGCTGGGCAACGCCGACGCCGACTCCGGCGGACTGGTCCTGCATGCCGGCGGCGACATCCCGTCGATCGCGGATCTCTCGGTGTCGACGCTGCCCGGCACGCCGGCGACGCGTTCGCTGCTGGGCAACGACGCGAGCTTGGTGCCCGCGGCGATCGGCTCGCCCGCCCTGAGTTCCTCCGAACGCTTCTTCCTTTCGTTCTTCGGCATGCGGCCCGACACCTACCGCCGGCAGCCGGCCACGGTTCAGATCGACTGCAGCATCACGGTCTGCGATGCGGCGGGCGTGAACACGGTGCTGAGCATCAACCCCGGGCGCATCATCTGGCTGCGCAACGTGACGGCCGGGTTCACGCTCGACGCGGACGTCGGCTCGGCCACGCAGCCGGCCATCCTCATCGTCGAGGGCGACGTCAACGCCACGGGCACCGCCACCTTCACGGGTCTGCTCTACGGCCGCAAGAGCGATTGGGACTGGGACGTGGGCGGCAACACCACGATCGTCGGCGCGGTGATCGCGCAGAACGACATGGACCTGGACGGCGGCGGCAGCCTGACGATCAACTACGACCGTGCCGTGCTGACCCGCCTGCGCACGACCTACGGGTCCTTCGTGCGCGTGCCGGGTGGCTGGCGCGACTTCACCGGCATCTGACATGAACAGCCTCGTTACCGTGAAGCGCCGGGGCGTCTCGCTGATCGAGGCGCTGGTGGCCATGGCCGTGATGGGCTTCGGCATGCTCGCCGTGCTCGGCATGCAGGTCACGTTGCGACAGAACGGCGACCAGGCGCGCCAGCGCACCGAGGCGCTGCGGCTGGCCCAGGACGCCGTCGAGGAGTGGCGCGCCTTCTCGGTGCTCGAAGGGGCGCTCGACGACCCCGGCGACACGCGCATCGCGTACGACGAGATCGTCAGCGACGCCGCCGAGGACACCATCGTCGGCGCCAACGCCACCTACCGGCGACTGCGGGTCGTCAACACCGAGGATGCGGTCGCCGGCACCGACATGCCGCGGCGCAAGCTGCTGGTGGTGACCGTGAGCTGGACCGACCGCAACGAGCAGCCGCAACTCGTGCGCCTGAACTCGGTGATCAACGGCAGCGCCCCCGAGCTGGGCGCCGGCATCGTGCTGACCGCCGACGCGACCGGCAGCCGGCGGCCGCGCGGCCGCAACCGGGCCATCCCGATTCAAGCCAAGGACTTCGGCAACGGCACGAGCGGCTACATCCCGCCCGGCCAGACCTCGCCGACGCGCGTGGCCTGGCTGTTCAACAACGTCAGCGCCGTGATCACGCTGTGCACGACGGCGCAGACCTCGAACTCGGCGCTGATCTCGAGCGAGCTGACCTGCGACCCGACGCAGCAGGCCCAGCTCGTCACCGGCTTCGTACGCTACGCGACCATCAGCACGCAGCCCGTGGCGACCGACATGGTCAATCCGATCGGACCGTTGTTCCCCGACTTCTCGGTGTCGGTCAATCGCACGGCGCCGACGAGCGGCCTGACGGCCTGCTTCATCGACAGCACCCTGACCGGGTTCCGCGAGTACTTCTGCGCCGTGCCCGTCGAGAGCGCCGATCCGAACAACACGAACTTCCGCAAGTGGTCGGGCGCCATCGGGTTCGGCTCTCCGCTGTCGCTGGCGCCGAACCTGGCTGACTTCGCGGCGAGCAACTTCAAGGTCTGCCGCTACCACGCGGCCGCGTCGTACACGAACGTCAACACGCCGCTCACGAACCAGAACTTCGCCTTCATCCGCAGCGGCGTCGGCACCGATCCCCCGGGCGCCTTCACCTGCCCGAGCACCGGCACGCCGCAGGTCTGGGCCCACCAGCCCACGACCTGATCGACGACCCGCCGGCCGCTGCGATGAGCGCCCTGTCCGAGCTCGACCTGCAGCGGCTGCGCGAGGCGATCGAGCTGGCGCACGAGGCCATCGGCGTCAGCGACCCCAACCCGCGCGTCGGCTGCGTGCTCGGGCGCAGCGACGGCAGCGTGCTCGGCCGCGGCGCCACGCAACGGGCGGGCGGGCCGCATGCCGAGGTCGTGGCATTGCGCGACGCGACCGGGCACGACCTTCGCGGCTGCACCGCCTGGGTCAGCCTCGAGCCGTGCAGCCACCACGGCCGCACGCCGCCGTGCTGCGACGCGCTCATCGAGGCCGGCGTCGGCCGCGTCGTCGTCGCCGTGGCCGACCCGTACCCGGAGGTCGACGGCCGCGGCATCGCGCGCCTGCGCGCCGCAGGCATCCAGGTCGATCTGGCCGAAGGCGAGGTTGCGCGCGAGGCGCGCGAGCTGAACATCGGCTTCTTCTCGCGCCACGAGCGCGGCCGACCCTGGGTGCGCGTCAAGGTGGCGATGTCGCTCGACGGGCGCACCGCGCTGCCCGACGGGCGCAGCCGGTGGATCACCAGCGAAGCGGCGCGCACCGACGGCCATGCCTGGCGCAGGCGGGCCTCGGCGGTGCTCACCGGCATCGGCACCGTGCTGGCCGACAACCCGCGCCTGGACGTGAGGCTCGTGCAGACCGAGCTGCAGCCGCTGCGCGTGGTGCTCGACTCGGCCTTGCGCACGCCGACCACCGCGCGCCTGCTCGAGCCGCCCGGGCGCGTCCTGCTCGCCGCGGCGCGCGACGCCGACGGCCGTGCCGACGGCCTGCGCCGCCGCGGCGCCGAGGTGGTCCTGATGCCGGGAGCCGACGGCCGCGTCGACCTGCCGGCACTGGTCGGCGAGCTGGCCCGCCGTGCGATCAACGAACTGCACGTGGAGGCCGGGGCCGCGCTGAACGGAGCCTTGATGAGGGCCGGGCTGGTCGACGAGTGGCTGGTCTACCAGGCCGGCGTCCTGCTCGGCGAAGGGCCGGGCATCGCCCGAATCGAGGCGCCGGCACAGCTGGCGGCGGCGCCGCGGTGGCAGTTCGTCGACCTGAAGTCCGTCGGCCCCGACGTGCGGTTCCTGATGCGCCCGATCGCCAGCTCCACGAGGGACACACCTTGATGCATGTCCTGCGGATCAGGGGCTGCAAGATCGCCCTCCGCGGGGGACTCGCGGCGGGCGATGCGGGTTTCCGTGGTGTCGGCGCGACTTACAGGCCGACCCACCCTGGACGAGGGGGCAGAGCGGCAAGTCAACGCCGCTCACGCGGATTTAGACTCGGCATGCCGATTGCATTACTGGAGTGAGACGACGTCTGCACCCCGGCCAACCGACCCGCCGAACGTGACGGACCACACAACTCAAGAGGTTTCGAGATGCTACGCACAACCCTGATCAAGACCTTGGCCGCTGCAGCGACACTGGCTTGCGCCGGCGCGACCTGGGCCGCGCCGACGGTGTTCTTCGCCGAGGACCGCAGCACGTCGCAGTCGCTCGACGGCACGCTGTCCCTGGCGGCACGCAACAGCTTCCTCGCGACGCTCCAGGGGGTGAGCACGGCCACCTTCGAAGATCAGGCCTTGAGCTCGCGCACGCCGCTGAACCTGACGTTCTCGGGCGGGCTGACGGCCACGCTGAACGGCGACGGCTGCGTCGACGACACCGCCAACAACAGCGACTGCGGCTTCGCCAACCCCGGCCGCTGGGCCACTTCGGGGAGCAAGTTCTGGGAGGTGGACGCGGTCCAGTCCTTCGAGATCACCTTCGGCACGGCGATCAATGCGTTCGGCTTCTTTGGCACCGACATCGGCGACTTCGACAACCGCCTGCAGATCATGCTCACCGCCACCGACGGCACGACCACGACGCTGACGGTCAACCATTCGCTGAACCTCGACAACGAGGCGAACTCGCTGCTGTTCTGGGGCTTCACCGATCTGGACAAGTCCTACACCAGCATCAAGTTCTTCAACACCGGCTTCGGCCAGGACGTGTTCGCCTTCGACGACATGGTCATCGGCGTCCGCGGCAACATCGTCACGCCGCCGCCCAACGGCGCGCCCGAGCCGAGCAGCCTGGCCCTGCTGGGTGTCGCGCTGGCCGGCCTCGGACTGACCCGCCGCCGCCGCTGAGCCGGCGCGCAACGCGAACCGAAGCCCGCCGCCCGGCGGGCTTCGCGTTTTGGGCGCCCGCCTAGAATCCGGCGCGTGTCGATCACCCCCATCCCCGAGCTCGCCGCCGAGCTCGCCGCCGGCCGCATGGTCATCCTCGTCGACGAGGAAGACCGCGAGAACGAAGGCGACCTCGTGCTCGCCGCCGAGCACGTCAGCCCCGAGGCCGTCAACTTCATGGCCCGCCATGCGCGCGGCCTGATCTGCCTGACGCTGACGCGCGAACGCTGCGAGCAGCTGCAACTGCCGCTGATGGCGCCGAAGAACGGCACGCGCCACGGCACCGCGTTCACGGTGTCGATCGAGGCCGCCCGCGGCGTCACCACCGGCATCTCGGCCGCCGACCGCGCGCGCACCGTGGCCGCCGCGGTGGCGCCCGACGCCAGGCCTTCCGACCTCGTGCAGCCCGGCCACATCTTCCCGCTGATGGCCCAGGATGGCGGCGTGCTGATGCGCGCCGGCCACACCGAAGCCGGCTGCGACCTGGCGCGCTTAGCCGGCCTGACCCCCGCCGCCGTGATCTGCGAGGTGATGAAGGACGACGGCACGATGGCGCGCCTGCCCGACCTCGAGGTCTTCGCGCGCGAGCACGGGCTGAAGATCGGCACCATCGCCGACCTCATCAGCCACCGCGTGCGCCACGAGACGCTGATCGAGCGCCACGCCCGGCGCGCGCTCGACACACCCTTCGGCCGCTTCGAGGCCAGCGTGTTCCGCGACAAGGGCGGCGCCGTTCACCTGGCACTGACGCACGGCCAGTGGAACGAGGCCGACGAGGTGCCGGTGCGCGTGCACGAGCCCTTCACCGCGCTCGACCTGCTCGACAGCGCCGCCCGCACGCATTCCTGGCCCCTGCCGCGCGCGCTGGCCGCGCTGCAGTCCGGCCCCTGCGGGGTGGCGGTGCTGCTCAACTGCACCAACGACGGCTCGGCGCTGTGGTCACAGCTGCTGGCGCAGGAGCGGGCGGCCGCGTCGGCGCAGGCGGCGCAGCCGGCGCGGGCCCAGATGGACCTGCGCCTCTACGGCATCGGCGCGCAGATCCTGCGCCAGCTCGGCGTGCGCCGCATGCGGCTGCTCGGCAACCCGCGCCGCCTGCCCAGCATGGCCGGCTTCGGGCTCGAGATCACGGGCTTCCGCGCCGCCGCCGACTGAGCAACCGAAGAGGGCCAACCATGCAGGCAGCCGACAAGGGCAGCGCGGGCGAACTCGAAGGCGTGGGCCTGCGCATCGGCATCGTGCGCGCGCGCTTCAACGACGTCATCACCTCGGCGCTGGCCAAGGCCTGCCTGGCCGAGCTGGAGCGGCTGGAGGTCGAGCCGGGCGACATCCGGCATGTCACGGTGCCCGGCGCGCTCGAGATCCCGATCGCGCTCAAGGTGATGGCCGACTCGGGCGACTACGACGCGCTCGTCGCCATCGGCTGCGTGATCCGCGGCGAGACCTACCACTTCGAGCTGGTGGCCAACGAGAGCGGGGCCGGCGTGACGCGCGTGATGCTCGACCACGGCGTGCCGGTGGCCAACGCCATCCTCACCTGCGACACCGAGGCGCAGGCCTGGACGCGTGCCGAGGAGAAGGGGCGCGACGCGGCGCGCGTGGCGGTGGAGATGGCCAACCTGCTGGAAGACCTGTCGTGAGCGATGCGCCGCCGGCCACCGGCCGGCCCGCGCCGCCGCGGTCACCCAAGACGGCCAAGTCGGCCAAGGCGCACAAGTCGCCGCGCCGGCGTTCGCGCGAACTCGCGCTGCAGGGCCTGTACCAGTGGCTGATCAGCGGTGCGACGCCGTCGACCATCGAGGCGCACATCCGCGAGATGGACGGCTTCGCCAAGTGCGACCTCGAGTTCTTCGACGCGCTGCTGCGCGGCGGCATCGCCGAGGCGGCAGTGCTCGACGCGCGGCTGGCGCACCACCTCGACCGGAAGGTCGAGCTGCTGTCGCCGGTGGAGCACGCGGTGCTGCTGATCGGCGCCTACGAGCTCGAGCGCTGCGTCGAGGTGCCGTACCGCGTCGTCATCAACGAGGCGGTGGAACTGGCCAAGACCTTCGGCGGCACCGACGGCCACAAGTACGTCAACGGCGTGCTCGACAAGCTCGCCGCCGAGCTGCGCCCCGCCGAAGCGGCGGCGGCGCGGCGCGCGCCATGACGGACCGCGGCGTGCCGCGCTTCCGCACCGCGGGCCGGCTCGATCACATCGAGCCCTTCTACGTGATGGAGTGCGCCAAGGAGGCGGCGCGCATCGCCGCCAGCCCCGAGTGCGATCCGGCACGCGGCGGCGAGCCGATGATCTTCCTCAACATCGGCGAGCCGGACTTCACCGCCGCCGAGGCCGTCACGCGCGCCGCCGAGCGCTGCCTGCGCGACGGCGCCACCCAGTACACCCAGGCCACCGGCCTGCCCGAGCTGCGCGAGCGCATCGCGGCGTGGTACGGCCAGCGCTTCGGCATCGCGGTCGACCCCGCGCGCATCGTCGTCACCGCGGGTGCCTCGGCGGCGCTGCAGCTCGTCTGCCTGGCGCTCTTCGAGCCCGGCGACGAGGTGCTGATGCCCGACCCCAGCTACCCGTGCAACCGACACTTCGTGGCCGCCGCGGGCGCCACGCCGACCCTGCTGCCGGCCGGCCCGGCAGCGCGCTTCCAGCTCGACGCCGGCACGGTGGCCGCACGCTGGGGCAAGGACACGCGCGGCGTGCTGCTGGCCAGCCCGAGCAACCCCACCGGCACCTCGATCGCGCCGGAGGCGATGCGCGACATCGCCGGCTTCGTTCGCGAGCGCGGCGGCGTCACCATCGTCGACGAGATCTACCTCGGCCTGTCGTACGACCCGCGCTACGCCGCCAGCGCGCTGATGTGGGGCGACGACGTGATCTCGGTGAACAGCTTCTCCAAGTACTTCAGCATGACCGGCTGGCGCCTGGGCTGGCTGGTGCTGCCGCGCGAACTGGTGGCACCGGTGGAGCGGCTGGCGCAGAACCTGTACATCTGCCCGTCCACGCTGGCACAGCAGGCGGCGCTGGCCTGCTTCGAGCCGGCGTCGATCGCCGAGTACGAGCGGCGGCGCGCCGAGTTCAGGCGCCGGCGCGACCTCGTCGTTCCGGCGCTCGACGAGATCGGCCTCACCGTGCCGGTGATGCCGGACGGCGCGTTCTACGCCTGGGCCGACTGCTCACGCTTCGCCGCCTCGAGCTGGGACTTCTGTTTCGACATGATGCGGCGCGCCCATGTCGCGCTGACGCCCGGGCGCGACTTCGGCCCGGCGGCGGCCGAGCGTTACCTGCGGCTGTCGTTCGCGAGCAGCCTGCCCGAGCTGGAACAGGCGCTGGCGCGCCTGAAGCGCGTGCTGGCCTGAGGCAAGCGCCGGCCCGACGCACGTGCCGGCCTGCCGAGCGCGCTTTTTCTCAATCGACCGGCCAAACCCCGGCTTTTCGCGCCCCCGCGTTCGCGGGGTGATGGGCTAAGCTGCGGCCCTTGATCTACCACCTGTTCCAGCGCCGCGAACGCAAGGACGTGGGCGGCGAGTCCGAGTTCGCCGCCACGGTGGCCATGCCACCTCACGAGCTGCCCGCGGCCCCGGCGTCGAGACTGGACGCCGGCGCGCGCGACTCGCTCCCGCCCGACTCGCTGCCCCCCGACTCCCTGCCGCCGGACTCGCTGCCCCCCGATTCGCTGCCGCCCGACTTGCAGCCGCCCGAGGCCCTGGCGCCCGATTCGCTGCCGCCCGACTCGCTGCCCCCGGACTCCCTGCCGCCCGACTCGCAGCCTCCCGATCTGCACGCCGACGAACCCGTGGCGACAGCGCCGCGCGCCGCGGTCGGCCGCGACGGCGGTAGCGGCGGCAGCGGCGCCAACGGCGACCTCGGCCCCGATCTCGGCCGCGACAGCAGCCCGGCGCCCGCCTACGCGGCCATGGTCGAGCAGCCGACGATCGCCCAGGTCGGCCGTTATGCGCTCAAGCAGCGCCTGGGACTGGGCGGCCTGGGTCAGGTGCACGAGGCCTGGGACCCGGTGCTGTCGCGCCCGGTGGCGATCAAGACGCTGCACTTCGACGCCGTCGACCCCGTGCGGCGCTCGACGCTGGACCGCTTGTTCCTGGCCGAGGCGCGCGCCATCGCATCGCTGTCGCACCCGCACATCGTCACCGTGTACGACGCGGGCCTGTCGACCAAGGGCGTGTACATCGCGATGGAGCGGCTCGAGGGCTGCGACCTGCGCCAGCGCATCGCACGCGGCTGGCAGCCGAGCCCGGGCCAGGCGGCGCAGCTGGTGCGCCGCGTCGCCGACGCGCTGGCCTACGCGCACGGGCGCGGCGTCGTGCACTGCGACATCAAGCCGGCCAACATCTTCCTCACGCAGCGCGACAAGCCCAAGATCCTCGACTTCGGCATCGCGCGCGTGGCGCACGCCAAGGGCCTGCACGCGCTGGAGGGCATGGTCGCCGGCTCGCCGCACTACCTGGCGCCCGAGCAGCTGCTCGGCGAGCCGGTGGACGCGCGCACCGACATCT
>Ga0073934_10008737_pt1 | contig 13357 bp, 13 predicted proteins | sample LarsenN4metaG_FD_76834 | JGI IMG/M metagenome (GOLD analysis project Ga0073934, IMG submission 76834) | Hot spring sediment bacterial and archeal communities from British Columbia, Canada, to study Microbial Dark Matter (Phase II) - Larsen... ...
GTAACGGAGCGTCTCATCCGACTGTTCTGATCCTCTTCAGCCACGCGCCAGCAAGAGGACGCCCGTTCCGAGCAGCACCCACAACACCGTCGCCTTGAAGCGGGCCGGCGGGATGAGATCCCGTAGGCGATTGCCGATCTCGACGCCGGCAAGGGCCGGCGCGATCGCGACGATCGACCAGAGAAAAAGCTCCGGTGTCAGAATGCCGGCGCTGAACAGGCCTATAGCAAGGAAGATCGAGGCGACCGTGACCGCCAGATTGATCGCCTGGACGAGCCTGCGCGGGTCGAGATCGATCGACATCATGTAGGGAAAAAGCGGCATGACCTGCGATCCGGTCAGGCCGGTCAGAACGCCGTTGGCGAACCCTGTCGGCACCTGCAGCCGGTTCACCCAGCGCTCGGGAAGGAGAAGCTGGGGCCGCGTGAGCGACAGAACCGCATAGGCGATCACCACGAGGCCGAGGAGCTGCGTGGCGATCGACTGGGCGACCAGCGCAGACGCCATGACGCCGATCGCGATGCCGGGCACCATGGCGAGGTAAAGCCCGGAGAACCGGCGGGCCACCTCGCTGAAGTGGCCCGCCGTGAACGCGACGGAAATGTTGGTCGCCATCGCCGGAACGATGACGATGGCCATCGCCGGCTTCAGGCCGATCGATGTCGCGAGAAACGGCAACGCGCACGACGAATAGCCGAGGCCGGTCGCGCCCTTGACGATACCCGCCAGAAAGAGGCCGACGCCTGCAACCGCGAGCAGGGTCCAATCCATGTCACGAGGCTCCGCCCGGTCAGCCGGCCAACTTCACGTCCTGATTGTTCGGATCGGGGAGGAACCAAGGCTTCACTGCGGTGCCCCGCTTCAGCGAGTACATGTAGAAGATGGGCAGATTGCGCGGGAACAGCGGACGCTGCTCACTGCCGTTGAACGTAACGAACACGGACGAAGGGAAGAAATATTCGATGACTTCCCGCTCGATCATATTGAGCTCGAAGTAACGCCGTGCCCCCTCCTCGGGCGAACCCTGTCCGCGGAACCAGCGGTTGGCGCTGCGGTAGAGCTGGCGCATCGTTTCTTCCGACGGATCGGCACCCGGCGGCACCACGACGTGCGGCGCCGCCGCGTTGCAGAGATCGCCCAAGAGGTAGGCTCGGAAGTTCCGGTGCGCCGCGGCCGCGGCTACGGCCTCGAAGTAGCGGGAAATCTCCGCCTGCGGATGGCCATTGTGGCGCGCATGGGTGTCCGTGAGGACGAGTTTCATGGCTACGCCCGGCTTGTATGTCGCGCTGACGCGCGCGGCCATCGAGGCGAGGAAATCGAGGCACTGCTCCTCGTAGTGCTCAACCGTCGAACGGGGACCTTTTCCCCAATAGAGCACGAACGAGAGCGGCTCCGCTTTCAAAACCGCGCGTTCGACGAATTTGGCAAGGAGTTCGGGGGACGTGGGCTGTTCGCGCTTGAAGGCCCACGTATTGAACGACTGGAGGACCCGTTCGACATCGGTCCGCGCGGGTATGCGGAGGATATTCGATGACGAAACGGATCGGCCACCCTTACGGACGGCGGTCGATTGGACATCCATACTCACACTCACTGAAAAGATGTGGCGGGCTACCGCCGGCCAAGGCTCCCCCAAGCCGACGTGCATAGTCAGGAAAGTTAGTTAAAAAAGCGTTAAGTTTAATAGATTGGTAGGGAATAACTTTTACCACCATCTCGCGGGACGACCTGCAACAGAGCTTTGAAAAACGCTGGTCAATTGCTTGACGTCTCAGTGTTTTCGGGAGCTGATCGGCAGTGAAGAGGAGAATCCATCCATGGCTGCGCCGTCCGACTTCCCCGATGCCGTTAACGATCAAGATGCCCTTCGGCACTGCTACGGGACGCCGGGCGAACTCGCCGTTAAGAAGCAGCTAGCGTATCTCGACCGCCATTGCCGGCGGTTCATCGAGCTCTCTCCGTTCGTGGTGATCGGCAGCCAAGGGGCGGACGGCCTCGGCGACGTCTCCCCGCGCGGGGATGCTCCGGGCTTCGTTCGCGTGCTGGACGACGTGACACTCGCCATTCCGGATCGACCCGGCAACAACCGCATCGATACCCTTTCGAACCTCGTCGACAACCCCGGCATCGGGCTGCTGTTTCTCATCCCCGGCTTCGAGGAGACTCTGCGGGTCAACGGCCACGCGCGGACCGTGATGGACGCCGACCTCCTCGCGACCATGACCGCGCAGTCGCGACCGCCGCGCTCTGCCCTGGTGGTGAGTGTGAAGGAGGCGTACCTCCAGTGTTCGAAGGCGCTCGTCCGGTCCCGGCTCTGGGCGGCCGAGAGCCTCACCGACAGGCGGACGATGCCGACGCTCGGCCAGATCATCGCCGATCAGGTCGCCGGCCTGGATGCCGCATCGGCCGAGGAGCGGATTCAGGACTCGATCAAGTCGCGGCTCTACTGAGGCAGCCGCCCTCAGCGCCCGCCCGCTGCAGCGATGAGCCCTGCAACCTCAGTCTGCCCGCGGCGGCGGGCATGGGCGAGCGGCGTCACGCCGTCCCGATCGGCGATGTTGGGGTTGGCGCCCGCAGTGAGCACGAGGCGGGTCGCTGCGACGTGCCTCGGGCCGCCGTCACCCAGGATCACGATCTCCAGGAGGCACGTCCAACCGAGGTTGTTGACGTGGTCAACATCGATCTTCGTCGTCAGCAGCAGTTCGATCGTCTCGACGTGGCCGCGCTCGCAAGCCGGGATCAGTGCATTCCCGCCGAACCGGTTGCGGATCGAGAGATCGGGACCCTTTGGGACCATGGCCCGTAACATCTCTGTCCGGCCGAGCGCCCCGGCAAGAAGCCATGGCGTGTCCTTGTTGGCCGCTTGGGCGTTGATGTCGGCGCCGGCCTCGATGAGCGCCAGTGCCGCTGCCGTCTGCCCGGCGGCAACGGCGGCCAGCAAGGGCGTGCGGCCCTCCCCGTCGCGCGCATCGAGCGGCGCGCCCGCCGCGATCGCCTCTTTCAGGCGGGCAACGTCACCGCGGGTGGCGGCGGCGCGGAGATCGTCGGAGGTCCGAGGGCTATTGGCCATCGACGGACCCGAGGCAAAGAGCGTTGCTGCGATCAAAGCTTTCACGACGATCCACGGCAGGCGCATTTTTCTTCCCTCTGCTCATCCGCCGGCCGGCGGTCCGGCATCGACGGCGTCAGGCCCCACGTACATCCGCGCGATACGCGCCCGCGCCAAAGCGGCTTGGCAAGTCGGGCAAGGCCGCGATGTGGCATAGATGACGGCGCCCGCGAGTTGTTCGGGCGTCAAGCGGCGGGCGGCATCGGCAAGGGCCACGCGCTCGGCGTGGGCGTCGGCGTTCCGATCGACGATGACGCGGCTCGGTCCGTAGCCCACGATCCGCCCCTCGAACACGACGACCGCCCCGTAGGCCTGATCGCCTGCCGCGATTGCCGCATCCCTTTGGCGGGCAGCTTCGGCGGCGAATGCCTTGTCCCCTGGGGTTGCAGCCAGAGAGGGCCGAATAGGGATCGCGAGCGCCGCAGCCGTCAAGGCCATCCCCTGCAACAGTGTGCGGCGCCCCTCGTCGCTCGCCATCGGTGTTCTCCAGCGCGGTTCGTCCGTCTCAGCTTGCCCGCAAGGCAATCAAGATCACAAGGGGCGCAGATGATGGCGTTTGATGGTTCGCAATGCGGTGATCAGGCTCCTCAGGGACGCTCGGTCCAACGGACGCGCGTTTGGAGTTGACGATGCAGGATGAGGGCTGGCCGATGTATCGCAGGGTCGAGCGGCGGGCTCGGCGTTTCGAGCGGGTAATGGAGCACGCCGACGTCGACGTGCATGCCCTCGTGCTCGACCGGCTGGGCGCGACCTTCGCTGAAGCATTCCGCGCCTGCCTCGCCTGCAGCGCAAGCGCACGGTGCCGGGCCTGGTCCGAGCATTCCGACGACAGCCCGGCTTCATTCTGCCCCAACTGGCCGTTGCTCCGGCGCTTCGTCCGGGTCCGGACGGTCAAGTAAACCGGATATTCACCCTGGCTTCTATCTAAGCGTGGATTCTCCGCGTTTTGCACGCATTCTGTCTTTGCCGGCGACGGATACCCATGACCGGCCTCACCGCCCGAATTGCCAACCGGCTCGGGCGGTTTGTTTTTTTCTTCCCTTTCTGCATTTTTCTCCGATCAATCTTTGTGCTGTCTAATTGAATTTCTCTTCATGTAATCCTGACCACCGATCACTGGATTAGAACATTTTTTAACGCAACCACTGGATGTTCGATGCAAATTTTTCGGGAGACGTCTTTATGCTGACGATCAAGCGCGCCAGTCTTCTGTTGACCGGCACAATCGCGACCGCCGTAGCGTTGATCGGCGCCTATTCGGTGGCGACCGAATACGATCGCATGGAAACGAGCCAGCAAGTCGGGTACGCCGTCAAAGCCATCTCGACGCTAAATGCCGCGACGATCGAAATGTCTTTCGAACGATCGATCATGCAGGTCGGCCTGGCATTGCCAACTGTCCTCCCGGCGGACTTCAACAAGCTGTTGCAGGAGCAGCGGAAGAAGTCCGATGCGCTTTTTACGCAGCTCGACGAAATCATGAAGGATGGCAACCTCCGTGGCGAAGCGGCCTTCACGGAGGCCCTGCGGACCAAGCGCGCGGTCGTGACCGCGATCCGGCAGACCATTGACCCCGATCTCACTCGCAGCGAAGCCGAGCGTAACGAAAAGGACGGACGGCAGATCGTGCGGCTCAAGGACACGATCGCCGAGATGTCGGAGCTTGCGAGCTATATTCGTCCCGATACGGATCAGATTCCGAGCCGAATGCTCGCGCACGATCTCGTCATGCAGCGGTCGTGGGTGATCCGCGAGTATGGTGGACGCGAGCGGACCTATTTCGCGATCGCGACGGCGCTCGGGCGCCCGCTTTCGGCGAGCGACCTCGCGGAGATGAACGAGTCACACGGTCGCGTTCTTCAGTCGTGGGGCCTGCTCTCGCGCATGAACCGGAACCATCTGGACCCGGCCGTCGCCTCCGCGATTGCGGATCTCGAGCGGATTTATTTCACGGACTACAAGCAGCTGCGCGAATCGCTCAAGGCCGCTTCCGCCAGCGGTAAATACCCGGTCGATTTCGCGACCACGTTTGCCCGCTCGAGCGCTGCGCTCGATGCAGCCGTGCGGGTCGTGAGCGCCGCGGGTGATGCGAACGTGAAGCTCGCGAATACTTACAAATCCGAAGCCCGCTGGTCGCTCGCGATCATCGGGATCGTCTCCCTGCTGGCTCTGGGGCTTACCGGCTTCGTCGTCCGCTACTTCCTCGTCTCGATCGTGGGTCGGATCACCGGCCTCGCCGGCGCCATGCGCGATCTGGCCGCCGGCCGTCTCGACACCAACGTCGAGCGGTTCCTCGGGGCCGACGAAGTCGGCGAGATGGGCAAAGCGCTTACGATCTTCCGCGACGGTGCGCAGGCGCGGGCCCGCCTCGAGGCCGAAGCCGCCGAGCGGCTCAAGAAGGAGCAGGAGCGGCAGGTCGAACTCGAGCGCCACACGAAGACATTCATCGCCACGGTGACGTCGGCCATGGAGCGCCTCGGCTTGCAGACCGACGGGCTGATGACGGCGTCGTCGGCGCTCGCCGACGTCGCGAAGTCGGCCAGTGCGTCGGCGACGTCCGCCAAGTCGGCGACGGCGTCGGCTACGAGCGGTGCCCATGCCGTTGCCTCGGCCGCCGAGCAGCTCACCGCGTCGATCAAGGAGATTTCGGAGCAGGCGCACAAGTCGCGGATGTTCGTGGATCAGGTCGCCCGCAACGCCGGCAAGAGCGATGAAGAGATCACCGCCCTTGCGACGGCGGTCCAGCAGATCGGCTCGATCGTCGCCCTCATTCGCGGGGTCGCCGAACAGACGAACCTGCTCGCGCTCAATGCCACCATCGAAGCGGCGCGCGCCGGCGAAGCGGGCCGCGGGTTCGCCGTGGTCGCCACGGAAGTGAAGTCGCTCGCCGAACAGACCGCAAAGGCGACGGAGGAAATCGAGCGTCAGATCGGTGCCATCCAGGACAAGACGACGACCGCCGTCGACGCCATTCGCGTCATCACCGGCAAGATCGGCGAGATGAACGCCCTCTCCGAGAGCATCGCCGCGGCCGTCATGGAGCAGGAGGCGGCGACCACGGAAATCGCGCGGACGATCCACCATGCCGCCGAGGGCAATACGGCCGCGTCCCATGCCGCCGGTGCCGTGACGCAGGCCGCCGAGCAGACCAATGCGGAGGCCGTGAAGCTCTCGGAAGTTTCGCAGAACGTGTCGTCCGTCGCGGCCGAGATCGAACAGGCGGTGAAAGGCTTCGTCGCCCTCGTGCAAGGCGACATCAACGAGCGGCGCCAGACCAACCGGGTTCCCCGGACCGGCGAGATCAAGGTGACCAGCGGAGGCCGCACCTTCGTGGCCCAGGTTCGCGACGTCAGCGGCTCGGGCCTGCGCGTGAGCACGCCGCTGCCGCTGCGCTCTGGTGACGTCGTCGAACTGGCGGGCGCCGGCATCGCCGGCAAGGCCACCGTCGTCTGGTCGAATGCCACCGGCGTCGGGTTTGCCCTGGCGGCCCAGAAGCGTCAGCTCGCCGCTTGAGGCGACGGGTCGACGCCCTGGTTTGACGTGGTCCAGCGGATCGGCTTTGAACGGCCCATGCCGATCCACGATTTCACATCGGAGCGTCTCTTCGTCGACGCTCCGCTCGCAGCCGGAGCTTCCATCCCGGCATCCGACGAGCAGGCGCACTACCTGCGCAACGTGCTGCGCCTCTCAGCGGGGGCGCAGCTTCTCGTTTTCAACGGCCGCGACGGCGAGTGGCAGGCGCGGATCGATCTGCCGACGCGCAAGTCCGTCGTCTTGCATGTCGTAGCCCAGACGCGGGAGCAGGTCGGCGGCCCCGACATCGACTACCTGTTCGCGCCGCTGAAGCGTGCGCGTCTCGACTATCTCGTACAGAAGGCCGTCGAAATGGGGGTGGCGCGGCTTCGCCCGGTGCTGACGCACCGGACCATAGCCGAAAGGGTCAACCTCGACCGGCTCCGTGCCAACGTGATCGAGGCCGCCGAGCAGTGCGGGGTTCTGAGAGTCCCCGAGGTCGTGGAGCCTGCCAAATTGGAGAAGGCCCTAGCCTCGCTCGAAAGCGGCCGGGTCCTCATCCTGTGCGACGAGGATGCCGAGGTCGCGGACCCGATCACCGCCCTGTCCGCGCTCCCGCGCGGCACACCCCTCGCCCTGCTGATCGGTCCGGAAGGTGGCTTCTCACCGGAGGAACGGGCCATGCTGCTCCGCCGCTCCGGTACGGTGCGTCTGTCGCTCGGTCCGCGGATCATGCGCGCCGATACGGCTGCCGTCGCGGCTCTCGCCCTCCTCAACGCCACCCTCGGCGACTGGCGCTGACCCTCACCGTTGGAACTTCCGAGCGCCTCGACCGCTTTCCTGGTCGGTCGGCAGCAGGAAATTCCGCGAGGACATTCATGAAGTTCGTCCCCATTGCTTTCATGACGACTGCGTTGGTCGCCAGCTCGGGCGCAGCCTCGGCTCAGCAGGCCCAGACGTTCGATCATCTCCATGACAAGGCGCGCGTCGGCTCCCAGATCTGCATGACCGACCACTGGCACTACGGCGAAGGCGGGCCGTTCAAGGATCGCCGAGTCGCCGAGCGGCAAGCCATGAAGCGGTGGTCCGAATTCACGGCCATGGAATACGGCGCGGCATGGGGCCGGTTCGAAAGCTCGGCCGGACGCCGAATCGACTGCAAGACCAGTTCGGACGGCGGCACGACCCTCTACACGTGCGGAGCGCACGGCCGCCCGTGCCGACCGGCAAGTTGATCACCAGACGACCCGCCTCTGGTCTGCGTCGTCAGGTGTCCCACTCGGGCGCGAAGTGCAGGTTGACGACGCGGCCGTCGGGCTTAGCGAGGGCCGACAGCGCAGCCATGTCGGCCTCTGGCAATTCGAACGAGAACACGTCGAGGTTTTCGGCGATCCGCTCCGGCGTCGCCGACTTCGGAACGGCCACCACGCCCGGCTGCTGCATGTGCCAGCGCAGCACGATCTGGCCGGGTGTCTTCCCGTGACGACGCGCCATCTCGATGACGGCACGCTCGCCGAGCACGCCGCCGACGGTGCCGCGGCCGAGCGGACAGTAGGAAACCACCGCAAGACCGTGTTTCCGGCAGGCCGCCAGCACCTTCGTCTGGCTGAGGTGGGGGTGATACTCCACCTGATTGCAGACGATGGGCTCCTGGGTCAGCCGCATCGCCTCGTCGATGAGCTTCGTCGGGAAGTTCGAGATGCCGATGTTGCGGGCGAGGCCCCGGCGCTTGGTCTCGTTAAGCGCGCGAATCGAATCGGCCAACGGCACGGCCGGGTTCGGCCAGTGAATGAGCAGCAGATCGACCGCCGAGAGACCGAGCTTGCGGAGGCTTTCCTCCGCGGATCGCTGGAGCGCGCCGTCGGCGATGTTCTCCCACCATACTTTGGTGGTCACGAAGATCTCGTCGCGCGGGACGCCGCCGGCCTTCAAGCCAGCGCCGACGTCCGCCTCGTTGCCATACATGGCTGCCGTATCGATGTGGCGATATCCGCAGGCGAGCGCCGCGGCGACGGCCTTCGAGCACTCCTCGCCTTTCATAGGCCAGGTGCCGAGGCCGATGCGTGGAATGTTGGCCCCGTTCGCGGCGAGGATCGGCGCGCGCTGCATGTCGGTGTTCCCGGTTGATGACGTTGACCGGGCCATCGTGGCGGTCCACCGCCACGGCGTCAAACGGTCGACGTGAAACCGAGGGCAGCGCCCGGCGCAGAGCCGGGCCAGGCCGTCACTTCTTCGTCGCCGCGGGCGTCGCGGCCGAAGCGGCCGGTGCGGGCTGCGCGGCCGGGCCGGCATCCGCACGGGTGAGTGGCGGGCCGCCCTTCACGTAGGTCGCGATGGCCTCGCGCACGCTCTTGCACTCTTCCTCGGTCAGCTTGCGCGCCCGGGGCTCTTTTTCTTCGACGACGACCTGTTTGTCGCCCTGCTGCTCGACGAGCTTGACCTTGCCGTTGAGCAGCATGACCACCGTGAGGTGGAGCTGGCTGATGTAAACGAGCTGCTGGTCGGTCCACTTCTTGCGGCCTTCCTCGCGCAGCATCAGCGAGCGGTAATTGTCGACCTGCGCCTCGGCGAGTTCGCACGTTTGCGCGTGGGCCGTGAGCCGGGCCGCCATGATCACTTCCCGCGCGGTGTCGATCGGCACCATGACCTTGTCGCGCTGCTTGCGGTCGATTTCGATCGTTTTGCCGTCCGGCGTCGTGAACTTCTGGGGCGTCAGCGACCAAGCGTAATCCATATACTTGACGACCGCCTGCTCGCTCAGCTGGTTCTGAGCGAACGCTCCGATCGGCCCCGCGACGACCGCCATCAGCCCGGCTGCCGCACAGATAGCCGCTCTTCCCATCGTCCGCATGTCCCGACGAGCTCCCCGCAAGTTTGGCGCCGTTTTCGCCGCTGATCGTTATGCCGAACGTTGTGTCGGCAATTGCGCACCGGGCGGGTGGTTCGGCTTCAAACGCGGCAACATCATGGCGCTTTCCGACCGTGTCCCTTGCCCTTTGCCAACGTGGCGACGATGCCACGGAAGGTGCGGATTTCCTGCTCCGTTGCGCCCATCCGGGTGAGCATCGTGCGCAGGTTCCGGGACACCGTCGCGCGACGGTGCGCCGGGTTGAAAAACCCGAGCCGATCAAGCTCTTCCTCGATGTGCTCGAACAAGCCGATCAGCTCTTCCTTGGTGGCGAGGCGGTCATCGCCCAGATTGAGCCCCGGCATCAACGGAGTCTCGTTCTGCGTGACACGGCCGAGCGAAGCGTCGGGGCTCGTGCGCATCCACTCGTAGCCGAGCACGAGGACGGCCTGGGCAAGGTTCAAGGAAGCAAAGCGGTTGTTGACCGGGATCATCACGATCGCGTCGGCGTTGGCGACCTCACTGGTCTCGAGGCCGTTACGCTCGCGTCCGAATAGCACGCCGCAGCGCTGGCCTTCGCCGATCCGAAGGCGCATCTCGGCGACGGCGGCTTCGGGCGTCAGCACGGGTTTTCTGAGGTCGCGCTGGCGAGCGGTGGTGGCGCACACCCAGTTGAGATCGCCGATGGCCGTTTCCAAGGACGGGAAAGACACGGCGTCGTCGACCACGTAGTTGGCGCCCGAGGCGGCGATCCGGGCCTTCTCGTTCGGCCAGCCGTCGCGCGGCGCGATCAGGCGCAGCGTGTCGAGGGTGAAGTTGGCCATGGCGCGGGCCACCATCCCGATGTTGTCGGGGAGCTGCGGCTCCATGAGGATGATCGCGGGCGTTGCCCCATCGCCCGGACGGACGGCCTGCGTCGGATCGACCGCGCGGATGCCATGGCGGAGCTTGCGCAGAACGCGGCGGGCCCAGAACCAGTACTCCTCGCCGGCCCAGCCACGCGTCATGGCGTCGAAACTTGGGAAACGTGCTTCCAGAGTGCCGCCGCCCTCGACCACCGACGGGCCGATTTCGATACGCCGGTGGGCCGCGACGTAGGCGTCGAGCGTCTCGAAGCCGGCCGCCAGAGTTTCACGCCGGCAGCCGGGGCAGACCGCCCGATCGGCTTCACAGCGGAGTTCGGCGCAATAGGTCAGGACCGCATCGAGGCGGTTTCGATCGAGACCCGGCAATTCGAGCCGGGCCAGCCCCTCGTCGATCGTCACCTCGTGACAGGTGCGGACGATCTCGGCGAGGGAGACGCCGGTTTCGCCATATTGGGGACGCCGGCCACCCTCCCCGGGAGCTACCCGAACGCCCGATTCCTGCACTTTTTCCGTATCATCGGCCATGCCGGCGGGTCCTCGTCATCCTTTCCGCCACTTGGCGTACCACCGCTGCGGGGCTATTCGTCCGCTCGCCAGGTGCGTGGCGGACGCGGACGCGCGCCTGAGTCCTCCTTTTCCCGCGCAGACGGAAGCGGTCATGCAGAAAATCAAGGTCGCAGGCACCGTCGTCGAACTCGACGGCGACGAGATGACCCGGATCATCTGGAAGCTCATCAAAGACAAGCTGATCCATCCCTATCTCGACATCAACCTCGAGTACTACGATCTCGGCGTCGAATACCGCGACAAGACCAACGACAAAGTCACCGTCGACGCGGCCCATGCCATCAAGAAGCACGGCGTCGGCGTCAAGTGCGCCACGATCACGCCGGATGAGGCGCGCGTTAAGGAGTTCGGCCTCAAGGAGATGTGGAAGAGCCCGAACGGGACGATCCGCAACATCCTCGGCGGCGTCATCTTCCGCGAGCCCATCATCTGCAAGAACGTACCTCGCCTGGTACCCGGCTGGACCCAGCCGATCATCGTCGGCCGCCATGCCTTCGGTGATCAGTACCGCGCGACCGACTTCAAGTTCCCGAGCAAGGGCACGCTGACCATCAAGTTCGTCGGCGAAGACGGCACCGTCATCGAAAAGGAAGTGTTCAAGGCGCCGGGCAGCGGCGTCGCGATGGCGATGTACAATCTCGACGAGTCGATCCGCGATTTCGCTCGCGCCTCCCTGAATTACGGCCTGGCGCGCAACTATCCGGTCTACCTGTCGACGAAGAACACGATCCTCAAGGCCTATGACGGCCGGTTCAAGGACATCTTCCAGGAGGTGTTCGAGAAGGAGTTCAAGAGCGAGTTCGACAAGCGCGGCCTCGTCTACGAGCATCGGCTGATCGACGACATGGTTGCCTCCGCGCTCAAGTGGTCCGGCGGCTATGTCTGGGCGTGCAAGAACTACGACGGCGACGTGCAGTCCGACACGGTGGCCCAGGGCTTCGGCTCACTCGGCCTGATGACGTCGGTGCTGATGACGCCGGACGGCCAGACGGTCGAGGCGGAAGCCGCGCACGGCACCGTCACCCGTCACTATCGCGAGCACCAGAAGGGCAAAGAGACGTCGACCAATTCGGTCGCCTCGATCTTCGCCTGGACGCGTGGCCTCTCGCACCGCGCCAAGCTCGACGGCAACGATCAGCTCGCCAAGTTCGCGGCGACGCTGGAGAAAGTCTGCGTCGACACCGTCGAGGCCGGGCACATGACCAAGGACCTTGCGCTGCTGGTCGGCGACCGGCAGGCTTGGTTGTCGACGACCGGTTTCCTCGACAAGGTCGACGAGAACCTCAAGAAGGCCATGGGCGCAGCCTGAGTTTCCGAGTTTCGGGGGGCGGCTACAATTGCCGCCTCCCGAAAATGAGGCGACAGCGGAGCATTAACCATTGTATGCTGGAAAAGGAGGACCACGTCGGGAAGAGCGATTCGATGAACCTTCTGTTCGTCCACCAGAACCATCCGGGCCAATACCGTGAGGTCATGCCGAAGCTGGTTGCCGAAGGGCGCCACAAGGTCGTGTTTCTCACGCAGCGCGAGGTGAAGGAAAGCCCGGGTTATCCGGTCATCACCTACAAGCCCGACCGGGCTCCGGCCGAGAAGCCTTACGGCTATACGGAAATGTTCGAGAGTTGCACCAGCGCTGCGGTGGGGGCCATGAAGGCTTGCCTGCAGATGAAGGCGCGGGGCTACAAGCCAGATCTGATCGTCGGTCACGCCGGCTGGGGCGAGCTGATGCTCCTCAAGGAAGTCTGGCCCGACGTGCCGGTGGTCGGGTACTTCGAGTATTACTTCATTGCCAAGGGCGGGTTGATCAACTCGGATCCGGAATTTCCATCCGCGCCCGATATCTCGGCGAAGCTCATCCCGCGCAACGCCAACAACATTCTCAACCTGATCAATTGCGATGCCGGCTATACGGCCTCCGAGTGGCAGCGGTGGACGCATCCCGAGCAATATCGCTCGAAGATCGACGTGATCCACGAGGGCATCCGGACCGATCTGCTGACGCCGGATCACACGACCTCGTACCGGATCAAAATCAACGACGTCGTGTTCAGCCGCGACGACGAGATCGTGACCTATATCGCGCGGAATCTCGAGCCGGCTCGTGGCGTCCACACGATGCTGCGGTCCCTGCCCAAGCTGCAGCGGCTGCGCCCGAACGCGCGTCTCGCCGTCATCGGCGGCGATGGCGTGAGCTACGGCGCGCGGCTCGGCAACGGCAAGACGTTCCGGCAGATGTTCATGGAGGAACTCGGCGATCGGGTCGACTGGTCGCGCGTGCATTTCCTCGGTCAGATTCCGTACGAGGGTCTGATCCGACTGCTTCGTCTCGCGAAGTGCCACATCTATTTGACGGTACCGTTCGTGGTGTCGTGGTCCTTCCTCGAGTCGATGGCGCTCGAGAAAACGATCGTCGCGTCCGACGTCGCGCCGATCCTGCAATTCGCCGAGAGCGGA
>Ga0073934_10008738_pt1 | contig 13356 bp, 10 predicted proteins | sample LarsenN4metaG_FD_76834 | JGI IMG/M metagenome (GOLD analysis project Ga0073934, IMG submission 76834) | Hot spring sediment bacterial and archeal communities from British Columbia, Canada, to study Microbial Dark Matter (Phase II) - Larsen... ...
CAACCGTTGCGGCTCGATGTTTTGTGGGTATTTCACTCCTGGGCCGGTGCATAACCTGGCGGATGCCATGCGGAGTGACCGCGAACGGTTTCGGCGGTTCTTCCACGGGATGTTGCAGAGGGGCATCTACCTGGCCCCGTCGCAGTTTGAGGCAGGGTTTATTTCCACCGCCCACACGGAGTTGGATATCGAGCAAACCGTTGCGGCTGCGGCAGCGGTGTTCAAGAGCCTCTGAGGATATGCGGGTGTTGGGACTGGATCACGGAACGGTGCGCATCGGAGTCGCAGTGAGCGATGAGCTGGGCATAATTGCTCAGCCGTTGGAGTATGTGCCCGCCGAACCGCTGGACGCGGCCCTGGAGCGCATTGCCGCCCTGGTGCGTGAGAAAGAAGTGGGGCTGATCGTGGTGGGCATGCCCCGGAATATGAACGGATCGTTTGGTCCGGCGGCGAAGAAAGCGCTCGATTTCGTGCAAGCGATCAGCGCTCTCGCGCTGGCGCCGGTTAGAACCGTAGATGAGCGTCTGACCTCGGCCCAGGCGAACCGAGTCATGATCGAAGCCGGTGTCCGCCGCAGTAAACGACGCGAAAAGGCGGACCAGATGGCCGCTGCGATCTTGCTCCAAAGCTACTTGGACCAAACCTCCATGGCATGAAGGAGTGTGCCCGATGCCATGCAGCCACCTCGGATGAGGCTGTGTTGTGTTCTCGGTGTGGAGCCTCATTGCTTTCTGAAAAGAAACGCTCTTCCGAAGGGGAGGGCGCCCCATCGCAGGCGGGTGACGTGCCCGTGGGGATTATGCAGGAGGGTCCGCGGAAACCCTCCGCTGGCGGTTCAATCAGGGTGAGATTGCCCGATCAACGACTAAGTCAGGCTGGTGGCGAGGGAAATGTGGCAAAGAGCAGTGAGGACTTGGCGCCGCAGACAGCCCTGATCCTTGGAGTGATCATCCTGTTGAGCTGCCTTGTCGCCCCGGTGGGTGTGGCGGTTTTTAGCGCCTTAGGGGTAGCAGGTATTACTTGTTACCTTGCCTTCATGGCTCAGGACACACTCCCCCACGACAACGGCGAGACGATCGGGGCACTTTTCGAACGAAGTCTCGTTCTGGTGCGGCAGAGTGGCGGACGGATGGTACTGGTTCTCTTGCTGTTGGCGATCGCTGCGTTTCTTGCTCCCCGCCTGGTCTTTGGGCTGGCGGGTGCAACGGCATTGTTGGCCGCTCTCCATGGCCTCAAGGTTCTGTCTCCCTGTCTGACACGGTTTGTGAGATGGTGTGATTTGCAGGAGGAGGCAATGCGACAGATGGTGGCATTTGTTGTGCGAAGGCCTTTCGTTTGGTTCAGTCTGGCGGTGGCATGGTTTCTGCCACTGTGGGGGGTGTTGGGTCAGAAACCGCTGCGGCGCATGGCAGGAGGTGGCATCGAGGCCGCTGTCATCAGCGGGGGTGTGATCTTCGTTGGGATTGCCACACTTGTCTTTTGGGAACGATCAACGGACAAGCGGTGGCCCCAGAACAAGGAGACAACAGTGCTTCCCGTATTGGCAGGCGCGATGGCCGGCCTCTCACTGGTGGTGCTGGCGACCTGCGTTCATGTCTTCGGGCTGCTGCGGATCCCTCTTGTGAGCGAGCACTGGCATGTGAACGGGCTGATCGCTGGAGGCATCGCCACCATTGTTTTAGTGGGTTGGTTGCGTCGCTCCCTTAAACGACCTCTCTCAGAGTCAGGAGATGCAACTTCCAGTGCAGGAGCGGCGTGGGCTGCGGTGACCGCCTCCGTTGCGGGCTGGCTATCGTGGCGGGCCGCAGCGCCTGTTGCGGATCACGCGACGACCTCTGCGGTTGGAGTCCTTATGATATTGAGTGTAGGAGCATGGTTTGCGGGGACTCGCATGCTGCTGGCGTGGTTCCGGGGGGGCGCTCATGGGCAGATGGATTTGTGGGGGGTGGTTTTTCCAGCGATCACGGCCGGCAGCCTGGCCGTTACATGGGGAGCATGGTTCGGGGGTGTGCCGGGAGCTTTGACAGGGATTGCAGGATCGGTGTGGCTCTGGCGCTGGCTCTCGCGCGTGTCGTTCAGGGAGAAGCCTGCGGCGGAGCTGGAAACCTGATTTGCCTGCCGTTCTGGCAGGGACAGTTCATTCGGTCACGATGCGGTAGAAGCGCCGGTCCAGACGCGAGGCTTCTGGATCAATAAAGTCCAGAATCCCATCACTGTTCAATAACGACTCGATCGGAATCCAATTGATGAGATCGGTGGAGGCTTCCACACGGTAACGTGTTCCCACCTCACCCGGGAATTGGCACAGGTTCAAATTCCAGCCTGAGACCCGAGGCCAAATCAGCCGGGGTGGCGGAGGTTCAACGTCTTGTTCTCGCACAAAGCGGGTCAGCCCTGTGATGGCGTGATTGATGCCGTCAAACGAAGCCACCCCTGCGAAGCGAGCCGCAAAACGTGAATCGGCGGCTGGTGTCAGGGAGTATCGCAGCTCGCGCGCCTGCGTGTCCCGGAAAAGGCCAAACTTGATTTTCCCCGTCAGTCGGCAAAACACTCCGCCGTCACTCATGCTGGCCACGAGCCAGCCTTGAGGAACACGTTCCTCCACGGCCCAGGCCAGCGCGTTAGCTGGAGGGATAACGCGTATGATGACATCGAATGCGCGGTCAGTCGGGGAATTGGTAAGGAGGGTGCGTATCGCGGTGCCCAACGGCTCGGTTGACCAGCCAGTCGGTGTGTTGGGTTCAAGTTCAGGCAACGTGTCATCGGTTGCGCTGGGATCGTTGACCGGCACCCAGAGGAGAGGCGGGAGTGGAGTGGGCTGGTTTGTGCTATAAGTGTACGCTCCTCCCCTGCGGAAGAGGAATCCCGCGCGTGTCACATAGTTCACTGGCACCGGAGATGGCCCTCCACTTACCACCGGACACGTCCTCCAGGCGTTGACGTAATCGGTCAATTCAGCGAGTTCAATAACCATGTTCGTCGGTGCCTGATCGGCCGGGTGGGGTGGCGCGGGCCGAATCACCCGAGCCCCTGAGATTCGCGAGGTCGTGCGGTCAGCCATTGCGGTGCCGGTGAATTCCGCAGGGCCTGTTGCCGCTAACGGTGGAGTGAGGTGGTAAGTGAAGACGCGCGGAATATCGTCCTGGAATGGACCAAAACGGACGCGCCCGGTAGCCGGGTCGGTTTCACCGCCGTCGCTAACCCCGGTTACAGGCCAGTTGACAGGCGGAGCGTCTTCAATGACATAGAGCGAAGTGGACGTGATTGGCCGGGCAGCAAGCCGCACTTGCAGGGTGACACCTGGAATGTAGAAGGGCGGCAGTTGGCGGGTAACGAATGGCGGTTCCTCTCTTGGTTTGACGGTAACATGCACCGGAGCAGACCACGCGGAAGCGTCGCGATCGTCCGTGGCTTTGGCACGGAGTGCGTAGTCGCCTGGGGGCACGTTGCTCCAAATGAGCACAAAGGGATTAAACGGAGAAAGCGCCAAGGGGTTGTTCGTCGCCTGCCCAAGGCTATTGGTACCATTATAGAGCTCCACCGTCAGGATGAAACCGTCGGGGTCTGTGGCCCGGACAATGATAGGAATGTCTGCGGGGGCCTCAAAGAGAGCGCCTTGGGTGGGGGTCGCAATTGCGACTTCCGGGGGGCGGTTGGTCAAGACGACAACTTCGGAGTCTCGGATGACCGCAGTGGCCTCGGATGGTTCCCCGACCAGGTAACATTCCGGTGGAGGTGGGTAGATCGCAATGCATGCGATGGGCTCGACTCTTATCGCCACCGTCTCCTCTCTTTCCTCGAGGGTGTCAAAGATCGGCATGATTGTAATGTCCGCTGAGCGCTCGCCAGCGGGAATGAGGACTCGCCCGGGCAAACGCAAGTAGTCGAAACCGTTAGAGGCTGTGCCTGCAACTTGATAATGGACTTCGATGGGAACATGGAGCGGCTCGGTTCTTTGCACGCGAAAGACCGCAACGTCCACCCGTTGAGGCATTCCCATTCCCTCTGGCACGGGTGGGATCTCTGTTGCCAAGGCATCTAGAGCGGTAATGGTTACCACCGGTTGAAGTGGGGTTGTGCCGGAATCTGTCACGGTGAACTCCACCACAGCGGACACACCGACAGCTCCACGATCATCTGTGGCTCTGGCCTGCACCCGATGTCGGCCCGGAAGAGGGCCTTCCCAGCGGGCCTCGAAGGGCGAACTGGTGTCCAATCCGATCAAATGGTTGTCCCCAAGGAATTCCACTTTGGTAACAGTACCATTGGTGTCCCACGCGTTAGCCAGAATGGCGATGACATGGTTCGCCGGAAAGACCTGTCCATTGGTAGGCGCGAGGATCCGCACAAAAGGTGGGGGATTACTCGCTGAACTGTCGTAGAGATAAACCGTGGCGCTGGCTGTTGTTCCAACCTCGTAACACTCGGGCGGCGGCGGGAAGATGGCCGGGCAGATTGGTGGTTCGATGCGAAGTGTCACTGTCTCACGGCCTTCGAGAATGTTGTCAGGCCGAGGGGTGACCTCAACATTGACGAACAGCCTGCCCGCGGGGATGACAGCAAAACCGGGTAGCAGCGAGTAATCCACGCCGTTCGAGGCGCTGCCCGACAACGTGTATTGCACGCGGAGGTCGAGATTGGTGAACGTCGCGGTTCGCCTGATCAAAAAACGACCGGGATTTACCGCTGTGGTGCTCGGCCCCGGTTCCACTGCTTCGGGATCCTCCGCGGAAACGGTGACTATGGTTCTCTCTGGAGTGCCGGTTGAAGCTCCCGACACCCACCACGGGGAGATCAGCAATGCGCAGACTGCGAGCAGGCAAGGCAGGGGTTTCATAATCCATCAGAGTTCATTTGACACTTCTTGAGCGCATGTGACGCCGTACTTGCAGCGTCAGTACCACAAAAGATAGTGCCATATTACCCACGAGACAAGCTCTTTGGGCGGCCCGGCTGCGCTTTAGTTCAGCCGGCGCGGGGGCTTTGCCGGGACACACCATGGTGCCTGAAGAGGAAAGTCTACGGAAGGTAACCGGTTGCATTTGCCTGCTGGGACGACTTTCTGTTAAACCATGGGCACGATGAATGGAGCTCACATCATTGAGCAAGCGAAGACCCTGATCCTCGGAGGAATTTGAGATGGCAGTCACCGTTAACGTCATGCCCCGCGTAGCGATCATTGGCTGCGGGTTGATCGGCCAGAAGAGGGCGCAAAACCTGCCGCCAGGCGTCGTGACTGTAGCGTGTGATCAGGACCTGAAGCGGGCGGTGCGGCTGGCTGCCCAACACCCGGGCTGTGCGGCTACCGATTCGGTTGAGCAGGCGGTTTACTCGGCGCAGGTGGATGTGGTGATGATCTCGACGGTCAACACGGCATTGGCACCTATCGCCCGCCAGGCGCTTCAGGCCGGGCGTCATGTTCTGGTGGAGAAGCCGGTGGGAGTTTGCGTGAGGGAGATTGATGAACTATTGGAACTGGCCGCCCGACGCGGAGTCCAGGTGCGAGCCGGTTATAACCACCGGTATCATCCCGCTGCTATCAAGGCTATCGAACTCTTCCGGAGCGGTACTTTGGGGGAGATGATGTTCGTCCGTGGTCGCTACGGGCAAGGGGGGCGACTCGGTTATGAAAAGGAATGGCGTGCCAAGCCCGAGTTATCCGGCGGGGGTGAATTGATTGATCAAGGCGTCCACTTGATTGACCTTGCCGGGATTTTCCTGGGGGATTTCGTCCATGTGGAAGGGCATGTGGCGAGGTATTATTGGGATATGCCAGTTGAGGATAACGCTTTCGTCAGTTTACGCAACGCTGCAGGCCATACAGCATGGCTTCATGCGAGTTGCACGGAATGGAAAAATCTTTTCAGCCTGGAAATTTACGGCCGACAAGGCAAGCTGCACTGGGAGGGGCTCGGCGGGAGCTATGGTGTGGAACGTTTGACCTACTATCGAATGCTCCCCGAGATGGGGCCGCCGGAGACCTTGATCTACGAGTATCCCCGGGGTGACCAGTCCTGGCGCCTGGAAATGGAGGAATTCTTCCAGGACATACGGCTGGCGCGGACCCCTCAGCCGGGGCTCAAAGAAGCGCGTGCCGCGCTGGCGGTGGTGGAAAAACTCTATGCGCGAGCCGGGCGTTAGCGGAAGCAGCGAGTGTTTGTTTCCGTTCGCGGGAACAGTCTCGTTGCATGATGCTGCGGGTGTGACAACCCATCGCGCCGAACACGTTGAGGGGTCGCCAAGAGGCGAAAGAGACCGCACGGGTGCGACTGGCGCACTGCAGGCGAAATGGAAAAGCTATGGCGGGCTTCTCTATGCAGGAATGGCGCTGTTCACCTCGATCCTCTCCATAGCTCAAACAGCCGATGTTCAGGACAAAGCCAATCTGCTCGATCAGGCTCGGACGCTACTGTTCCTCGGCGACAGCATCACTTACGACGGCCGATATGTGGAGTATTTCGAGACGAGTCTGGTATTGTGTTATCCAGGCAAGGTCTGGCGGGTGGTTAACGCCGGTCTCCCCAGTGAAACGGTTTCAGGCCTCTCCGAGCCGGGTCATGCCAACGGGGCATTCAACCGCCCCGATCTTCACGAACGACTGGAGCGGGTTCTAAGGCGCATCCGTCCCAATGTCGTGCTGGCCTGCTATGGAATGAACGACGGGATATACTACCCCTACGATCTGGAACGCGAGCGGCGTTTTCAGGAGGGCCTACAGCGTCTCGCGCAAAGTGCCCATCGGAGCGAGGCCAAGGTGGTATTCCTCACGCCGCCGGTCTTCGATTCAGCCCCCATCAAGAGTCGTACGTTGCCGAAAGGTCGCGATCAGTACCCGCAGCCCTTCGAGGGGTACGATGAGGTCTTGAATCAGTACAGCCGATGGTTGCTCGGGCAACAAATGGCCGGATGGCTTGTCGTGGATGTCCATGGGCCGATGCGAGAGGCGTTGAGCATCCGGCGCCGCGCCGACCCATCCTTCGCCTTCGCCACCGATGGCGTGCATCCGAATGCCAGCGGACACTGGTTAATGGCACGGCAACTTATGGAGTATTTTGGAGTTTGCGGGCACACGACGTTGACCAATGCCGAGACCCTCCTGGAGCTCCAGCCCAACGGTCAGCAGGTTTTCCGGCTGGTCCAGCAACGGCACCGAATACTCCGGGACGCATGGCTGACGGCTACGGGGCACAAGCGGCCCGGTATTCCTGCAGGCAGGCCGCTCGCTGAAGCCGAGGCGGAGGCCCAGAGGATCGAGACGGCCATCCGCCAACTGCTGAGGCAGAGCGGCGGCGGGGCAAATCCCCCCTCATCCGGCGTACGCGACCACCGAAACAACCTTCCTCGTGACAACGGCGGGATGCCGGGAGATCCCGCAACACGCGATGCGCCGCATGGCTAAAGGATAGCAGTTTAGAAAATCTTGTTGCCGATATGTATTAAACTATATGATTCAAAAATGTATTCTTCTCATGGCGCTGGCCATTGGGGCCACAGGCAGCGTCGGACTGTTGGCGCAACCTGATCCGCAGTGGCTGGCGCATGACCGGCTTCGTCCGATGGCACCTGTTGTTACACCACCCACGCCTGGCACGCAGCAGGAACCGGGGAAACCGCCATCGGACGCGGTTGTACTATTTGATGGGAAGGACCTATCTCAGTGGGTGGCGATGGACGGCAGTCCGACACGATGGATCGTCAAAGATGGCTACATGGAGTGCGTGAAGGGGAGCGGGTATATTCGCACGCTGCAGAATTTCGGGGATTGCCAACTGCACGTGGAGTGGGCGGCCCCGGCGCGGGCGGAGGGGGTGGGGCAAGGGAGGGGTAATAGTGGGGTGTTTTTGGGGCTGAACCGTTATGAGGTGCAGGTTCTAGATTCCTATCAAAGCGCAACTTACGCCGATGGAGCGGCTGGTTCCGTTTATGGACAATATCCTCCGCTGGTCAACGCCTGTCGTGCTCCTGGCGAGTGGCAGACGTATGACATCATTTATACTGCGCCACGTTTCGATACCGAGGGAAAACTTTTATCTCCGGCGCGGCTGACCGTATTGCACAACGGGTTGTTGGTGCAGAACAACGTAGCACTGACTGGTCCCACAAGCTGGCTGGAGCGAGCACCTTACGCCCCTCATCCTGAGAAACAGCCGATCTCTTTGCAGGATCATGGGAACCCGGTGCGCTTCCGCAATATCTGGGTTCGGGAGCTGGGAAAACCGGGCAAGAAGGAATTCAGTCTGCCGGAGACGTTGCTGGAGAGTTACACAGGAGTTTATGAACGCGAGCGGGGTGATCTCATTCGGGTAGTCCGCCAGGGCAGCCAGCTTCGGGTGACGTTCCATGGCGTTGATTTCCAAATGTTTGCCGAATCCAAGACCCGGTTTTTCGCCAAAACCACGGATCTACAGATTGAATTCAAGGCGAATTCCCAGGGGCGGGTGGACGCCCTTGAATGGTCGGTGGGGGAGGGAGCTACCGTGGCGCCGAGAGTGCGATAGGCACCTGAGGAGTGGTCAGGACAACGGATTGGCATGACCTTTCTGGAGAACGAGCCTCTAAGCCGACACACCACTTTGCGCACGGGTGGTCCGGCCCGGTTTTTTTGCCGCGTGGAGAGCCTGGAAGACCTTTATGAGGCATTGGAAAAGGCACGAGTGCTCCAGTGGCGTTTTTTTGTCCTGGGCGGAGGCTCGAATGTGTTGGCGAGTGATGCGGGTTTTCCTGGTCTGATCGTTCGGGTGGCACTCAAGGGGATGTCTTTTGAACCGGCAGGGAAAGGGGAGTGGCTGGTCGAGGCCGCGGCGGGAGAGGAATGGGATGGGCTGGTAGCCTCTGCGGTCGGCCGGGGACTGCGCGGACTGGAGAATTTGTCGGGGATTCCTGGCACCGTTGGCGGCGCCGTGGCGGGGAACATCGGGGCTTACGGTGTTGAGGTCCGAGAGACTCTGAAATGGGTGGAGGTCCTCGATGCGCAAACGGGCGGTTTGCGGCGGCTTGACGGTATGGAATGCGGGTTCGGTTACCGGTCCAGCCGCTTCAAGAGCCCGGAGGGCCGGCGCGAGGTTATCACAAGGGCATGTTTTCTTCTTGGGGAGGAGCGTCCGCTGAACGTCTCCTACGGTGAGCTGCATCGGTGGTTTGAGCAGCGCGGTGAGCCCGCTTCCACAGTGGAGCAGGTGCGGGTGGCGGTGATTGAGGTGCGGCGGGCGAAACTGCCTGACACTATGGAAGTCGGGACGGCGGGTTCATTCTTCAAGAACCCGGTGATTCCTCGAACTCACTATGAGCAGTTGCTGAAGCGTTACCCGGAACTGCCGGGGTATGCTGAACCCAACGGTTATGTCAAAATCCCTCTGGGATGGGTTCTGGACAGAATCTGCGGACTGAAGGGGGTGCGGCGGGGCAGGGTGGGAACGCATGACCAGCAGGCACTGGTGGTCGTGAACCGGGGCGGCAGCGCGGGCGAGATTGAGGCGTTAGCTGCTGCGATGGCGCAGGAAGTCTTTGACCGGACCGGGATCCATGTCGCGTGGGAAGTGGAGCGGCTCGGAGGACGTCCTGACGCCGACTAGAACTCGAGGGGGATGCGCACCACGATCGCTCCCATCACCTCGCCGAGCTGGAAATCTTTTTTGGGGCTGCGGGGGTGAGCATTGTGGCATTGCACACACGAGGGCAGAGTGGCGCGGTCGGCGTAGATGGCGGTAAAATAGCTGCGCCCCCCCAACTCTTCCTCGGTGTAGTAGGCCTGGTCGGGGTTCCTGGCTACGGCGGCGAGACCATCCTGCTCGACCTGGGTTTGGGGTCCATGGCTGGGGTTGATGGGGTGCAGCGAGCGCAGGGTGTAGGAGAATTCGGCTCCCCGGGTCTGGATGGTCCGTGCCGCCTGGCGAAAGAGCTGAGCGTGGACGGGCAAGCCCCCGGTTTCCCGCCAGTTTTCACGCACCTCCGGGCGCACCCGGGGTGATTGCGGCTCCTGAGCGATCCATTCGGCATAAGTCTGGCGGTCGGCCGCCAGAACCGCGTGAAGCGAGTCCGCCATCTTGCGAATACTGACCGTCGTGAGTTTGTGGGTTTTCGCCGCGGGGGCGTCGGCGCCACGGGCGAAGCCAGCGAGAAGGGCAATGGTCAAGGTGGCCAGAGTAATTTTCATGAATGAGGTTCCCGCACGAGGAGGATTTGGTCGGCAGCAATATCGCGCAGCACTTGTGTTGTTCCAGAGGGCCATTGGATGCGAAGCTGGTCCACCCTGGTGGACGGACCGAGGCCGAAATGCACCCGGGCGTCACCCTGGAAGAGGAAGCCGGTCGGACACAACGCTTCGGCCCGGCGTTCCACGGCACCAGCCGTGAGGGTGATCCGAGCGCCATAGCCGTTGCGGTTGGAGCGGCTTCCTTGGAGGCGCAACTTGAGCCAGTGATGGGGGGCCGGACAGCGGTTGCGGAGGAGATAGGGGCGATCCGCCAGGGCGGTGAGCAGGAGATCCTGCCGGCCATCATTATCGAAGTCCAGGGCGGCGTTGCCTCGTCCGCAAATGCGGTGTTGAAAGACAGCGCCAGCCTTGAGTGAGGCGTCGGCAAAGCGGCCATCCCCGAGATTTTCCATCAACAAGGTGCGTGTGCCGTCGAGGACAAATGCGCTGCCGTTGGCGGTTGCCAGGTCCGGGTCGCCGTCGTTGTCAAAATCCAGGAACACCCCCCCCCAGCCGACGAAGGCCTGGGTCAGCCTTCCCAGTCCGGAGGCCCACATGCGATCTTCGTAGTGGCCGCGGGGATCGCGGACGTAGAGGGACCCATACCCCAGGCGAGTGATGAACAAGTCCATCAGTCCGTCCCCATTGACATCGGCGACCGCGGCGTTCATCGAGCCCGGGGCTTCGCCGATGGAATTAAAGGCGACTCCGGTGGAGACCGCGACATCGGTGAAATGCCCTCGTCCGTCGTTGATCCAGAGCATGTTTGGGGTGTCATCGTTGCAGATGTAAAGGTCGGTGTCGCCGTCCCAATCGCAATCGAAAGCGGTTACGGCCATGGCACGGTGCCCCGGCACATGGAGACCAGCCTGATGGGTGGCGTCAACGAACGTGCCGTCACCGCGGTTGCGGAAGAAGCGGTTTGCTTCTCCGGGATAAGCCAGGGGGCCCGGGTAAGCGCCGGGGTTCTGCTCGGACTCGGCCTCGGGTTTATAAGACAAGTAATTGGCGACGAAGAGATCCAGCCAGCCGTCGTTGTCTGCGTCGAAGAAGACGGCGGCAATTCCAGTCCCGGTGTCTGAAACACCGCACCGTTCGGTGACGTTCACGAAGGAGCCGTCACCTCGATTGCGGAATAAATGCTTGCGGCCCACGCTTGCCACGCAGAGATCGGTGTAACCGTCGTTGTCGAAATCGCCCGCAGTGGCCGCGTGGCTGAACCCCGTGTCCCCCAGGCCGGAACGGTCGGTAACATCTTCGAAGCGGCCTCCTCCCAGGTTGCGAAACAGGCGGTTGGAATGACGGGAGGTGTTTTTATGCGGACTGGTCACACCCGGCAGGGGGGCCCAGTCGAGGAGGAAGATGTCCATCAGCCCGTCGTTGTCGAGATCCAGCACAGCGCCACCGGCCCCATTGGAGAGCAGGATATTAGCAATGCGATGATGCGGGAAAAAGTGGACGAAGCTGAGGCCGGCTTTCGCGGTCACGTCCTCGAACCAGTCCTTTGGCCCGGCCGGGACCGGGGAGGATGGCCTGGAGGCCAGGGCCGGATCGTAACGCATCTGGTTTGTGGAACCAAGGGAGGCGGCGGCCGCGACCAACAGAAGCGCCGCAGACAGGAACCTTCCGACCGGCGACACCTGAAGGTCGTTCGTGTGGTAGCGGCCGGGTTTCATGATGCACGCTTGTCCTTAGGCTCCGGATAGAAGTGGTGACGCAGGGTCATGTTCAAGCGATGCACATCGAGGGTCAAGTCGGCGTAAGTGGCAGCGGCTTGTTCCGTGATCTCTCGCCGGGCAAAGGAGCGCTTCACCCGGCGGAAGCGACGCGCCAGCGGCCATTCTTCATGCGTCTCTTCCAGAGCCCGCAGCCCCTGCCTGACCTGGCCGGCGTTTTCGAGGGTCATGGCGACAATCCGCCTTGCTTCGGGGAGGTCCACAGCGCCCGAGATCAGTTTCTGCAGGAGCGCACACTCGAATTCACGGCATCGGGCGGGGCGCAAGTGGTAGAAGGCGCACTGGTTGTCCGGTCGGAGCGCGGGACAGGGTTGCGGCAAAGCCGGCGTGGCGTCGGAGCGCCTGCTCCGGCGAACCGCCAGTCCAGCGCGGCAAAGCGCACGCGCCTGGGCGGGTTGTGGAATACGCACGTCGGCAAAAAGCACGCCATTGCAGCAGATGGCGCAACTCAGGCACAACCCCTTGATGCACCGCTCGACGGCTGCTGCTGGCGGGGCGGGGCAGGGGACGGGGACCCGCGTGACGGCTGGTTTACTTCTCGAACTCGTTGTCATGCTCACGAAAAGAGCAATTGCAGGGGACAGCCAGCAACAGGACCCAGTCACTTTTATCAGGGGCTTTGTAGGTCAAAGGCTGAATGGCCCGGGCCACCCGAACCCCGCCGTTCACGGGGCTGAACCAGAGAGGGCGCAGGCCATCGGTCAGGCGGTCGCCCCTCAGGGTGACCGCAGCGCCTTCGGAGAAATAGATGACAGCGAGGTCACCCTTCTCGCTGCGGGCGCTCATGACGGCCGGGCTCTTGCGGTTTGCCGTGTTGGGGACTCCGCGGACACTGGCAACCAGGTCGGGGTCTGGCCGCAACTTCCAAAAGGCGATCCCGGTGAAGAAATCGTAGAGGTGACCATACAGTTCAAGCATGGTCATCTGGTCATCCCCGCGTCCATTAATCCATCCACCGCCGGTGTCTGGTCCCCATCCCGTACCACGGTCCGCGCGTTCGCCGGTTGTCTGGTAACCGCCGGCGAGGCAGATCTCCCAGGCGAGGCGCGCGCGGGTGGCGGCCGCGCGGGCGGGCGGTCTGCGGTTTTCACCCCAAGCAGCGGGGTAATGGTCTTCGTAGCCGTACTCCTCGTTGACCTGAGGGATCATGCGGCCGGTAGCCATCTGCTCGCGGTAATTTTTCAACATGAAATCGTAGCCACCGTGCTCATCCCAGGACTGGTACATGGCGAAGTCAGCCCAGGCGGCCTTTCGAAAGCGGAAGTCGCCATGCCCGTGCGTGGAGGTTAGATGGTCGTAGGGATCGCATTCCTTGATGAAGGTGCCCATTTTTTCGGCCCAGGCGTCGTCGCGGAAAAGCCGGTATTCATTGGCCACATCCCACATGATGTTGGCGAACGCCCCCAGCCGGGCGATGGCATAACGGTA
>Ga0073934_10008739_pt1 | contig 13356 bp, 10 predicted proteins | sample LarsenN4metaG_FD_76834 | JGI IMG/M metagenome (GOLD analysis project Ga0073934, IMG submission 76834) | Hot spring sediment bacterial and archeal communities from British Columbia, Canada, to study Microbial Dark Matter (Phase II) - Larsen... ...
ATGGTCCCGGCAAAAACGGTGATCGCCTCGGGGGTGTCGAGTTCGAGCGGGATCGCCAGCCATGCGGGCTGGAGATCGCGGCTGGGTTTGAACAGGATGATCGCCGCGACCTGAAAATTGGCGACGATGATGTCCCACACGACGAGGCCGACATAGGCAATGCCGGGGAGGAACTTGAGCTTCGGGCGCCCCGGCCAATAGGCGGCGGTGAACAGCGGCACCGCAAGGCCCACCACAAGGCCGAGGAACAACGTGCCGAAGGTGAGATCATTGACCATCACCATCCACACGATCACCAGCAGCGCCGAAAGGCCGGGGTGGGGGATCAGGCGGCTCATGCCCCGGCCTCCCCCAAGACCGCGCGGGCCGTGGCGGCGCGATCGAGCACTTGCGCGGCTGCGGCATCGCCATAGGCCGTGGCCCAGCGGGCACCGGCCGAAAGCACGGCCAGCAGCGACAGCGCGATCAGCGGTGCGATCCAGTCGGCGCTGGCGGTGTCGCCCGGGACGCCCGCCTCACCGGCCGGAGCGGTCTTCCAGAACACCGCGCTGCCCGCGCGGGCAAAGCCGATCACGCCGATCAGCGTGGTGCCGAGGATCACCCCCCAGGCCCAGCCCCAACCGGGCTGCGCCGCGACCGATTTGAGGATCAGCAGCTTGCCGATGAACCCCGACAGCGGCGGCAACCCGGTCACCGCGATCGCGGCGGCCATGAACATCAGCCCCACCCCCTGCCGTCCGGCAAAATCGGGGCCGGGACTGCAGGCGTCGGCAAACCCCGCGCGCCGCCGCGCGACGAGATCGCTGACCAGAAACAGCGCCGCCCCGGCGATGGTCGAATGGACGAGGTAATAGAGCGCCGCCCCCAGCGTCGCCGCCTGCCAGCCCGCCACCGCGATCAGCAGCGTGCCGGTGGAGCCGATGATGGCGTAGCTCGCCTGTTCCGACAGGGTGCGCGCGGTGAACACGCCGGCAAACCCCACTATCGCCGTCACCAGCGCGGCCGGCCAGAGGAACGGCGCGGGCACCCAGGCCGCCGCCCCGGCGCCCTCGCCGAACACCTGCGGCACCACCCTGATCAGCGCATAGACCCCGACTTTGGTCATGATCGCGAACAGCCCCGCCACCGCCGGGGTCGCCACGTCATAGGTGCGCGGCAACCACAGGTGGAGCGGCACCACCGCGGCCTTGATCGCGAAGACGCAGGCGAGCAGCAGCGCGGCGATCCGCAGCAGCCCCTGGTCCGCTGCGGGGACCTGCGCGACCCGCAACCCCATATCGGCCATGTTGAGCGTGCCGGTGAGCGCATAGAGCAGCCCCAGCGCGATCAGGAACAGTGAAGAACCGACGAGGTTGACCACCACATATTGCACCCCCGCCTTCAACCGCGCCGGCCCCTGCCCGTGGAGCAGCAGGCCGTAGGAGGCGATCAGCAGCACCTCGAAAAACACGAATAGGTTGAACAGGTCGCCGGTCAGGAAGGCGCCGTTCAGCCCCATCAGCTGGAACTGGAACAGCGGGTGAAAATGCCAGCCCTTGCGATCGATACCCGTCACGACGGCGTGGAGCAGCGCGATCAGCGCCAGCACCGCCGCCAGTACCAGCATGATCGCCGCCAGCCTGTCGGCCACCAGCACGATCCCGAAGGGCGCGGGCCAGTCGCCCACCGCATAGACCTGCACCGCGCCCGTCCCCGCGCTTGCGAGCAAGCCCAGCGCGCTGCCCAGCATCGCCAGCACGGCGGCGAAGGCAATCGCGATGCCCCAGCGCGCACGGCGGCGCATCAGCAGCAGCGTCAGCGGCGCGGCCAGCGCCGGGATCGCCACCGGGGCGATCGGGAGATGATCGAGCCAGATCACTCGCCCTTGCCCATCCCGCTGTCGTCGCCGCTGCAAGGGACATCCTCACCATCGACATGATCGCTGCCGGTCTCGAGGAAGCTCCTGAGCGCGAGGATCACCACGAAGGCGGTCATCCCGAAGGTGATGACGATCGCGGTCAGCACCAGCGCCTGCGGCAGCGGATCGGTGTATTCGCTGACAGTCTTGTCCCAGATCGGCGGGCGGTTCAGCACCAGCCGCCCGCTTGCGAACAGGAACAGGTTGACCGCATAGGACAGGAGCGTCAGCCCGAGTACCACCTGGAAGGTGCGCGCCCGAAGGACGAGGAAGATTGCGCCCGCCACCAGCATTCCGATCGCGCTCGCCACGAGGAATTCATAGGTCACGCGGAGTCCTCCCGCGCCTCTGCGGCAAGCTGTTCGGCATGGGCGCGCGCGGCGCGCTGGGCGATGTGGCTCAACTGCGCCAGCGCCAGCATCACCGCGCCCAGCACGGTGAGGAACACGCCGGTGTCGAACAGCATCGCGCTCGCCAGCTCGAACTCGCCGATCAGCGGCAGATGGAAGTAGTCGAAGGTCGAGGTCAGGAACGGCGCACCGAACGCCATTGCGCCCAGCCCCGTCGCCATCGCCACCAGCACCCCCCAGGCGATCATCTGGTGTTCGCCGAAGCGCCGCCGCCGGTCGGTCCAATCATAGCCTGCGGCGAGATATTGGAGCAGGAAGGCGATCGCCACCACCAGCGCGGCGATGAAACCGCCGCCCGGCTGGTTGTGGCCGCGCAGGAACAGGTAGATCCCCACCGTCAGCGTCAGCGGCAGGGCGATGCGGCTCGCCATCGCGAACATCATCGGGTGGCGCTCGGGGGAATGCGGCATGTCCTCCTGCCAGCGCGCCAGCCGGGCGCCCGCACTGCCGCGCGCCGCACTGTCGAGCAGGGCGAAGATGGCAAGGCCTGCGATCCCCAGCACGATGATCTCCCCCAGCGTGTCGAAGGCGCGGAAATCGACGAGGATGACGTTGACCACATTGGTGCCTCCTCCGCCCGGCTTGGCATTGGCGAGGTGATAGGCCGCAATGCTCGGACCCGGCTCGCGGCTCAGCATCGCCCAGGCGACGGCGCCCATCAGCCCGCCGCCCGCCACCGCCAGCACCCCGTCGCGCCACTTGCGCGGCGTCGAGGACAGCACCGGCGGCGCCTTGGGCAGCAGATTGAGCGCGAGCAGCAGCAACAGGATCGTCACCACCTCGACCGAGATCTGGGTCAGCGCGAGATCGGGCGCGGAAAAGCGCACGAAGGCGAGGCTGATGACCAGCCCGATCACGCTGACATAGATCAGCACCCGGAAGCGCTGGCGCGAATCGTTCACCACCGCCGCGGTCGCCGCGATCAACAGCGCCCAGACGATGATCGCCGGGGCCGAAGCAGGAATGCCCTGCCGGGTGCCTGTGAGCATCCCGCCGCCTGCCACCGCCCCGTCGATCACCAGCGCGATCACCACCGCGAAGGTCGCGAACAGCATGTTCTGAAGCGAGGGCGTGTGGGTGGCGACGATGGCCTTGCGCACCCAGGTGTCGGCAAAGCCCAGCGCGGCTTCGAACATCCGTTTGGCATCGCGGTGGGTCACGCTCTCCCATGCCCGCAACAGGCCCGCGTGGCGCCACAGCAGAAGCGCACCACCGACCACCGCCAGACTGCTGAGGATCAGCGCGAGATTGACCCCGTGCCACAGCGCCAGATCGAATTCCGGGGCCGGCGCGCCGGTCACCGCGCCCGTCACCGCCCCCACCAGCGGCGCGGCGAGCGCCATCGGCACGAGGCCGAGCAGCACCGCCAGCGTGGTCAGCACCGCCGAGGGTGCCCACATGCCCGGCGCAGGATCATGCGCGCGGGCGAAGGGTTCAGGATCGCGCGGCTGGCCGAAGAACAGGTGCCAGGCCAGCCGCAGCGAATAGCCGACGGAGACCGTCGCACCGATGGTCGCCAGCACCGGAACCAGCCACGGCAGGCCGAACAGCGCCACGTGAGGGGTCTCGTAGAGCATCATCTCCTTGGAGATGAACCCGCCCAGCGGCGGCAGCCCCGCCATGGAGGCGGCGGCAAGCGTGGCGATCACGGCGGTCACCGGCATCGCCTTGGCCAGCCCGCCCAGCCGCCGGATATCGCGCGTACCGGTCTCGTGATCGACAATCCCCGCCGCCATGAACAGCGCCGCCTTGAAGGCGGCATGATTGAGGATGTGCAGCACCGCCGCGAGCGCCGCCATCTCGAGGCTGAAGCCGAGCAGCATCACCAGCAGCCCGAGCTGGCTGATGGTGGAATAGGCGAGAATGGCCTTCAGATCATGCCGGAACAGCGCCACCACCGCGGCAAAGACCATGGTGACAAGGCCGACGCTGGTGACGGTGATGGTATAGAGCTCGGTCCCCGCCAGCACCGGCCACAGCCGCGCGAGCAGGAACACCCCCGCCTTCACCATGGTGGCCGAATGGAGATAGGCGCTCACCGGGGTGGGCGCGGCCATCGCATGGGGCAGCCAGAAATGGAACGGGAACTGCGCCGACTTGGTGAAACAGCCGATCAGGACAAGGCCGAGGATTACCGGATAGAGCGGCGAGGCCTGCACTTGCGCGCCGCGTTCGAGAATGATCGCCAGATCGAACGAACCCGCCACCAGCCCGAGCAGCAGCAGCCCCCCGATCAGCGCAAGGCCTCCGCCGCCGGTGATGGCCAGCGCCATCCGCGCGCCCTGCCGGGCCTCGGGTTTGTGCTGCCAGAAGCCGATGAGCAGGAAGGAGGCAAGGCTGGTCATCTCCCAGAACACCAGCAGCAGCAGCACGTTGCCCGCCAGCACGATCCCCAGCATCGCACCCTGGAACAGCATCAGGCTGGCAAAGAAGCGCGCGGTCGCCTCGCCCTTGTAGAGATAGAAGTGCCCGAAGATTACCACCAGCAGCCCGATCCCGAGGATCAGTCCTGCGAACATCAGCCCGAGAGGATCGGCCATCAGCGTCAGATCGAGGCCCAGCGTCGGCACCCACGGGATGCTGACCGATGGCACCGCACCGCCGATCACCGGCGCCGCAAGGCTTGCGAGCAGCGCAAGGCCCGCCGCGCTCGCCGCCGCGGCGATAGCCGAATGGACAGCGCGCGAAGCCTTGGTCGCCAGCGCGATCCCCAGCGCGGCGAGGAAAGGCAACGCCAACAGCGTATAGAGCGTCAAGGCGTCAGCCATTGGCGGTTGCGGTGGCCCCCGTGCCGGAATTGGCGTTGCGTCAGCGCTGGTTGCGCCCGTTGCCGTTCTTAAACGAGGGCTTCGCGCAAGGACAAGCCAAACCGCTCCCCTTCGCTCTGGCGGGCGCGGCGGAGCGGCTCAGTCGCCTTCGAATTCCATCAGCGCGCGCACTTCGATCCCGGCCGCGCGCAGCCGCTCCGCCCCGCCGAGATCGGGCAGGTCGATCACGAACAGCGCGTGCTCGATCACCGCGCCGGCCTTGCGCAGCAATTCGGCCGAGGCGAGCGCGGTGCCCCCGGTGGCGATAAGATCGTCGACGATCACCACCTTCTGTCCCGGCTCGACCGCGCCCGGGTCCATCTCCAGCCGGTCGGTCCCGTATTCGAGCGCATAGTCGATGCCGATGGTTGCGATCGGCAGCTTGCCGGGCTTGCGCACGGGGACAAAGCCGACGCCGAGCTGGACCGCCACCGCCGCGCCGAAGATGAAGCCGCGCGCCTCCATCCCGGCAATCTTGTGGGCGCCGGCCGCGTCGGCCAGTTCGGCGAGGTGATGCACGCTCGCAGCCATGCCCTGATGATGCCCGATCAGGGTGGTGATGTCGCGGAACTGGATCCCGGGCTGGGGGAAATCCGGCACGGTGCGCACAAGCGCCTTGAGCTCTTCGCGGGAGAGATGGCTGGCGGTCATGTCGAGAGGCCCCTTTCGCGGTCCTAGAAGCACAAACGCCCCGTCATCGGCAAGGGATGACGGGGCGCTGATCTGTGCGACGGGAAGTAGGCTTACTTCTTCTTGGGCTTCATCCCCGCCCATACCTGCTTGTAGGACAGGAAGGCGAGCGCGGTGGCGAACAGCAGGAAGCCGATCACCGCCCAGCCGGTCTGCTTGCGCTCGATCAGCGAAGGCTCGGCCGTCCAGGTCAGGAAGGCGGCCACATCCTCGGCCATCTGCGGGATGGTCGCCTCGGTGCCGTCGGCATAGGTCACCTGCCCGTCGATCGCGAGCGGCGGGGCCATGGCGATGTTGACGTTGGGGAAGTGCTTGTTGAAGTAGAGGCCCGGCGGGGTCTCGAAGCCGAGCTTCTTGGCCTTCTCCGGATCGGGTTCGCCATAGCCGGTGAGCAGGCTGTAGACGTAGTTCGACCCGTCGTGACGCGCCTTGGTCATCAGCGAAAGATCGGGCGGAATGGCGTTGTTGTTGGCAGCCGCCGCGGCAATCGCGTTGGGGAAGGGCATCGGGAAGTAGTCGGTCACCCGGCCCGGGCGGGTGGTCGGCTCGCCGGTGTTGGGATCGATGCCCGGCACCGTCCAGCTGGCCGCTTCTGCACCAACTTCGGCTTCGGTGTAGCCGAGCTGTGCGAGGTTGCGGAAGGCGACGAACTTCAGGCTGTGGCAGGCGCTGCACACTTCCTTGTAGACCTGATAGCCGCGCTGCAGCTGGGCCACGTCCCAGGTGCCCATCGGGCCGTCGAAGGAGAAGCCGCCCTCGGGGCCGTGGCCATGCTCGTAGAAGGCATAGGACGGCTGCTTTTCCGGCGCCGGGCCGAAAGCGAGGTTGTAGGCACCGGGAACCAGCGACCACAGCACCAGCACCGCGGTGATGGCGAGGCCGATGATGATGCCTCCGAGACGAATAGTCATGACCGAACTCTTTCTCGTTATCGGGTCAATTGCGTTGAAACTGCGGCCTGCCGATCACTCGGCCGGCTGCAGCGAACCGTCGGGCAGGGTGCCGGTACCGCCAGCGGTTACCGTGCCCGTGCGCGGGTCTTCGGCGGCCTTGTCCGTGCCGAGCACCGCCTCGGTGATCGAGAAGGGCAGCGGCTTGGGGACTTCGATCTGGCTGACGATCGGCAGGATCACCAGGAAGTGCATGAAATAATAGGCCGTCGCGATCTGGCTGAGGATCACGTAGGGCTCCTCGGCCGGGGCACCGCCGCAGATGAACAGCACGATCATGCAGGGGATGAAGCCGAACCAGAAGAACTTGTTGAACAGCGGACGGTAATGGCCCGAACGCACCGGGCTCTTGTCGAGCCAGGGCAGGACGAACCACAAGAGGATCGAACCGAACATCGCGATCACGCCCAGGAGCTTCGCCGGGATCAGCACGATGCCGGTGAAGGGGATGGTGAGATCGCCGGTGAAGGCGCGCAGGATCGCGTAGAACGGCCAGAAGTACCATTCGGGCACGATGTGCGCAGGCGTCGAGAGCGGGTTGGCCTCGATGTAGTTGTCCGGGTGGCCCAGCGCGTTGGGCAGGAAGAACACCATGGTGGCAAAGGCGATCAGGAACACGCCCAGCCCGAACCCGTCCTTGGCGGTGTAGTAGGGGTGGAACGGCACGGTGTCCGATTCCTGCTTCACTTCCACGCCGGTCGGGTTCGACGAGCCCGGAATGTGCAGCGCCCAGATATGCAGGATCACCACGCCCGCGATCACGAAGGGCAGCAGGAAGTGGAGCGAGAAGAAGCGGTTGAGCGCGGCGTTATCGGGCGCGAAACCGCCCAGCAGCCACACCTGCAAAGGCTCACCCACCAGCGGGATCGCGCTGAACAGACCGGTGATCACCTGCGCACCCCAGAAGCTCATCTGGCCCCACGGCAGCACGTAGCCCATGAAGGCGGTCGCCATCATCAGGAGGAAGATGACCACGCCGAGCAGCCAGATCATCTCGCGCGGGGCCTTGTAGGACGAATAGAACAGGCCGCGGAAGATGTGCAGGTAGACGACGATGAAGAAGAAGCTCGCCCCGTTGGCGTGGGCGTAACGCAGCGCCCAGCCCCAGTTGACGTTGCGCATGATGTGCTCGACCGTGCCGAAGGCGACCTCGGCATTGGCCGCGTAATGCATCGCCAGAACCACGCCGGTGACGATCTGGAGCATCAGGCAGAAGCCGGCGAGCACGCCGAAATTCCACATGTAGTTCAGATTGCGCGGCACCGGATAGCCGGCGCCCACGGCGTTGTAGACAAGCCGCGGCAGCGGCAATTTCTCGTCGAGCCACTTGGTGAAAGCGGTTTGCGGCTCGTACTGCTTGGCCCAGGCGAAACTCATGGCGTTCTCTCGGCTTTCAAAGGGGTTGAGGTCGGGCGATTATCGTTGCGAAGCAGCTACGTAGGCTCAGCCGACACGGATGACGGTGTCGGAGGTGAAGCTGTATTCCGGCACCATCAGGTTGAGCGGCGCCGGGCCCTTGCGGATACGGCCGGCGACATCGTAGTGCGAACCGTGGCAGGGGCAGAAATAGCCGCCGTATTCGCCCTTGTTCTCGCCTTCGGCCGCGCCCAGCGGCACGCAACCGAGGTGGGTGCACACGCCCATGGTGACGAGGATGTCCTCGTGGCCTTCCTTGGTGCGCTGGGCCAGAGTGGCCGGATCGCGCATGTCGGCGCCGTCATCGGCCTTGGCCTTGGCGATCTCTTCGGCCGTCAGGCGCTTCACGAACAGCGGCTGCTTGCGGAAGGTGGTCTTGATGCTCTGGCCGGGCTGGATCGCCCCGACATCGACATCGGTGCTGCTCGCCGCCAGAACGTCGGCCGAAGGCGACATCTGGCTGATCAGCGGGATCAGCAGCGATGCGCCGCCGACCCCGGCCGTGCTGAGCGCAGCAATGTGAATCCAGTCGCGGCGGCGGACGCCCTCTTCGGCGCCCGTTTCACTGATTGCGGCCGTATCAGAAGCCATTTCGTGTTACCCTGCTCGTCTGGCCGCGCCGGAGAAACGGCCTGCGCGGCGTGGTGTTTCAATGGCGGGGCCGATGCCCCATAAGCATCCGTCGATTGATCCCCGCTCCGGGTGCGCGCGCGATATGTCACACGCCTGACCCGAAACTCGCGGGGCAATTAACGGCAATCCAGCGAGATTCCAACCGTGTTTTAAGCAAGCCCTGTTCGCGCTTGCGCAAGGCTCTGTCAGGGCAGGGCGATCATGCTGATCTGTCTGCCATAATTCGCCTCGCACGCCTGCGTGGACCTGCGATAGGAGTGGTAACGCGCGACATGTGAGAATGTATCCCGGCCCAGATCAGCAATTTTGCTAAGGCCCGCGTCGGCCAGCCGGGCCATGATGTAGGCGGGCAGATCGAAGTGCCAGCGCGCCTGTCCCTCGCGCGCCGGGGCCGCGGCAAAGAAGCGTTCGTCGCCCGCGCCGAAGTGCGCGCGGAACGCGGCATCGACCTCGTAGCTCGGCTGGGCGATGGTCGGCCCCAGCACCGCGGCGATAGCAGCGCGCTTGGCGCCGAGGCGCTCCATCGCGGCGATGGTGTTCTCGAGCACGCCGCCCGCCGCGCCGCGCCATCCGGCATGGGCCGCGCCTACCACCCCGGCGTGACAGTCGGCGAACAGGATCGGACCGCAGTCGGCAGTGACGATGCCGAGCACCACCCCCGGCGTTGCCGTCACCACCGCATCAGCGACCGGGCGCCCCGCCGCGGCATCGTCCCAGGCGGCGTCCACCGTGACGACATCGGGCGAATGCACCTGATGCGGCGCGGCGAGGCGGCCGGCGGGCCGGATCGCATCGGCAGCCGCAGCCCGCAACATCCGCACCGCCTCGGCATCACCCGGTCCGCCGAAGCCGAACTGGTGCGCGCCGCCCGCGCTGCCGAAGAAGCCGTGCGCCGCGCCTTCGAGCAGCGCGTGCCGTTCGATCTGGAAGGGGGCCACGTCAGCCTTCCAGCGAGCGGCTGACCTGCTCGAAGGTATCGCGCGAGAGGCCGCCTGCCGCCATGATCCGTTCGAGCTCGGCCTTCATCAAGGCTGCCCGCCCCGGCTCGATCCGCCGCCAGCGCCCCAGCGCGGGGACGAAGCGGGCAGCGGTCTGCGGGTTGATCGGATCAAGCGCAAGGATCACGTCGGCGATCATCCGGTAGCCTTCGCCGCTTGCCGCGTGGAACCCTTTGGGATTGCCGGCAAACGCCATGTGGAGCGAGCGCACGCGGTTGGGATTGCGCAGCGTGAAATCGGGATGCTCGGCAAGCTGGCGGACATGCGCGATCACCTCCGGATGGAGCGAAAGCGCCTGCAGCGTGAACCATTTGTCGACCACCAGCGCATTGTCGCGGTGTCGTTCGTAGAAAGCGGCGAGGCGCGCTGCGCGCTCGGGGCAATCGAGGCTGCACAGCACCATCAGCGCGCCCTGCCGATCGGTCATGTTGTCGGCCGCGTCGAACTGCGCGGCGGCAAGCTCGGCAGCCTTGGCCGGGTCGGCAGCGGCGATCAGGCCGAGCGCGATGGTCTTGACCTTGCGCGCCCCGCGTCCCGCCGGATCGTCCTGCGCCACGGCCGAGGCGCGCTGGTGCAGCGCCTGCAGCTCGGACGAAAGCGCCGTGCCGATCGCCGCCTTCAGCCCTTCGCGCGCGGCGTGGATCGCCCCCGGATCGGCCAGCCGTTCGCCGGTGGCCATGGCTTCGAACAGATAGGTCTCGGACGGCAGGATCATCAATTCGCCGCGCATCGCATCGTCGAGCGCCTGGTCGGAAAGGCTCGATCGAAACGCAGTGATGATCGCCGCCTCACCGGCGGCGCGGTCCGGCGCCGACAGGGTACCGCTCGCCGCGCCAACCAGATGGCCGACCGCCAGCTCCTGCAAGGCTTCGGAGCGGGCGAAGGGATCATCGTCATGCGCGGCGAGGAACACCAGATCCTCGCGGACCAGATCGCGCTCGATCACCACCGGGGCGGTGAAGCCGCGGTTGATCGAGACCACCGGATCGGGGCCGGACAGCGGCAGGATGAAACTGTGCTCCGCCTCGGTCAGCACGATCAGCCGCTCCGCACCGAGCCTGCCCGTGCCGCGCGAATGCACCGCGATGCGCAGCGGGATCGGCATCGGCTGCTTCTCGCTCTGCCCGGGGGTGGGGGGCACGGTCTGACGCAGTTTCAGGACGAGGCTGTCGCCCTCCACCGCCTGGCGCACGGCAACGCGCGGCGTGCCGGCCTGCGAATACCACAGGCGGAACTGGGTCAGATCGATCCCTGCCCCGTCCTCGATCGCCTTGACGAAATCCTCGCAGGTCGCCGCCTCGCCGTCGTGGCGGGCGAAATAGAGATCGGTGCCGGCGCGGAACCGCTCGACCCCTGCCATCGAGCGCATCATGCGGATGACCTCGGCGCCCTTGTTGTAGACTGTCGCGGTGTAGAAATTGCTGATCTCGCGATAGCTGTCGGGCCGGATCGGATGCGCGAGCGGCCCCGAATCCTCGGGGAACTGCGCCGCGCGCAGGATCCGCACATCCTCGATCCGCTTCACCGCCTCGCCCCGCATGTCCTGCGAGAACAGCTGATCGCGCAGCACCGTGAAGCCCTCTTTCAGCGAGAGCTGGAACCAGTCGCGGCAGGTGACGCGGTTGCCCGACCAGTTGTGGAAATATTCGTGCGCGATCACGCCCTCGACCGCGTCGAAATCGGCATCGGTCGCGGTATCGGGATCGGCCAACACATATTTGGTGTTGAAGACGTTCAATCCCTTGTTCTCCATCGCCCCCATGTTGAAGTCGGAGACGGCGACGATGTTGTAGAGATCGAGGTCATATTCGCGGCCGAACACCTGCTCGTCCCACGCCATCGAGCGGTGGAGCGATTCGAGCGCGTGATCGGTGCGGCCCAAATCCTCGGCGCGCACCCAGATGTTGCATTCGACCTTGCGGCCCGAAACGGTGGTGAAAGGCCTGCTGTTCGCCACCAGATCGCCCGCCACCAGCGCGAAGAGGTAGGATGGCTTGGGCCAGGGATCGTGCCACTCGGCCCAGTGGGTGCCGTCCGGCCCGTCACCCTCGGCGATCTTGTTGCCGTTGCACAGCAGCACCGGGAACAGCGTTTTGTCGCCCGCCATCCGCACGGTGTAGACCGAAAGCACGTCGGGACGATCGGGGAAGAAGGTGATGCGGCGAAAGCCCTCGGCCTCGCACTGGGTGCAGAGCATGCCCGAGGAGGCATAGAGGCCCATCAGCTGGGTGTTGGCGGCGGGATCAATTTCGGTCTCGATGGCGATGAGATGGCTGTCGCCACGCAGCGGGACGATCAGATCGGGCCCGTCCATGCGCCAGTCCGCCGCCGCGCCGTCGACCGTCACCGAAACGGGGGTGAGGCTGTCGCCGTTGAGCCGGATCACCTCGGCATGGTCGGCGCGGGCGTTGCGCTGCACGGTCAGTTCGGCGCGCACGCGGGTCGCGCTGAGGCCGAGTTCGAAATCGAGCCGCACATCGGGCACCAGCCAGGCGAAGGGCCGGTAATCCTCGCGCCGGATCACCGGCGGCGCGTGCGGGGTGTGGGCGGCATCCGCGAGTTCGGGATTGCCGTCGGGGTTCGTCGGGGTGGTAGCGATGTCCATGCGGCCCGATTTAGGTTGATTCGGGCGCGGGTCCAATCTTTAGGTTGGCACCATGGCGCATTTGCTGATCTTCGGACTGGGCTACACCGCCGCGCGCATTGCCGCCGCGATGCGGGCGCGCGGGTGGCGGGTTGTGGCCACCGGAAGCGCGGGCGACATCGCCTTTGCCGACCGGGAGGCCGCGCTCGCGGCGGCGGGGGAAGCGACGCACATCCTCTCCTCCGTCCCGCCCGACCGGGCTTCGGGAAGCGATCCGGTACTCGATGCCTATGGCGATGGGCTCGCAGGCAAGGCGCTGTTCTACCTCTCCTCCACCGGGGTCTATGGCGACCGGCAAGGCGCATGGGTGGACGAGACGACGCCGACCATCGCCCAATCGGGGGAGGGCCGCCGCAACGCCCGGGCCGAGGCGGATCTTGCTTGGCTGAACATTGACGCAAGGGTGTTCCGCCTGCCGGGGATCTACGGGCCGGGGCGAAGCGCCCTGGACCGGGTGCGCGAGGGCGCGGCGCGGCGGATCGACCTGCCGGGGCAAGTGTTCAGCCGCGTCCATGTCGACGACATCGCGAGCGGGGTGGTCGCCGCGCTCATGCAGGATGCGCCCCCCGGCGCCTACAACATCGGCGACGATCTCCCTTGCAGCGGCAATGAAGTGACCGAACACGCCTGCCGGCTGCTCGGCCTGCCGCTCCCGCCGCTCGAACGTCTCGAAGAGGCAAGGCTCTCCGACATGGCGCGCGGATTCTACATGGAAAACCGCCGGGTCGCCAACGGCAAGGCCAAGCGGGTGCTCGGGTGGCAGCCGCGCTATCCGACCTATGTCGAGGGGCTAGCGGCGCTGCTTTGATCTGAGCGCCAGCCCCATTCCCGCGAGCGCCAGCGCCATGCCGCCCGCCGAGAGTGCGTCCCACCGGAACCCCTCGAACAGGGTCGAGAGCAGCATCGCCACG
>Ga0073934_10008742_pt1 | contig 13353 bp, 13 predicted proteins | sample LarsenN4metaG_FD_76834 | JGI IMG/M metagenome (GOLD analysis project Ga0073934, IMG submission 76834) | Hot spring sediment bacterial and archeal communities from British Columbia, Canada, to study Microbial Dark Matter (Phase II) - Larsen... ...
ACTGGATCTGGCCGACCGCTTCCAGGCCATGCCCGATGGCGCGGAGAAAGCAGCGCTGGCGGTCGATATCTTCGGCAAAGCCGGTGCGGAAATGATCCCCTTCCTCAATCAAGGGCGGGAGGGCATTGGTGCGCTGAAGCAGGAGGCGGCTGAACTGGGATTGCAGTTGTCCGCCGACACCGCCGCACAGGCGGGCAACTTCAACGACGCGCTCGACAAGCTGAAGCTGGCCACCCAGAGCATCGGCAACCAGATCATTGCGTCCTTGCTGCCCGCCCTGAACGATATGGCCGGTGGCATGGTCGAGTCGGCCAAGCAAGGCGGCACACTGCGCGCGATCCTGGATGGTGTGGTGTTGGTGCTCAAGACCCTGGCCCTCGGTGCCGCCACCGTCGGCAAGGCCTTCGTCGCCTTGGGCGAAGCAATTGGCGCGGGTGTGGCGGCGGCGGTCGAGGCGCTCAAGGGCAACACCGATGGGGCCAAGGCCATCATTGCCGACCTCAAAGGCAATCTGGTCAAACGGCTGGATGAACTGGCGTCCTTCCGTGACAGCCTGTTCGACCCCAAGCCCATCGAGGTCAAGGCACCCAAGATCCAGGCCGATCCGGAACTGCTTCAACGCCTGACCAAGCCCAAGGCTGCCAAGCCTGCGCAGGACACGACTGGCGCGCAAACCACGCTGATGAAAGCGCAGCTAGACGCCGAGTTCGCCCTGCTCAAGGACGGTCTGACCCGGCAACAAACTGCGCTGGATGCGGCACTCGAGGATCGTCTGGTCTCGGTGCGCGACTACTACACGCAGAAAACAGCCATCGAGCAGCGCGAGGTTGATGCCGAGATTGCCCGCAAGCAGCAGGAGCTGGCCCGCAGTCAGCAAGTCGCCAATACCGGCAAATCGGAAAACGACCGACTGAAAGCCAAGGCCGAGGTCGCCAAGGCGGAAGCCGACCTGATCACGCTCAACAACCGGCGCACAGACATCGAGCAGGCCAATGCCCGCAAGGCAGCACAAGCCGAGCGCGAATTGGCCGACGCCTTGGCGCAGGCCCGTGAGGAACTGGCACAGATCACCGGCACGGCTACCGATGCTGACCGGCAGGCGGCCATAGCGCGCAGCTACCGCGATCTGCGGGCGCGACTGGCGGCAGAGAGTGATGCTGACGGCGTGTCGCTCGTTGATCGGCTCATCAATGTGAAGGCTGCACAGGCCAATCTGGCGGCGCTTGAAGCCCAATGGCGGCAGGTGACCGAGCGTCTGCGCAATGCGCAGGAGGCCATTCAGACCCAGCAGCAGGCCGGGCTGCTCACCGAAGCCCAGGCGCGGCGGCAGATCGTGGCGCTGCAACAGCAGTCGGCGACTGAGATGGAGCACCTGCTGCCGACCATGCAGCAAGCCGCGCAGGCTATCGGGCCGGAGGCGGTGATTCGCGTGCAGGCGTGGCGCAATGAGCTGGAGCGCACGAAGCTGGTCGTCGACGAACTGGCACCCCTATGGAATCGCATCGGCGAGAGCTTCGGCAGTGCACTGGGCGGAATGATCACTCGTGCACAGTCCTGGCGCAGCGCGTTGGCCAGCATCTTCCAGCAGGTGGCCGATGCCTTCCTTCAGCAGATCGTGATCCAGCCATTCCAGCAGTGGATCGCCATGCAGGCGCGGATGCTGGCGCTCAAGCTCGGTTTCATCCAGCAGGAACAAACCGTCGATGCGGCGGCCAGCGCCGCCAAGGTCGCACAAAAGAGCGCTGAAACCACTGCCGTGGTGTCGATGGATGCCGCCAAGGCGGGAGCCGGGGCGGCCGCCTCGCAGGCGTCGATCCCCATCGTTGGGCCGGGACTGGCGATTGCCGCCATGGTGGCCATGGTGGCCGCCGTGATGGCGCTGCTCGGCAACGTGAAGAAATTTGCGGCGGGCGGTCTGGTATCAGGGCCGGGCAGCGCCACGTCGGATTCGATCCCGGCGCGTCTGTCCGCAGGCGAGTACGTGGTGCGGGCGGCCGCCGTGCGCCAGGTCGGCGTGGCCTTCCTTGATTCCATCAACGGCTTGTCGGCAGGCCCACGTTTCAAGGGTGGCGAACTGGCCTTCGCCGCCGGCGGGCTGGTGCCGGAGGTGAAAGTGCCGCCTGCGCAGCCGCAGGTGAATCAGGCGGTGCGCATCGTCAACGCCATCGATCCGGGCGTGACCCACGACCACCTGCAGTCGCCTGCCGGAGAAAAAGTCATCGTCAACATCATCGGGCGCAATGCACGGGCCATCCGTGCGGCGCTGCAAGGGTAAATCTCATGGCACTTCTGTTCATCGACGGTTTCGATCACTACGACCCGCAGGCCGTGGACAGCTTTGGCGATCCGTGGCTCGCGCGCGGTAAGGCGGCGTATCTGTCCCCGCAGGCCACCCGCATCCAGGGCCGTCGCCCGTCGTCCTATGCCCTGCGTTTGCCGGAAGGTTCGGGCGGCGGCTACGTCAAGAACCTCGACGCCACCAAGACCAGCCTGATCGTCGGGGCGGCCATTCGCGTGGCGCCGTACCAAAACACCTACACCGAGCCACTGCTGCTGGGCGTGCGCGATGCCAACTCGCAGGTCGCCCATCTCGTGAAAATCGGCGAGGACGGTCGGCTCAAGCTCTACCGCTGGATAGGGTCTGGATCAGGCGGCTACGACCAGCTGATCTCAACCTCGGTTGCCAGCGCTCCGGCGCGCGGCTGGCACTACATCGAGTTGCAAGTCACGCAAGGCACCAGCAACGGTGTGCTGTCAGTGCGCATCAACGGCATCCTGGCCATCCAGATGACCGCGCAGAACACCCTCCAGGGCGGTGGCCAACTGCTCACGGCATTCGTGGGTGCCGTGCCTGGCCAAAACTGCCCACTCACCATCGACGTCGATGACTTCTACATCGCCGACACATCGGGCACGATCAACAACACGTTTCTGGGTGACGTGCGGGTGGATGCGCTCAAAGCCCAGGCGAACGGCGCACTGAACCAATGGACGGTCGAAGCCGCAGCGTCGGCCTGGGAGGCGGTCAGCGATGACGACGAGGCCACGGCCATTCGCGCGGCCACTGCAGGGCTGCGCCAGTCCTTCGATATTGAGCCGCTGCCGGTGATGGCCACGCCCGCCATCCATGGCGTCCAGCTCACGATGCTGGCGCGCAAGACCGACGCCGGTCTGGGCAAGGTCAAAGGCCTCGTGGTCAGTGGTGCGCAAAGCGCCGTCAGCACCGACATCATCCTGCAGGAGCAACTGGCCTGGCAGAGCACGCTGTTCGAGCGTAATCCGAACGGCAACGTGCAGTGGACGGAGGCAGCCTTCAATGCCGCTGAGTTCGGCGTGGAGTCGGCATGACGGATCGCGTCGTCGTTCAAGACCTCGCGGAGGTTTCCAGCAAACCAACGCCGGGAAGCGAACTGCCCGCCTTCCAGAGTGAAGTGCTCTCGCGCGCCACTTTTGGGGCGAGCGCAGCCAGCTTCACGCCTGAAACGGCTGTGGCTCCGCTGCCGCCCAATCTGGCGGCCAGCCTGCTGGCGGAGTCCTTGGCGGGCCCCTGGCCACCCATCGATGCGCCGATCTTTCTGGTCGAAGTGTTGCGCCGGGACACGGCCTCAAGCGCCATCGTCGCCACCGGTATGGATGCCTTTGGCGACCAGCCTTGGCCGGATGCGCAACGCGGCGTGTTTGCCTTTCGTCATGATTGGATGGAGCCCCTCGTCGAACGGCTGGAGTGGCAGACCAGCGTCACGCGGCTGGCCAGTGGCAACGAATCACGGCAGGCACGCCGACGCGTTCCTCGGCGCTGGCTCACCTACAAGGTGGGTAACGCTCGTCAGACCGATGCCATGGTGGCCGACTGGCTGGCCGATCATCTTGGTCAAATGGCGCTGTGGCCGCTGCCGCAGTACGCGGTGCACCTGACCGAGTCCTGCGAACGTGGCGCACTGGCACTCAATGTGACGGAGTCTGACGGGCGACAGTTCGGGCCACTCTCGGCCAATGTGCATCTGACCTACGACGGTGTGCAGGGCTGGCAGGAAACGGAGAACAATGGCCGCTGGATTTTGATCATCGCTGCCGATGGCTGGCAGATCGCCCAACTTGAGCGTGTGGAAAGCGATCTGCTGTGGCTGACGGAGCCCTTGGCACGCGCCGCTGCCGTGGGCAGCACCATCATGCCCTTGGTGTGGGGCAAGGCCATCGATCCGGCGGATCTCACGCAGTGGGTACCCGGCATGGTCGGCGGCAACATTCCCATACAGATCCAGCCTGCGCCACTGCCCGACCAGGATGTTCTCGATGACCCATGGATCGACGAGATCCCGGTCTGGCCAGATGGCAACTGGCGTGACGATCCGACAGCCGCCGCGCAGGCCACGATCACCCGCCAAGACTTCTCGCCTGCAGATCCGTGGGCGCGCCGGGACGATCCGTGGGCGACGACAACTTTGCAGCGGCGCTATCTGGCCAGCTCACTCGATGAAATCGAGATCTGGCGGGCGCGGTTGTGGCGCACCCAAGGCCGTCTGGAGGCCTTCTGGCTGCCAGATGGCTTGGCTCCGATCCTGTGGGTGAACGTCGAAGCCGATCCCGAAGATGGCTTCCTGCGCGTGGATGGCAAAAACATCTCCGCGCGAATCTCGGATTTTTGGCATCGCCCCGCCGCCTGCTTGATCGTGCACCCAGACGGCTATCGGCAGTACGTCCTGACGGCGACCTGCCATCTGGATCAAGGCGGTGTGCTGGTGCTGCGCTCGGGTCTTGACGACTGGGTGCCTGCAGGCAGCCGCGTCATTCGCCTCGTGCGCTGCCGCCTCGACCACGACGCCATCGACCTCTACTGGCACAGCCCGACGCTGCTGGAGATCACCTTGACCGCGCGCCAGTTGCCCGAACCACGCGGAAATGACCGTCAAACCTACGAGGGAGAGTAAGCACGATGAGCCAGAACCCATTGCTGGAAGTCGAGCTATACGCCTTCGCCAGCAACAGCGCGCAGTTCTATCTGACGCCGCACGAATTCGATGTTGATCTGGATGGCAACCTCTACAAGAGCCTGGCCTTGGAACGCAACGAACTGGCGCTGGGTGCTGAAGCCGCCAAATCGGCGCTGGATCTGAAACTGCCACCCGACTGCGATCTCGTGCGCCACCTGCTGGCCACGTCGCTCACCGGGGATACCACCTCGGTCACCTTGCGGATCGGACGGCGCGACTCCTGGGGCGACTACTGGTGGATCTCGGGCACGCGCTGGATGGGCCGGGTGCTGGGCGTAGAGGTCGCTGACGATGTCGCTCGCGTTCGCTGCGAGTCGGCGCAAGTCAGTCTCAAACGTATCGGATTGCGGCGGCTCTATAGCCGCAAGTGTTCCCACGTGCTGTATTCGGCTGCCTGTGGTGCCTCCCCGATTTCTGCCAGCGCCTTGGTGAGCAACAGCAATGGCCGCAACGTCGATCTCGACGGTGGCACGCCCGGCAGCGTCAGTGGTGGCTTGGCCGGTGGCTGGCTACAAACCCCGGAAGGTGCGCGCCACATGATCGTCAATGACTACGGTGGTGGTGTGGAGTTGCTCTATCCGGTGGCCATTGAGGTCGGCACCGAGGTGCTGCTGACGGTCGGCTGCGATCACAGCACGACCACGTGCGAGTCGCGCTTCGGCAACCTCGACAACTACGGTGGCTTTCCCGCCATCCCGAGCAAAAACCCGTTCTCGACGGGCGTGTTCTGAATCCCTGGAGAAATCGCCATGTGGTACCTCGTCGTCATCGTGGTGGCGGCGCTGGTTTCGGTCGCGCTCGCGCCGAAACCGCCCGAACCCAAACCGGCGTCCCTGTCTGACGTCGATGCCCCCACCGCAGAAGAAGGCCGACCGATTCCCGTCGTGTTCGGCACCGTGCTGCTGCGTGGCTCCAACGTCGTCTGGTATGGCGATCTCGAAGCCGATCCGATCAAGAAGAAAGGTGGCAAGAAATGACCACTCAGACCGTCATCACCATCGATCACGTGCGCGCCGTGGGCCTGTGCGTGAACGGCACGCGCACTTGGTTTGCGCGTCACGATCTGGATTTCCGGGCCTTCCTGCGCGATGGCTGTGATGCCGACACCTTGCTGGCCACTGGCGATGCAATGGCACAACGTGTGGTCGATCACGCCCGCAATCGATCCAGCCAGCGGGAGCAAGGCTGATGGGTGGCAGCAGCAAGAAGCAAACCGTTGGTTATCGCTACCGGATGGGTCTGCATCTGGCCCTGTGCCAAGGCCCGGTCGATGCCGTGCAGGAGATTCAGATGGGCGACCGCACCGCGTGGGGTGATGCCGACCGTGCGCCGCTGTCCAGCGGGCATGGGCTGAGCAGCCTCTCGATCAACAAGCCCACTCTGTTTGGCGGCGACGAGCGCGAAGGCGGCGTGGTCGGCACCATCGATGTGCTTTCTGGTCATGCCGGGCAAGGACGCAACGACTATCTGATGAGTCGCCTCGGCAGTTCCATTCCGGCATTTCGGGGCGTGTTGTCCTTGGTGGCGCGCAAGATCCTGTTCGCAGCCAACAACCCCTACATCAAACCGTGGGCAGTGCGCGTCCGGCGCTTCACGGCGGGTTGGACGGGCGAGCCCTGGATGCCCTGGAACGCCGAGGTTCGCACCTGGGATGAGATTGAGGCCCGAGAGATCAGCGTCGGCATGAACCCGGCGCACATCCTGGTGCAGTGCCTCACCGATCCGCACTGGGGCATGGGCTATCCGCAGAGCACCATCGGCTGGAGTTTCTGGAACGCGGCATGGGCTTTGTCGAGTGAGGGCTTCGGCCTCAATCTGATCTGGACACGGCAGCAGCCCATCGAGAGCTTCATCGGCCAGGTCATCGACCACATTGGCGGCATCCTCTACACCGATCCGGAGCAAGGCACGTTTGAGCTCAAGCTGCTGCGCGACGACTATTGGATCGACAGCCTGCCGCAGTTGGGGCCTGACGAAATTGTGCGGCTGGAACGATTCGAACGTGCCCAGTGGGGCGAACTGCCCAATGAACTGACCGTGGTCTACACCGACTGGCAAACCGGCGGTGATGCAACCGTCACGGTCGAGAATCTGGCCGCCATCCAGTTGCAAGGCGGCGTGATCAATCAACGCCGCGATTACCCGGGCGTCAATTACGGGCCGCTGGCCGCGCGGCTGGCCCTGCGTGACCTGCGCGCCTTGGGTTCGCCGCTGGCCCGGATGAGTCTGACCGTGGCACGCGACACGCTGGAGCGTGCGCCGCTGCCGGGTGATGTGTTCCTGCTGAACTGGCCACGCTTGGGTGTGGATCAGATGGTGGTGCGCGTCACCGGCATCGACACCGGCACCTTGGGAGCGGCCGAGTGGCGCATCGAAGCCATGGAAGATGTGTTCGGGATGAGCAACACCGTGCTGTCGCCCCCGCCACCGCACGTCGAGGAGCCGACCATTGAGCCTTTGCCGCCTGCCTTGGTGCTGGCCGTCGAGGTGCCGTATTGGGAGCTGGCCCGGCGTTTGTCGCGCGCAGATCTGGCCTACCTGACCGACACGGACACCTATCTCTGTGCGCTGGCCGCCGCCGGTGGCACCGGGCAGTTGAATTGGCAACTGGCCACCGGTGCTACGAGCGGCGATCTCGCTGCCGTGGTGGGCGAAGACTACGCACCACTGCTGACGCTCGATGTAGCCTTGCCTGCCAGCGAGGTCGATGCCATCGGTGTGCCGGTGACGGCCATCAGCCAGCCGGAAAGGCTGACCGTGGGTGACTACGCCTATCTGGTCGATGGCAGCGGTGAGATCCGTGAAGCCGTCGCTGTCCTGGACTTCGATACCGCTGCGGCCACGGTTGACCTCGCACGCGGCGTGCTCGACACCACACCCCAAGCACATGCCTCGGGGACTCGTTTGATCGGTGTCGGCGAATGGCTGGCATCCGAAGGTGCGGAGCGCGCTCCAGGCGAATCGGTGTTCGTGGGCGCGATTCCTCGCACGTCGACCGATCAGGGCGATCCTGTGTTGGCTGCCAATGGGCAGCCGATGGTGCTGGCCGGTCGGCAGGCTTTGCCGTATCCACCCGGTCGTATCCGCCTCAATGGCCAGACCGAGCCTGCCGTGGTGGCCGGTGACCTCACCGTCGCGTGGGCGCATCGCGACCGCACGCAGCAGACCGCCTATCTCGTGCAGCAAGACGAAGGCGACATCGGGCCGGAACTGGGTGTGACCTACACGCTACGCATCCGCAATCGCAATGGCGTGCTGGCGCACACCGAAACGGGACTGCTCGGCACCACCTACATCTGGACGGCAGCCGTGGCCGCGCTGGATGCCGCTGCGCTGGGCGACCGCATCACGGTGGAGATCAGTGCCGAGCGCGATGGTTTGAGTAGCTGGCAGCCGCAGGTGCGGGTCATGGATCGTGCGGGCTACGGCCTGCGCTGGGGACAGTATTGGGGAGGTGTGTGATGGAGCCGCGCATCGATGTTCATCTGCTCACCCTGAACGAGCCTGCCGAATGGCGGGAGGCCTGCATCGCCAGTCTCGAGGACGGACCGATCCAGTTGCACGTTTTGCCCGGCATTCCGGGCCGTATTGGTGAGGCACGCGCGGCGGGCTTCGCACAAGGCACGCTGCCGCTGGTGTCCTTTGTCGATCCCGACGATTTGTACGAAGCCAGTGCCTTCACACAACTGGCCGATGCGTTGGATGCCTGCCCGCAGGCGGTGATGGCCTACACCGACGAAGCGCTGACCGACGAAAACGGCCAGGACATTGCCGTGCGGCGTCTGGCCTATAGCCGTTGGCAACACGCCAACAGCGCCAGCCACGTTCACGGCCTGATCGTGATGCGTCGATCTGCCGTGGAAGCCGTGCTCAAGGAAACCACCGACCTCAACAACTTCGCCGACTGGCTGCTGACCCTGCTCGTGGCCAAACGCGGCGGCGTGCTGTACCTGCCCATCGTTGGGCGGCATTGGCGACAACACCCGCAGCAAAGCCATCGCACCGGCGACCCGGACGCTGTCCGGCGCATTCGCCAAGCATCGAACCACTGGAGATAGACCATGTCATCGACCGACCCGAACCTTGGGCTCAACTACGGCTGGACGCTCGGCGAGAGCGGCTGGGACACCGGCATGGACGCCAACCTCAAGCGCCTCGGCGCGGTGGTCGGCCTGTCCGTGAAAGACCGTGACCTGACCACGCCACCGGCCAGCCCTACCAACGGCGACCGCTACCTCATTCCTGCCGCCGCCACCGGCGTGTGGACAGGCAAAACGAATCAGATCGCAGTGCGCATAGCCGACACCTGGGAGTACCACGCGCCCAACATCGGCTGGCTTTGCTACATCGAGGACGAGGCAGTGCTCTCGGCCTACAAAGCCACCGGCTGGAGTCCCGGCATCGCCATCTGAATCTCCATCCCTTCGCAACCACATGAACCCGCCCACGAGGCGGGTTCGTCGTATTTGGAGACGCCCATGACTGAACCGACCCAAGCCCCCGCCTTCGTCGAGAACACGCTACTCCTGCGCCGCGAGGACTTCGACGAACTGCTCGACCGTGCCGCCGAACGCGGGGCCGAGCGCGTGCTCGCCCACCTCGGCCTGGAAAACGGCCACGCCGCGCGCGACATCCGCGAACTGCGCGATCTGCTCGAAGCCTGGCGCGATGCCCGCAAGACCGCCTGGCAGACCACCATCAAGGTGGCGACCACCGGCATCCTGGCGCTGCTGTTGGTCGGCGCCGCCATCAAGCTCAAGCTGATGGGAGGTGGCCAATGATCGAGACCCTGCTCGGTGGGCTGCTGGGCGGAGCCTTCCGTCTGGCACCGGAGATCCTGAAGTGGCTGGACCGCAAGGGCGAGCGCAGCCACGAACTGGCGATGCAGGACAAGGCGCTTGAGTTCGAGAAGCTGCGCGGCGCCCAGCGCATGGCCGAGATCGGTGCCGGGGCCGATGCCGCGTGGAACACCGGCGCCATCGAGGCCCTGCGGGAGTCGATCGCTGCCCAAGGTCAGCGGTCCCGGGTCCGATGGGCCGATGCGCTGTCGGTCAGCGTGCGCCCGGTGATCACCTACTGGTTCATGGCGCTGTATTGCGCGGCCAAGACGGCGGCGTTCGTGGCTGCCATCAACGGCGGCAGCGACTGGGGCGCCGCGGTCCTGCACGCCTGGACCGAGGCCGATCAAGCCCTGTGGGCCGGGGTGCTGAACTTCTGGTTCCTCGGCCGCGTGTTCGACCGGGTGCGGCCGTGATCGCGGTTCCCCAGGCGGCCATCGATCTGGCTAAGCGCTTCGAGGGCTTTCATCGGGTGCCCAAGAATGATCCTGGTCGCGCGCATCCCTACGTCTGCCCGGCCGGCTACTGGACCATCGGCTACGGGCATCTGTGCGATCCGAAGCATCCGCCGATCACGGAGGTCGAGGCCGAGGCCTACCTCGCCCAAGATCTGAGGGTGGCGCTCGCCGCCACGTTGCGCCACTGCCCGGTGCTGGCCACAGAACCCGAGGGCCGGCTCGCGGCCATCGTGGACTTCACCTTCAACCTCGGCGCCGGGCGGCTGCAGGCCTCGACGCTGCGGCGGCGGGTCAATCAGCGGGATTGGATCGCAACAGCAACGGAACTGCGCCGATGGATCTACGGCGGCGGGAAGGTGCTCCCGGGCCTGGTGGCGCGCCGAGCCGCCGAGGCCACCTGGCTGCTCGACAACACTTGAGCCAGGACAGGTCAGACGCGCTTGGCTTTTCGCCGGAACAGCGCGTTCATGTCATTCCATCAATCCCCTGGAGCGATTCTGTGAACCACCGATTCAAGAAGGCGGTCATCGACGACATCACCTCGGCGAATGTCGACGAAAAGCTACAGAGCAGTCTGCTCGAACTCTTCGAGTACGCCATGAAGTCAGTCGCGCCCACGCTGGTGAGAGAGGCACGATTCGACACCACGGACTTCGCCACGTCTCGTCAACGCGGATGCGAGGGCTTCGCCATGCTCATCAGCCGCGCCCGCGCCGATTCGAGAGACTTCTGGTTCGGCGCGCTCCAGCGTGGCGACCAGCGGCTCGACGTGGTCGGGCACCTCGAGTAGCGCGGTCAGACAGCCGCCGTGGGCAGATCCCAGTCCGCCGCGCGCGCCTCGCCGGTCTGGTAGAACTGCTTGACGAGCTTTACGAAGCCGAGGAAGTCCTTGTTCTCGGTCGCCAGACGATTGGCCATGTCCCAATCGATCTCGTCCCGCTCGCGCGCCGGAATCAACACCTGGCTGTCGACCGGGTTCTCGGTGTCTAACTTGATCAGACCGATGCCGTGCGCCGCGAAAAGCATGCGCAGCTCCTTGAGCGTGTCTTGGCCCTCGATCTCCGCCGCGACCAGGTAGCCGAAGTTGGCCCATGATGAGTTGGAAACAGCCTGGAAAAAGCACTCGCGCGCGTTTGACCGGTTGATCAGCAGCTTGGCTTCGAAGGACCACAGTCGGGTTCGCTTGTCGGAGTACTGATTGACGCAGTCGCGCACCTCCTGATGCCACTCGGCGCCCAGGTCCTCCATGCCCACCACATCGGGGTAGAGCCAGCGGTTGCCGTTGGGGCCGCGCTTGTTCGACGACTTCTTCTCGTCGATGCGCTTGGAGAAGACCCGGAACTCCTCCCACAGGTACTGCGACAGCATTGGATACAGCGCGTGCTCGCCGAGCTTGCCTGCCGCCGCATCGGCAGCGGGCGCCTCAGCTTGTCCTGCCTCAGCCGCTGCCACCTCGGCGCTGTCGGACTTCTCGGAGTAGTAGTACTTGCGCGGGCGTCCCTCAGTGGTCTTCAACTCGGGGTAACGCCTCTGTAGTGCAGGCCGTTGCGAACTGATCTCTGCCACCAGTTGTTGCACCAGGCCGGCGTCGTCGGTAATGAATTTGCTGCTGGCCTTCTTGGCCTGACACTCATCCGGGTAGGTCGCGAACACCCACTCGGCGATCTGCCGTGCGGTGAACTTCTCGCCCGCACGTTCCTTCAGGAAGCAGAGCAGCGCCTTGCCGAGGTTGAGCCTTTCCTGCATATCGCCTCCGGATGTGGTTCAGGCCTGAGCGCCCGATTGGGGCGGCGCCGACGGCCTCTGTCCTGGGCGGTAGGTCGAATCGAACACCATGTCCGCCAGCCAGCGCTTGAAGTTCGGGTTGTCGCTGAACTGCTTGAAGAGCTCTGTATGGTCGTCGAGCAGCTCCAGCACCACGCGGTTGAGCGCCTTGTCGTGCTCGATCCTCGCGTTCTGCTTGCCCGAGTTGGCCTGCGCGTTCTGGTAGGCCTTGTCCTGCGCCACGCGCGCCGGAATCTCTTCGGTGACGACCTTGCGAATCTTGTCGGCGTCATGCCACTCGATGTTGCCGAACAGGTCGTTGAACTGCTTGATGATGTTCGACAGCCTGTCCAGCTCTGGCTCGCCGCCACCTCCACCACCTCCCGGCGGTGGGGGTTCGACGAATGCGTCCGCATCGTCCATTGCCATCCGCATCGAAGCCTGGGCCTGAGCGCGGTAGCTGTCCATGTCGATGGCTTCCAGCACGCCCTTGGACAGATCCTCCTCCTTGGGCGCAGGCAGCTTCGGAATCAGGAAGTTGAGGAAGATCGACAGCTTCTCCCATGCCGGATGCCCATAGGGCAGGATGGCCGCGAGAAAGCCGTAGCTGCGGACGAAGGCTTTCGCCTTGCCCTTGAACTTCACTTGGTCGTCCTCAGCGAGCTTTTCGACGTATTCCGCGACGCAGGCATCGAGGATAGGGTCGAGTTGATCCCGCTCAGCTCCGCCAAGGTACTGCGCGACGAGGTCTTCCACCTGCTGCCAGCTGTAGACCTGCTGTGCGTCGAGATCGCTCTTTAGGTCGTGGAGCTTGTTCGGATCGGTCTCACCTTCCTGGATCGTGGCGCGGTAGTACTCCTGGAACGCCGCTTTGACGGCCTCTGCGTTGTCGGCGAAGTCGAGCACAAACGTGTCCGCCTTCTGCGGATGCGCGCGGTTCAGTCGCGAGAGTGTCTGCACGGCCAGAACGCCCGCCAGCGGCTTGTCCACGTACATCGTGTGCAACAGCGGCTCGTCGAAGCCCGTGACGAACTTGTTGGCCACAATCAGGAAGCGATACGGCTCCTGCTTGAGCTTGGCCGGAATGTCCTTGCTCGGGAATCCGTTGAGATCGCCCTCGGTCTTCTTCGATCCGCCGATCTCAAAGTCGCCGGAGTACGCCACGATGGCCTTGTACGGGCTCTTGATCTCGGTGAGGTAGTCCGACACCTCGCGGAAGTAGTCGATGGCCCGCGCAATGCCGTTGCAGACGATCATCGCGCGCGCTTGGCCGCCGATCTCCTTGGCGCCGATCACCTGCTC
>Ga0073934_10008743_pt1 | contig 13351 bp, 14 predicted proteins | sample LarsenN4metaG_FD_76834 | JGI IMG/M metagenome (GOLD analysis project Ga0073934, IMG submission 76834) | Hot spring sediment bacterial and archeal communities from British Columbia, Canada, to study Microbial Dark Matter (Phase II) - Larsen... ...
GTTTGCGCGGTGGTAGTCATCCACCATCCACATTCAGCGACAACTTCAGGAGCAGTTTCTTCGCCAGGTGCGCGATAGATGATTGAAAACCGGCCGAACTATTCACGCTAAACCCATCACTGGTGGATGACAGCCTGATCTTTACCGCGCGCGGCCACCCCGACCTTTGCCAGCGAATCCCTGCGCATCGAGTACATCGAGCTGGACGACAGGCCGCATACCATCGGTTTTCTGCTGCACCAGGGAGACCTCGCGCAGTGGACTCGCGTCTCTGTCGCACAACACGCCGGGCGCAAAAAGAAGGACAAGGAAACTAATTTATAACGCCCGCCGATGGGACATAACGCCCTGGTGATGATATGCTCTTATGCAGCGGCGAGAAAAGCACTCATGTTGATGAGTCGCCCTTATCAGGATATAGTTGTGGGATTGGTCTGTCTGGGAAACAGACTGGGATAGCGGGCCGTTGCTTCATTGATCGAAATGTCAGCGAAACCAACCCTTGCAGCGCGTTCTGTGCTCATGTCAGCTTGCCATGTCCCATAGAATAAGTGACAGGTCGCAAGCGAAAAAAGTGATCTTAATACTCAATTATAAATTTTTTCGAAAAAATTCCAGAAAGCATTGAAATCTGCTTGAAAACACGGCACAATAATGAATGTAAAATAAAGATCGCACGGTGAGGAGATAACCATCGTGGTTTACCGACCAGACGCCCCCGGCCCCGGCGAATTCGCCGGACTGGATCATCTTCAAACAGAATCCAATTTCGGACCTATCCCGGATGGCGAAATGCCCGGCACTGATCCCCTTCCCTCCTCTAGCTTCTTGAAATCCGAAGCCCAACCGCTCGACTCGCGTGAAGCGAGTTACACGTCCGATCTCAATGATCGTATTGCTATCCGCCGGACGGGAACAGACCGGGATGCGCTGCCCGTTGTCCGGTTCTCACCATTCACCGACCAACACGAAGCCCAGACGACTTGCTGCATTCCACAGGAAAATGAGTTTGATCTGGTGCAGGACGACTCCGGTCCTCAATCGGACCAGGGATAAGCTGTCATCACTGCGCCAATCGGCGCGGCATTTTTCAGGGGTTTAGCCTCTCTCCAGGATATGGCGAGAGGCTTTTTTGTGCCCATGATAGGTCTACTGCGCCGCCGCGTATCCGACTGCCAGCACCGCCGCTTCCTGCACAAGGCCCGGCTCGACGGCAATAAAATTGAACGCCGCCTCAAACGTAATCGCTGCCCCCGCAGCCCAGGTTCCATCCTCCCCCAGCCCACCTGTGATCACGGCGTGCGCAAATCCGACCAGTTCATTGTCCGGCCCGATCAGCGCTACGTCCACCACGGGGAACATCAAATTTTGCGGGCTGGTGTTTTGCGCCGCGCCGCGCACTGTGTAGACTCCGTTTTCCGCAGCCCCCTGTGAGTCGATGGTGACGGGCAGATTGAATGCAGGGGTCAGGGCGCTAGGCTGTCCGGTCTCATACTGAATCCACAAACGCACATCCGAGAACTCTTCGCCTGCCGGAAAATCTAGCCCGACATAAAAGACCTGCCCTGGGGGGATATCGGTGATCAGAGGGCTGGCGTTTAGCGACGATCCTAGCGGGAATCCCTGCGCATCCAGCGCATACACATACGACTCGACGCGGTTTAAGGTCTGCCCGCTATCATTCTGGACCTGCGCAAAGACGTGCGCTGTGCCCTCGCGTGAATAGACGCTGTGAGTCAACACCGTGAGACCCGTCTGAGCATCGACGCCCGGTTCATAGACGGTGGTATCCACCCCGGCCTCCGCTTCCTCTGTCCCTGTGCCCGGCATTGGGACGGCATTGCTGCTGTTCGATGGCGCGTTGTTATCGCCTTGATCGGTGTCCTTGTCCTCATCGCCGTTGCAGGCGGCCAGCATCAGCGCCACGACCAGCGCCAGGATCGCCCATTTCCGCATGATGGTTATCCTCCTCGACATTGGATTGAGTGCGTGCCTTCATTATACGGCGGACTGGCGATCATGCCATGCGCGGGCCTGCCAGCGGATGTCAGAATATTGTGCAGGCATAGTGGCGACACCAAACCCATCACTCCTCATCCCTTTGCCCCAACCGCCGCACATCCAGGTCGCGCTGCCAGAGTCCGCGCACCTGCCGGGTATAGGCCGTATCCCCCAACGACAACAGCAGCCGCGCCGTCACCAGCCCGGCGGCAATCGCCCCGACCAACAGCCCGGTCAACACAGCGTTTTCCACCCCGGTGAGAATGTCATTACGGATAAAGTAAACCATCGTCTCGAAGGCCGCGACACCGGGAACCATCGAAATGATGCCCGTCACTGTGAAGATCAGGCGCGGCATGTGGAAAAATCGCGCCTGCGAATAGCCGAGCAAGCCCACCACCAGCGCCCCCACAAACGTCGCCGCCACCGGATGCACATCGTTCGCCAGCAATGCCCGCTGCCACATATGCCCGACAGCCCCTGTGAATCCGCAAACCGGCAGCACCCGGGTCGGCACATTGAACAACACGCCGAATCCTGACGTGGCAATGAATCCCCAGAATCCCTGTTGAAGCAGTTCCCAATGGCTCATGGCACAATCCGCAGCCCCGTGATCCACAAGGTCAGCAGGACGCCTACCCCAATGCTCAGCGCGATCAGAGCAGCCAGCGTCCCGCGTGTCACCCCGGAGATCAGGTCATAATTCGTCAGATCGATCACGGATGTGACCAGCGGTACACCCGGAACGAGCAGCAGCACTGACGCGATCACAGCCAGATCGGGGCGCTCGCACTGCACGCTGCTGCACACACCCCACCCCAACAGCGATCCGATCCAGGCGCAGATCACCGTCATGGCAAAGACGTTCACTCTCGCCCGGTTAAACACCATCCGCACCCACTGCGCCACCCCTGCACCCGCCAGCGCCGACACCGATTCGCGCTCCCCGCCGCCCAAAATCTGCGCGAAGGCGGCACACGCAATGCCTACCGCCAGGATCGTCACCACGTTGGGCAGTTCACGCGGCTTCTCCCGGATGGCGGCGATCTCAGCACGCAGCGCAGGCAGCGTTGCCCCGATCAATGACACATGCCGCGAGAGTTTATTGAAGGCGACGACCTGCGCCATGTTCACGCCCAACGTCTCCACCCGGCCTACACGAGTGCGCTGCTCATTGCCGCTGACCGCCGTTGCGACGATTCCGGTGGGCGTGACATAGAGATCGAGCCGATCCGCGCCCAGCCCTAGCCCAATCTCGGCCATCGTCTCCTCGGTGCGAAAGCTGGCCGCGCCTGCCTGCAACATGGTCTGTCCGACATGCAGCACCACGTCCACCACCTCGCTCAATTCCTCCCGCGAAAGCTGGCGCGGTTCATTCATGGTGGCTCCCTCGAACCTGATCGATCATCTGCCGCCGCTTCAGCCGGCTCGCATAATCGTAGGCGTAGCGATCATACGGCTGGTCCATAAACGGTGCAGCGAAGATAAAATCTGCCGACGAACGGTTGCAAGCCACCGGGATATTCTGCATGACCGCCACCCGCAGCAGCGCCCGCACATCGGGATCGTGCGGATGCGACTCCAACGGATCCCAGAAAAAGATCAGGATATCGATATCGCCTGTCGCAATTTTGGCCCCGATCTGCTGGTCGCCGCCGAGCGGTCCGCTCATCAACACGGTCACGTCCAGCCCCAGTTCCTCGCTCAAGATCGTGCCCGTCGTCCCAGTGGCGAACAAGACGTGACGGCTGAGCATGTCTCTGTTATACTGCGCCCATTCCAGCAGATCGCCTTTGCGGTCATCGTGGGCAATCAGGGCGATCCGTTTCTGTTTGGGTAAGGTCGTGGTTTGATGGGTCATGGGTTGCTCCTATATCTGTTTTTGAAAAGTTCATGTTATGATTATCTAAATATGATTGTTTCAACTACGAGACGGCCATAGAACATTTGTACAAAAACAAACAATCGTTATATAATATTGAAAACAAAGTTACACCTGGGATATAGCCATGATCACCTATGTAACGGGTAATTTGTTTCATTCCCCTGCTCAGGTTTTAGTCAACACAGTCAATATTGTTGGAGTTATGGGGAAAGGCGTAGCCTACGAATTTAAACGCATTTACCCTGAAATGTTTGAACAATATCGGGTGTTATGTGAGCAGGGCAAACTTCAAATAGGCACTTTGTGGCTATATAAAAGCCGTAACAAATGGGTGTTGAATTTCCCTACCAAAAAACATTGGAGAAACCCTTCCCATCCTGACTATATCAGAGCCGGATTGGATAAATTTCGTCAAATCTATGTTGATTGGGGTATCCACAGTATCGCCTTCCCCCCACTTGGATGCGGGAATGGAGAACTTGATTTCGAAACACAAGTACGTCCGTTAATGGAACAATATCTTCACAATCTGCCTATTGATATTTTCATCTATCCTGACCGAGAAGACCCTTACTTACCTGAACACGCTGATGCAGAGAATTTTCGTGAATGGCTTCGCAGCCAACCGGAAGCATTGGCCTTTACAGAGGTGTGGGAAGACATACATACCCTCCTTGACACGCGAAATACATTCGAAACTATTCCTCGGAAAAGCCCATTCACGGCGAGAATATTACCAGACACCGAAGCTCTTGAAATTACTGCCAGTGGGAATATCTACATTATCGAAAAAGATGTATTGCTTAGTTTCTGGCAGCAATTAAGATCTTATGGGTTTTCAACACGTCTGATCGCGCCGGGCGTTGATAGACAAATGTCTTACATCATCCCTATTTTTGCTGAGTTACCTTATGTTAAACCAGTGAAATTATCCGATCAATACGACAAGCTTTTAAAAGCCTCCATAGTGGGGCTTCAGTATGTTCCTGGTTTCAGGAGAAAAACTTCTCCTATTCAACCATCTCTGTTTGAGTTTTAATGATGCCAGCTATTCTTCGAAAAACGGATAGCGCCGAAATTCATGCTTTTTTAGAAGAGCTGCATAATCAAGATTGGATTCGAAGAACAGAGAGGTCGTGGTGGCCTCAATATGTATTTCATTACACTGACGTTAAAAATGCGATACAGATTTTGACCGATGGGAAACTATTTTGTCGAAAAGCTTTAGAGAACGCCGGATGCACATTTACCGACTCGGCGAGTCCCGATGTAATGGAAGCAGCTTCTTCTGAAGTCAGAGAGTACGTTCGGCTCTATTTTCGGCCTCGTACTCCCACTCAATACCGTAATGAGGGTATTCGCCCCAAAGACCAAATAGCACTAAATGCTCACTGTCCTGTTCCAATCTTCTTCCTTTTTGACGCTCATGACATACTCACAAGACGTGAGTGTGAGTTCACCAACGGAAATTTTTCAAGTTCGGTAGCCACACGAGGCAACACAGCCGAGTTTCTTAGAAATTTGCCCTTCGAAAAAATTTATCACACAGGCGTATTACCTTCTCCCCCTGACAAAGTGCAAATAATCTTTCATCGAAACGCTGAAGTGCTTATTCCTGGGCATTTAGATCTGAGGGCTTTAAAAGTCCTGGCCTGTCGATCCACAGCAGAAAAAGACACCCTTCTCGCTTTGATGTCAGAAGAGATCAAAGCGCAATACTTGAGTCGTGTCCGTGTCGCACCTGTGCAGTTACACGAGAAAAAATGGACTTTTGTAGAACAAGTAGTGCTTTCGAGTGAATCTATAGTTATCCACTTTTCTCCTGACTCTGAGACACCCGGCCCTTTTCGAGCAAAGTTTGAATTGTACTACCTTGAAACAGGGGAACAGGATATCAAGGAAATCTCCGAATTTAATGTTAACGATGTAAATCCCTTTTCCTTTGACCTCACTCAGAAACCCACCTATTATCGCTTTAGAATTACTTTAGACGGGAATCTCGCATACGAAAATATCTATAGCGAACCAAGTTTTTGAGTGTAATCCGGCAATAGAATAAAATTCACTCTCCTTTCAAATCTAAGGAAACACCCTATGGACGACGAGGAATCCGACACCAATCACACGCAGCGGGTCGCCCTGTTCAGCGGCGCATTTTTTCTCTTTGGGCTGGCGTTTTTATTCTCGGTGAATGTTTTCTGGCCCTGGATTTTACCCTTGCTCTTCCTAACAGTGATTCCGGTCTTAGTCGCCAAGATGGGATGGCTCAGCCTGCGGATGCTACTGGGACAGTGGGCGTTGTGGCTGGTAGGACTGGCCGTGCTGTTTTCGCGTGACGCATTCTGGCCGGGAATATTGGTAGTGGCCGGACTGAGCACGCTGCTGGTTGCCATTGCGCCGCCCGACAAACTTGGGGCCAACCCCAAACGCCACTCAGTGGAGCAGCAGCACAAACAGAAGCGCAAACGCGAACTGCCGCTGCCCCTCACCGAGGAATACGAGGACGCCGATCCGTATCTCAGCGAGGACGAGGCAGATATGCCATCCCGCCGCTCACATCATTCGTAGTCTGCAACCCATGCTGGCAAAAATCGTATACAATAACACTGAATATAATGCACCTGGAGGGTGCGGTGGACAAGCAAAAAAACACCCTGGACACGATGACTGGAGGCATTATCCTGATCGGGATCGGCCTCATTTTTCTGCTCGAGCTCGATTTCTTCCCGACGATCCTGTTTGTGCTTGGACTGGCGATCATGCCGAGCGCCATCGCCCGCGAAGGAACATGCTCCGGGTTACAAGGCTCACTCTGGCTGATCGGGATCGGTACACTGTTTGCACTCGATATATTCTGGCCCGGCATCCTGATCCTCATCGGCCTGAGCGTGATTCTGGGGGCGTTCGCCAAGCCGGAGATCGGCGAGAAACGCAAGCGCAAAAATAGCGAGTTGTAAAGGTGGGCGGGAGTCCTTCCCGTCCCATCCTATTCTCCCCGCAGCACTGTCCAGATGCCGCCGCACTGCGTCCAAAAACCATACTCCATCCAACCGCCTGATCGTCCCAGGTCCCACTCTTGGTCGCCTTCCGCCTCACGGACGCGAAGCAGGAAAGAGAGGCTTCCTCGAGAATCTTCAAATCGTCTGGTAACCGCAAATCGCTGGCTGTCAGGCGACCAGACAGCCTCAGTCTCACGGGGATAAAAATAATCACCTGAGATTTCGCGGTGATATACCAGTTCCCACCGGTGGTCGGCAGGCCAGAGACGAAAAACCGTCTGCTGCGATCCCAAGATCACCAACCAGCTTTGTTCATTCGGCGCGGGATAGACTCGAAAAGTATGTCTTGAGTTTTCGTTCCACCCCGACAGAGCCGCAAATTGCGCAGGCAGGCGGTAGGTTTTACCCGTCTGCGCATCCAGGATATCCACCTTGAAACGGTCTCCCTGTTGAACAACAATCATGGCAAACCGCTGGACTCTTTCTCTGGGCAGGAAATAAATTGCAAAATCAACTACGACTTCTCCCGCATGTTCAGGCCAGCGTTGACGACCATCAGAGCCGAACAGGGTCATATTTTGGTCACTCGACCACCGTTCGGTACAGCGTAACAGGACATTATTCGCTTCCCAGCCGCAGTATCCCAGGTAATGCAATGGAAAGGTGTGCCGGACGAACGATCCCGGATCGTTGATCGCGCCGATCTCAAGCAGTGTACCTGTGCCCCGATGTTTGAGGATCGCCATGAGATTGCCCAAAATCGCATACTGGGAAATTCCTGATTCCACCTGATGATGTTTACCTATGTCGGCGTCAAAGGTCCACAGATTGTAGGAGATCGGACGATCAACTTTCATGTAAAAGAATTGATGGCCTGCCCAGGCTCCTGCCTGTTTGAGGCCCGGATACTCCTGTTTATGGAGATACATCCCAACAAAAAAACGAGCCAGGCGCTTTTCACTCGAATAGATGGCAACATAACGCTCAGGGATATGAGAATTACCGCCCACTACGGCCACATAACGGTGGTCCGCCGACCAGACAATATCTGTCTCCTCAAGGTTGGCCCAGGCACGCGGCGAGACATGGAAGAACAGATCAAACTCCGTTTCCAAAAAGGGAATCATGCGGAAGGCCTTTGCGTCGGGATCAGCAATCACAAGGCGATGGGGCCAGCCCCAGGCCAGGAATGCCACTTGATGCCCCGTCGGAGACCAGGATAAGCTTCTCGAATCGGCCCCTATAGGCAGCGTGAATTCGGGCCGGAAGGTATCCAGTGAAATGAAGACTGTCTCAATATCCGAAAAGACTCCAAGGTATCTGCTATCCTCGGAAAAAGAACGATAACCATAAGGTGCGGCATTGAATGTAGCCTTTTTCTCTTGGGTATGAGAATAGAGAGTCCATGTGCTCTGATGACTGAAAACAACATATTGGCTGTCCGAAGACCACAAGATGCCATAATCCTCATCGGGTGCAATCGTTCCGAGGATGGTGTAACGCCGGATTCGCCGATCCTCTATGACAATGGTTTGGCCTTCACGACCAGGGATCACAAGCGGCTTAGACTCATAATGCCCATCAGGGGATACGAAAGAAGTATAACGGAGATTGTTATGAGTAGCCTGGGGGAGGCTGATTTGCAGTTTCGTCTGTTCAAAATGCAGGCAGTTATAAGGCCGGGGCAGGTGCTGGCCCATCTGCCGCGCCCCAGCGACTCCCACCACACTTAGCAGCAGCAAGATCATAAACAACAGCGGAAAACGTGGAATGCGCATATCCTTCCTCCTGGTGGCTGCTTCTCATTCTAGCCCCAACCCGTTCGCGCTGCCGAACGGCTGCCCTCTCGCTGCCTGACACCAATAACCTTTGTAAGGTTAGAATCGGGTCGTGAACACGCTGCGATTTGACCATTTGCCCGGAGACGCATACACTACATGATCGCATGTGCAGGTCTGCGTCAAGTAGGGGCAACCAGGATGAGTCACGTCGAGCGTATTGAGCTAGGACCCGAAACCACACCCGTTCGCCAGGGACGAAGCGTTCACGGACGCTGGCGCTGCGCTTATCATCAAGCCGGAACAGCTCCCGAAGAAGGCGGCGTCATCTCCGCTCGTCTGTTCGTGATCCAGGACGCAGATCGGTTGGCCTTCGCCCTGACCGATGGCCCCGCCGCCGCCGAACTGGGCGAACAGCTGGCGAATTACCTGTGGACGCGCGAAACTGCCGACGATGACTGGCCGCAAAATCTGCGGGCGTGGCTGGCAAATACCGAGCAGTGGGTTGATCTGCCGTCGGGCCGCACCTTTTTTGTCGCCGGGCGGATGGAACGGAATATCGCCGGAGGCCGTATCTATCTGGCATGGCTGGGCATGAACGGTGTGCATCTGCTGGACCGTGCCCAAAATGCCATTACCCTGGACACAGTGCTCAGCGAAGACGAAGCCTGGACCCCCCAACACGGTCCCGAACCCGTTGGCATGGCCCTGCACGCCTACCGGGGCAGCCTGTTCGGGCTGGATCGGCTGATGATTTATACCGCTGCGGCTGCGCCTGTCGGGAACGAACTCGCCGACCTTAGCGGGGCCGAACTGCAAACCGCCCTTGAGGATTGGAGCGAAGAGGCCACCAGCGATCTGGTGATTTTTGATCTGCGCCTGAACCCCGTGCTGACCGAGCCGAACAGCGTGATTGTACACTATCATTGGGCGTCACCGGACCTCTGCGTGCTGACCTGGAAAGCCTCTCCTTCCGCGACAGGCTACCGGATCGAAGAGTCCGACTCCCTGACTTTTGAGAACGCCAGCATGGTCGCCGAACTGACCGATGGGCGGCAGGTGCAGTACAAATTCTCGCCTCCGGCCAGCGTTGTCCGCTATTACCGTGTCGTGCCGATGAACCAGGGGTTGCCCGGCAAACCGAGCGAACCCGTCGCCGTCACGCCCATGACTCTGGCGCCGCCCCTGTTGGAACCCATCGAATGGACCGAGGACGGTGGCTATATGCTCTCCTGGTCGCCGATTGCGCAGGCCACAGGCTACGAGGTTCAGACGGCCCCGGCATCGAATTTCGATCCTGAAGAAAGCCAGATCATCTACCGGGGCGATATCCCCGAAGTCCATCTCCCACCTGATACCCCGCCCAGCCGCTATTACCGGGTGCGTGCCATCAACACACTGTATACGCCGCACGCCCCCTCAACCTGGAGCCGCCCACGCCGTTCGCCAGGCCGCCTGCCAACGCCGATCTTCACTCAAGTGACCCAGGAGCGGCTGAGTTGGGAGCCGATCATCGGTGCGCATCAATATGCGATTCATGTCATACCCAAAGATGAGATTGGCGACAAGGGCGAGATCGTTTATACACTCGAAGCGTACTGCCTGACCGCCGACCTACCCGCGACATATCGCGTGCGCGCTTTCCGCCGCCCCAACGATGAGCGCACCGCCAGCGACTGGAGCGACCCGGTGACCATCTCGCCGCCAGATGTGACCCTCGGCCCGCGCCAGTCCCGGCTGCGGATGCTGCTCCCGGCGCTGATCGCCACCACGCTGGTCGCGCTGCTGATCGGCGTGGGTCTCGGATTGGTGGGTTTGCAAGCGTATCAGGCCAGCAATGCCACGCCCACCCGCACCCCCATCCCTACCGAGCTTATCCAGGCGACAACGGCGGTAGCTGCCACCAACATCTATAACGCGACAACGATTTTTGAACTAACCACGACTCAGGTTCCCCTGCTGGAAACCACTATCGAAGGGCAGTCGGGCATGATTCAAGATCAAAGCGCCACATTGGATGCGCAAAGCGGGATGATCGAAGGCCAATATCTGACCCTGACCGCCCAGGCCGACTACCTGGCAGAGCAGGCGACGCTCGTCCAGACCCAGATCGATTACATTGCGGATCAAAATGTCACATTGATGGCGCAAAGCGGCCTTATTTATGCCCTGGATGTCACGCTCCAGGCCGAGTTGGATGCGGACAATACCAGCACGGCCATCGCGGACAGTCTGACAGCGACGGCTGCTGCATGGACAGTCACACCCTCGCCGACTAACACACGCCGGCCCACACAGACACCTAATACCACCCTGACAATCCAGGCCGCCGTTGCGGACGCCCTGACAGGAACGGCCAACGCTGCCAACCCAAGCCGCACCACCGCGCCACGCACCGTCATGCCTACACGCCTGTCACCGCCGACCAGCACGCCCCGCCCTAGCCCAACACCGACTCCTACCGTTACGCCCCGACCACCGCTCATCAATACATGGGTGGAGGGTGTACAATCGCTCCTGGACTGGTTTAAATAATACGATGCGCGATTTTTACGAAGCCTTTTATACAACTGCAATCGCCAGCCGGGTTCATGCAGAATTCTGCGAGCGAGTCTTTGGTCTCAATCTCGGCCAGCACGGGTTTGCGGATATGGCGCAGATCGAGCGCGTGATGCAGATTACGCGGCTCAGCCCTGGGCAGCGAGTGCTCGATCTCGGCTGCGGCAGTGGCATGATTGCCGAGTATATTTCAGACTGCACAGGCGCTCACGTCATGGGCCTGGACTACATCCCCGCCGCGATACATCAGGCGCAGACGCGCACCGCCAACAAAGCAAATCGGCTGGCATTCCGGGTGGGTGATATTAACGCTCTCAACCTGCCGCGCAGCGCTTTTGATGTGATTATCTCGATTGATTCCATCTATTTCAGCGAGGACTATCCCCGCACGATCTGCGATCTGATGCTGGCGCTGCGGCCCGGTGGACAGATGGCGTTTCTGTATGCCTATGGGCGCGAACCCTGGGTCCCTAAAGAGGAATTCCCCGCCGACTCGGTGCTGGCAGACCGTACACCGCTGGCGAACGCACTCAAAGCGAATGGCTTAAATTTCCAGACCTGGGATTTAACGCAGGATGATTACCGCCTGGCACAGCAGCGCAAAACAGTGCTGTCCGATCTCCGCCCCCGCTTTGAGGCCGAGGGCTTGATGTTCATCTATGATAACCGGATGGGAGACGCACAGGGAATCAGCCAGGCAATCGAAGAGGGACTCCACGCCCGGTATTTATATCACGTCCAGACGGCTACTTACTGAACCGCGTCTTGCAGCCCGTGACTGCTGAGGAAGTATCGGGCGTCCTCGCGCGTTTCAAAAAACCTGCATTCGTAGGGCACGCGCTTGGCAGCCGCCATGATCAACACTGCCATCTCGTCAATCCGGGCGCGCACGCCGATCATCGCCACCCGTTTGACTTTGGGGCACGGATGCGACCACTGCATAAGGTACGACAGCGGCAGGCGTCCCTCGGTGGCGCTGAAATCGTAGGCCAGATAAACCTCAGTCTGGTCTTTATCGCGGTTGGCCCGAAGATGAGCTTGATCGATGATCGTTGCCAGTGCGCGGGGATCATCCAATAATTTCCCACTGACAACAATCCACAATACCGGGACAGAGCTGGACGTATCCCAACAGTATTCGACGTAGTAGTTGCTCATTGCTATCCCACTCTAGGCTGATAATGCCCTGATGATAAGATTGGTTACATTATGCGCCAGTTTTAAAGAATTGTCTATTGATCTCCTAATTAAAGGTATACAAAAAAGCCGTAAAAATGAAGCCATCTGTCATGCCACGCTGGTTCTGGCGATTAACCCTGGTCGGGGTAGGAGCGGTTTTTCTAGTGGTTATGGTAGGGGCGCTCTTGCTAAGATTGGGCGCTGCCGATCCGCCCACAGCCCCCGATCTACGCTGGCAGGATCATCGACTGCAATGGGCATCAGGGCCATCCATCACTGTGCCATCTGGCGAAGATCGCTGGTTTGATCCTCCCACTGCTGCGGCCCTGGAGAACAGCTTTACCCTGCATCTCCGGGCACGCCTGTCCGCCGACTCTGATCCGGCTACTGCCTGGGGAGTCTGGATCGAAACCGGCGACGGGATGCGTGTGATCTATGCCATTAGCGGCGAACGTTACACCACGACGCGCCTCTGCCCCCCTGAACCGCCCGCCGAGATCGAAGACTGTCCCGCGCTGCATCCCGATTGGCGCTGGATGGAATATAACCGCCTGCATGGGCCGGGCGATATCAACCAGATTACCCTGCACACCGAATCGCCGGGGATGATCCGGCTGCGGCTGAACAATGAGCGAATGGGTATCGCGCCGATTCAGATCAGTGGGCGGTGGGGAGTCTGGGTGCGCGGCGGGCGGGAAGCGCCGGGCACGATCACCTGGGCATGGGCGGCAGTGTACGGGAGATAAATTCACCTTGAATAGAATTGTCATAGGGCGATAGGTTCAACCACAGCCCACTAGACTGAGTTTTTGTTTGGAACTTTCAGCCCGGGTCCACGAACGAGTTGTCAGGCGGCACGGTAGAGATGAGTCCGGCGTGCCGCCAACCCGTCCCACTGGTCAGAGAGGAACGCGGCGCGTGCTTTCGCCACGAACCGCGCACTCTCAAGA